>VOFG01000523.1_pt1 | contig 44769 bp, 85 predicted proteins | sample 5384171 | NCBI WGS metagenome assembly VOFG01 (sample SAMN12384726, study PRJNA508395) | human gut metagenome | isolation source: healthy gut F | host: Homo sapiens
CATCCATAATCAATACAAGTCTGTATCACCTTCTGGCAGACATACAACCCATCTACTGTTATGATAATTGGAAGTCTTGGAAAACGTTTCTTGATCTTTTCTGCAAGTCTGACAAACGCTTTGCTTTCACAATCCTGTTTTACCTCTTCCTCTCTCTGATTGATATACTCCTCTGAGTTTTGGATCGGCTCAGATGCTATACTGCACACAAGATTATTTCCTAAATAAAGTTTCGCTTCCAATACACTCCTATGATACTTCATAAATTCATTCGCTTCCCCCCGGTTATAACAGCGGCTCAGATAGTAATCATTCTTCTTCTGATATCCTTCATCTAACTCTGTACCGTCAATGAGAATCTGCCACTTTTTCATTACTTTTGCATTATCAAAGGTTTTTCGGCGGATCATAGAGTACGCAATATCTTTCTGTATTTTTTCCAGTTCTTCGTAATCTAGTCTTTCCAAAAGTTCATTTACAGTGACACCATGCGGAAGATACTCTTTCTTTGTATCTCCCAGAAAAGAATAGAGATTTTCCACAACTCTATCATCATTAAATTTCCGGGTCATTTCCTGCATACTTGAAATTCCGCCAATACATTCATAATACAAGGTTCCCAACATAGTCTTTATCGAATAATCAATATAACTCTGGTTGAGGGTCTTTCACCTCTGCAAACATAGAAAACAATGCCGGATAATACTTCTGTTGGATTTTGTTACATTCAACAATAGGGTTCTGTTCTAATTTTTTTCTGGCTCGTTCCTGTTCTCTGCTCATTTTCTATATATCCAACATTTCAGCTTTATTATTAAGTACATAAAAATTCTCCGTTCTGCAAATCTTCCGTTCCTTCAATAGGTTAGCAGGAGTAATCTCATACTCTAATAAATCCAGTACAAACTCTTTTTTCTCAACTGGGGAATTCAGCACCGACTCTATCCTTTTGCTACTTTTTTTTTATGTTCTACTTTAAATTTTCACCCTACCATCCCCTACACCAGATGCTTCGGCACACTGCCGGCATATTTTTCGATTTTATTTTTTCCCGTTCCCGGATTTTGTCGGCAAGCTCCTGAATGCGGTTTGTGATCCACATGTTTGCGGTTGTATTTTCGGAATAATCCGCCTCGGCATACATGTCAACTCTTCCGTCTGCACGCATCTGTTATACCTGCTTCATGGCAGCGACGTCGCCCTTTGGATAAATGGCAAAGGTGGAACCGCCGTTTTGATGTACAAGGGAAAATGCCGGGATATCGCTTGGTCCGTCTGCTATGTAGATCATATTTTCAAATTTCACGCCGCAGCTCTGGGGAATCTTGGAATTGACATCGATGCCGTCAATCTTTCCGATTCCTTTATTGATTTCAAAAATCGCACGCGTTGTCGTCGTATTATCGATCGTATAAACGATTTCGTTGATGAGCGGCTGATTCTCTGCATCCGGCGCTTCCATCAGTTCGCAGCCCCAGACATCATCCACATAATTCATCAGCTCCATTCCCCGGATTACCTCTGCAAACCCGGTGCTGACAATATAATGCTCTACCTGAATATCATATTCCGAATAGCTCGCATCATTTCGGAACATGTTTTTGTTTTCCGGAAAAATTCCAGTGTCCCCGGATAAAGCTTCTGCAGCTTTCCAAAAGAGCGAAGCTTTGCATTATTTAAGCCCGGGAAAATCCCTCATGGGCACATTTGATACAATAATTCAGATAATAGGTGTCACGGTTGACCCGCACGCCGCTTTTTCTGGTATTCATCCAGAATTTTATTTTCATCCGCCCAGAACTGCTTCGTCTCAACGCCATATTCTGCAAACATCGGATCCTGCATATATCCGTCGATCAGCGTCTTATCGCAGTCCCAGATCACTGCAATCACATTCTTCATAGGCATAATTCCTCTTGCTTCGCACATTTACTTCCAACAATAGAATGCACGCTCTGCGAGCATTCTATTGTCATGAATAAATCTCTTTTACCAGCCCTGTTTCGAACGGAATCTTTACCGCAGTCGGACCAAAGGCATACGCTGCGATATCATAACGGTTAAAGATCACCACCAGCTCATCGTCGGTCAGATACCACTGAATATTGTCGATATCGGACGCTGTCCCTGCAGTATCCGGGGTTTCCTCCCTGTCTGCGGCTGTCATGTCGCTGTCCTCCAAATCCTCTTCGGCTGAAAATCCGTAAAACATTCCCTTGACAGTATCCTCGTAGTCTTCAAAGAACATAAAATCCTCCTGTTCTTCCTGAAAAGCCCTCAGAGTGTCCAGAACCTGTGCATACAGGCTGTCGTAATCCTCTGTCACATCCCGCAGTGTCAGCCTTTTGCCGGTCTTTGTATCATAATTGTAACCATTATAAACGACGTTGGGATGTGCACCTCCGAGATAGGAATAATCCGTGGTTACGTAGCTGAAGATTCTGTCATCCCCACGCTTCATGGAAATGGTATCCTCGATGCCATATAAAGAGCCAGTGGTTTCCCAATCATTATCCTCCAGGAAGGCCTGCATATCTCCCCATGCTTCCTGCGCCAGCTCATAGGTATCTGCGCTCTGCTGATCCAGCACCTTCTGCAGTACATCATAGCCGCTGTCTTCGATGGTGGCTTTCTGAACGCTAATTGTGACCAGAACCTCTCCTGCATCGTTTTTCTTTTCTTCCTTCTGATCCTCTACCGTTACCTTGATGTCGGTATTCTCATTTGACGCTGTAATTTCTGTATCCGGGTCTTCTGCAACCAAAATCTCTGCGTCTGTCGCTGCATTTTCCGTGCTTTCCGTTGTATTTCCGGCAATCTCTGATACAGTTTCTACCGCACTTGTTTCTCTATCCGCTGCTGTTTCTACCGTACTTGTTTCTTCATCCGCTGCTGTTTCTGCTGCTCCCTGCATATCTTTTGCAGGGCTGCCGCATGCTGTCATGCTAATGGCCATCGCTGCTGCAAGCATAACCGCTGTCACTTTTTCAGATATAACTATTTTCTTTTTCATTATAATTTCTCCTCAATCTACAAAACAGCGCAAACGCGCCCAATTACCAGTTTGTACCGTCTTGTTCGCTGCTGCACATTTTACTTCAAAAAATATGTGCAATTGCCGTGTGTCAGTATTATTATACCGTATTCGAGGAACCGCTTTTCTTAACTTTTCTTAAATAATTCTTCCCTTTCCATCTATCAACACCCAGCCGTCCCAGAGCTTTTTTTTCATCTCCTCCGGCACAATATTCTGGCTGTTTTTATGCTTTGACGGACGGATCATCACCTTATTTGGGCTCGGATTGAGCCGCGCTCCCCAGAAGCTGAAGGTGGAGTTTGCACAGATATTATGGCCGCAGCAGCTCATCAGCTGCATGTCAAACAGGCTGTTTTTCCCGGTATTCCAATCCACGACAGTAAACTCTTTTCCGGGGTAGGCATTTTTCGCATATACAGAGTCATCCGAAAAAACATAGAAATGTGCGTCCGGTGTCTGCTCCTTTATATACGAAATCGCCGCTTCATAATAAGCGTCCGTGCAGATTCCGCCAAACATCGCAGCATTCTGCGCATCCAGATAATCCCCGCGGCGGATATGGATGCTCACAGAGGCTTCCTGCTTCATGCGCTCCATCGTTTCTTTATTTTTCGCGGCAGCCTCTAAATCCCAGCCTTCACCCTTTTCCGGATCCGGAAAATGAATCTGGCTGCGCAGCATCGGCAAAATATCCGCATAATAAGCCTCGCACGCCCAGAAACCGCTTAAATAAGCGTCCTCCAGATCAAAAGATTTCCGGATGATACATGTCGCTTTCCGTAAAATGCCGGTTGCTGCCCCTAAGCAGCTTCTTTTTTCAGTTTTCCGACCAAATTATTTTTTCCAAGAATTGCCTGCTTTTCTTCCTGTGTACAATATTTTGCAGGAAGATTTTCAAACCAGGACAACTCCAGCTTCCGGCTTGCAAGCACCTTTGTCTGCCGCTCTTGGTCGAGAAACCAGGAAACATCCAGTCTGGCATCCTTTCCCAAAGACTCCAGCTTCCGGTACAACGCGTACTGCTGCATCTGGTTTCCCAGTCCGCCCATCACCTCTACGATAATCATGACCGTTTCCACCTCCCTTTTACCATTCCGTACAAATACTGAAATTCCTCCGTCCTGCCGAACACCATCAGAAAAATTCCATTAAAGACAACCGTAATGATCCCGATCATCAGCGCAAATTTTGCAATGGTCACCTGCGGCATCAGCAGCTTCTGCAGCGGAATGAGCACTGCCAGCGCAGCTCCGATGACGAGCAGATATTTGATGGACTCCTGAAAATAGGAAACCGCACTTTTTTCAAAGCAAACCCGATAAATAATGATGGGTTTTGTGATATTTGCAATCAGTCCGGATACGACGGTTCCGATAAACACGCCCGCCAGACCGATTTTAAACACCAGAGCAATCGACAGCACCAGATTGACGATGCCCTGAAGGATGGACAGATATTTGTCCTGTTCAAAAACACCGGCCGCCGTTTTGAAATTCGAAAGCACGACACGTTCCCCTTTGAAGAAATAGTCCGTCAGATACCAGGCGATAATCGAAGTTGCCAACACCCGATCCGCTCCGACATACAGCTCCACGAGAGGAGACAGGAGCAGGAAAAATCCGACAGCCGAAAATCCGTATATCCAGATTGCGAAAAAGCGATACACCAGAAACAGCTGAAACTGCTTTTCCCTGCTCTCCGTGGCGATCAGATTTCCAAAGCTGGAAATGACGGAGTTGAAAATCAGGTTTACATAACCCGAAACGGAATTGACGATCATCTTGTAGGTTCCGATCAGACCGACCCAGACAACACCCAGACAGGACGAAATAATGATCGCATCCGTCTGCAGACGCGCCATATCCCCGATCCGGTGCAGCATCAGTGCCTTTGTCTTATCCACCACCGCTCCGGTTTCTTCTTTTGTCAGCGGTTCCACATTTTTTCCAGCAAAAGCGGATATTTGCGGTTCAGATAGCAACTGATAAAAATCTTCTGTCCTAGGGATACGCCGACCTGAATCAGCAGGTATAACAGGTAGTTTGGCAGTACCAGCAGTCCCAGAAGCTGCAGCACCACGGAAACCGCTTTGCTGATGGCATCCGCGTTTGTCTGGATATAGTTTTCTGCTCCGCATTGGCAAGACTGTATTTATATGCAACAAAATACGTGGTCACCGTATTGAACAGAAACAGCAGATAGTAAACCCGCAGCTGCCTTAAAGTCAGATAATCTGCATTTTTGACGATCGGGTAAAAACGATGTACCAGTGCAAGTCCGATGACAGCAATCACCATGGCAATGGTGCGGTACGCTTTTTTATACAGCTGCATGTAGGATTTGATTTTTCCCGCTCTCCCCCGCGCTACCGGACCGTACAGGCTGTAGTTTAAAGCGGTTGACGCCAAGCTCCGCAAGGGAAAGCATCGTCAGAATTTCGCTGTAGAGATCCTGCACGCCCAGAAGCGTGTCGCCCAGATGGGTGATAAACACCTGCCGCAGGATAAAATTGAGCAGCGTCGTTGCCCCGCTCCCTAAAAAGCCGAATATTATATTTCTGGTCGCATATCTGACTCTTCCCATGTTTTTTCGTCCTGTTCTCCTGATATTCCTGCCAAACTGTTTGATCGAACTTGTCCTGCGATAGGGCATAAGGATCATTCTGCCCTATCGTTATTCTCTTCCCTGAAAAGCTGCACTGCCAGAAAGGCCAGCGCGCTGCCGCTGCCCCAGGGATAGATTCCGTATACCTGGGGATATTCCGCAAAGCCCTTGCATTCCCCGGAGCAGTCTGTGACATATCCTTTTTGGATACTTGTCTGCAGGGTGGCTGCCAGACGGCTCAGTGCAGGGCCCACTGCTCTGAACGCTGCACAGCTGCAGTCTCTGCTGCCAGCCAGGCCCATATCCGATCATGCCCTCTGCTGAGGTATCCCGGTGTCCCTCCCGTGCCTGTAGCTGCCAGGAAAATCCACCGTCTGCGCGCTGCCATACAAAAATGCTGTCAAGGAGCTGTTGCTGCAGTAAAGCAGACGATTGCAGCCCTCCCGGGCAACAGACCGGGAGGACGGACAAGCTGCCGTCTTCCCTGTCTGCGGCTTGTCTGCCTGTTCTGCTCCTGCAGGCTGCTCTGAAATCCACAAAATGCTCTGGGACAATCCAAGCAGCATCCAGCCGCAGGCTCTTCCCAGCCGATTATTCCGTATTTCATGCCGGTCTTTTTCATCATAGCCATGATAGGGCAGACCGGTTTTTCATCCATCCCCTTTTTGGGAAAACGAGCTCCAGCTGACGGATTCCGAGGTTTAACAGCTCTTTATCCTGTTTCTGAACACCGTAACGACAAGCAAAGGGACAAAGCATCCCAAGGGTATCTGCAAACAGCCAGTCCGGATGCTGGCTCCGGTACGCAAGGATGCCGTCCGCAGTTTTTTTCGCTGCTTTGATCCAGCCTGCGCAAATGTCCGCCCCTTCCCGGCAGATCCAGAGCGCTTCCAGCGATTCTGCATCTTCCCTTTTTCCCTCGTCAAAATCTCTTCTGTCCACAGGGCAACGCTTCCATTCATCACATGATCCACATGAGAGATTGGATATCCGCTGTTTTTTCCACCGTCTGAGATAGGAAAACACACTGCTTAACGCAGTCTTGTCCTTTGTCTGCTCATATGCCTGCAACAGCCCCATCGCAAGAAGCGCCTGAGGCCAGGAATAACGCTCTGCCTTTTCCGGCGTCATGCCCGGAACGCAGGTTTTGATCCACTGTTTGATTTTCTGTTTGGTGGTCACCACCGGATAAGTATCCAGCATCGCTGCTGCCGGTTTTATCATTTCCTGTATCTGGCTCACAATTTTCCCTCCCTCTGCTTTTTATGAACTGCCTGCACGGCTGCATTGTATTTCACGCAACTGCTTCTGATTTTTACGCTTTCACAGCTCTCTCAACAGGTTTTCTGCTTCTTTTGCCTTTTGCAATAGTCCGGCATGATCTGCTGCAGGTGTGCTTTCTGTGCCTGTGCATTTTGATACAGCCAGTCAAATGCGTTGACGAGGTCTTCTTTTTTGGCGAGTGCCTGCACCGGCAGGACATAGCCCTCGTCCGTTCCAAATAAATCCTTTGCGATTCCACGGGCCTTGATCGAATAGCCGACTACCAGCGTCGGCACGCAGGAGGAATACGCCGCGATTGTCGCATGAGTCCGGGCCCGATAAACATCTCGCAGCGGCTGATATAGCCCTTTAATTCCGGAGCGGACCATCCGGCAGCTCGATCACACGTCCGGTGGATGCAAAGGCTTCATAAAGCTGCCGGATCGTTTTTCTGTCATCATTGCTTTCCCACACCACATGGGGAATCAGCGCAATATGCAGATCGGTCGTTTCAAAATATGGGAGATCAGCGCTTTATAGTTCTGCATCGTAATGCCCGGAGTCTTTTCATTGTCCACAATCATCGGACTGATGTTCAGGCCCAGCATCTTTCCTGGACCCAGCCCTCCGGCAGGGAGCCAGCTTTGTTTCCAGTAAAAAGCCGAGTCCGGATATAAATGGATATTTTGTCAATTCCGGCTTCCTGCAGTGCTGCAAAGGTCAGGCTTTCCCGCGCGACGATCGCATCGTAGCGCTTCATATCCTCCATGATTTCCGGACGTTTAACAACTCCGGTTCGATAGAACAGCCATATAAAACCGTTTTAGCGCCCTGCCTGTGGAACATGCGGTTTGCGGAAATCAGCCGGTCGAGCATGTTGTCATAACAATAATTATCCCCGCCGATGGAAATATTCAGACGGTGCAGATTTTTCCCGCAAATGTCCTGATACCGGTATTCCATGAAGCAGTCCGGGTCATGTAAAAGCTTTCGCTTCAAATAGTACCAGGTATGCACGAATACATTCTTTTTCGATGCTTTTTTCCTGTACAAAGCTGCTGCAAAGCTCCTTCAGGGAATAAGTTTCATCCTCCTTCGGGCGGTTCGTCATCAGAATCGCCGGTTTGGGAAGCATCCGGCAAAGACTGTTGACAATCGCCTCGCAGCCGTGGTTGCCGCTTCCCGCATGCATATATAAAACAATTTTATCGTCTTTCATGATTCCTCTCATTCTGCTTTTGCATCGTCCAAAAGCAATTCGATCCCTCGACATCCGGTTCTTATTTCAACTTTTCCAATGATGATACAACGCAAGATACAACGGCGGACAGGTGGTGAACAGCATCGTTTTTATCCGATAGCCCTTCGGCAGCTCCTCTTTTTGCTCCGGAAGCAGCAAGTCCTTTTCTGGACAGCACTGTGGCACTGTACGACTTCCGTCTGGTATTTTTTCCGTTCAGCACCGGGCAGGCGCGCAATTTTCCGGCAGCCAGCATCGCAGAAACCGCCAGAATACTGTATACCCGCCCCTTCTGGGACGGGAACTCTTTTCCACAAGCCTGCAGGCAAGCTCCCAGCTTTTGATTTCATCCATGTAGCTCGGTTTAAAGGGCTTGAGCATCGCGCCCTGCTCGTTAATCCGGTAAAAATAGCCGCGATACTCTGTGATGCTCACGCTGGAAATCTGCATCAGCAAATCCATCAGAAACATCATATCCTCACCGATGCTCAAGTCTTCCCGGAAACGGATTTGCCCAATCGCACTGCGGCGGTATAGCACGCTCCAGCAGCGGGTATTTCCGCGCAGGAGATAGTCCGAAACGTATTCTGAGCGATTGTATACACGGACGCCCTCCGCACGAACTGCGCGTTGTGGAGAAACGGCTTCTGCCCCGGCTCTTTCTGTGCCGTCTGCACGCAGCACTTTTTTTTGCCCGAGCAGCATTTTCCTCCCGCTCTACATCCGTTTTTAACAGCCCCTCTGACCGGTTATAAATTCCGTCCGGTTTACCGTTCCATCTATAGTAATCACAGACCGCAAGGTCGCTTTCTGTCTGCCCCAGCATCGCCCGAAGCACAGAGAGCATCTGCGGATCCAGCTTATCGTCCGCATCCACAAACATGATAAATTCTCCTTGCGCTTTTTCCAGTCCCTCGTTGCGCGCTGCGGATACACCGTTTTTCTGACGCAAAATCGGTAAAATTCTGGAATCCTCTTCCGCCAGTTTAAGCACCAGCTCCGTCGTCCCGTCCGTCGAATGATCGTCCAGCACCAGAAGCTCCCAGTTCGTATCCGTCTGCTGCCGAATGCTTTCGATACATTCCCCGATCCAGGAAACGCCGTTGTAAACCGGCATAATAATACTGATCCGTCCCTGCTTTTTGATTCCATACAACTCTCCATTCAGCGCTGCCGCTTGCTGTTTGCCCATAAAAGAAGATGGACAAGCTGCATCATCGCTCTATTTTCCGGATGCGCCAGCACCTGATACATCAGCTTATTTTCCGTAACAGTCGGTGCAAGCGGCATTCTTTTGACCGCTTCCTGCAGCTCTGTTTCCCTGCATTCCTTCTGCAGCCGCTCTTTCCAGCCTTCCCGTCCGTTTCTCGCTTCGTTCTTGATTTCCAGAAACATCAGAAGCTGCAGCTCCCGATCTGCCTGCCTTTGGGCATCCGGCGCATGCTTGTCGGCAAGGATTTGGCGAACAATTTTATCCAGGCTGCGGATATTTTCATACATTCCGGCATCATAACGGTGCACCATCGACTCCCGCAAAAACAGGTAGTGATACCACGCTGCGCCCTCCATGACCACAATCCGCTGCGCATCCAGAAGCGCCGGAAGGGTAATGACCATATCCTCGCCCATTCGAATGGACGGGTCACAGTATTTCATATTTTCAACAATTAAAGTACGGGAAAAAAGCTTCATGCAGCGGGACATTGTGATCGGACGTTTTTCCTGCCCCAGAAGTTTTCCGTGAATCCGCTCCTGCAGGCTGCGCCCCGTATAAATGCCCGGCCCATCGCCTGATAAATTTCGATGCTGCGGTTTCTTTCCTCCTGTACATAATTGCCGCAGATGATCTCTTTTCCACAGTCGGACGAAAAATCCAGCATCTTTTCCACCATGCAGGCGTCAATCCAGTCGTCACTATCCACAAAACACAGATAATCGCCGGTGCTCATGGATACGCCAGCCGTCCACGCGGACACCAGACCACCGTTTTCCTTATGCAAAACGCGAATTCGGTCGTCCCTCTGCGCCCAGTCGTCACATAATGCCGGGCAGTCGTCCGGCGAACCGTCGTCCACCAGAATAATTTCCAGATTTTTATAGGTCTGACCCGTGATGCTCTGCACACAGCGCGCCAAACACTCCAACGTCCGGTAAACCGGAACGATCACACTCACCTTTTTTTTCCATGCAACATTAGCCCTCTTTTCTCAATTTCTCGTAATAGCTGACCAGTTGGTTTACATAATTATCTATCGCATAATACTCCTGCACCCGCATCCGCGCTTTTGTACCAATTTCGCGGCGCAGATTTTCATCAAAAGCAGCTCTTCCAGCGCCTCTGTCAGCATCCGGCTGTTTTTTGCCTCTACCATCACACCGCAACCGTCTTTTCCGGTCGGCAGACTGTTCCATTCCGGCTCCCCGAGGGTCTGCGGAATCCCGCCAACTGCAGTCGTCAGGCTGCACATTCCCGCCGCCATCGCCTCTAACAGAGAAACCGGCTGTCCTTCAAACCACGTCGGCAGGACAAAATACTGCTCTGCTCAAACAGCTCGGTGCGCTGCTTTGCAGATACCCAGCCGGGGCATTCGACAATTCCCTGCGCCTCCAGCTTTTTTGCTTTTTCTTTTGCAGCTCCTCCGTCCCGTTTTCCCAGAAGCCGCCCAACATCAGATGAAAATCCGGGTGCTTCTTCCAAACCGCCTCTACACAGTCCAACAGCTCGTCCACTCCCTTTTCCGGACAAAGCCGTCCCAAAAGACCGCCCTATGGCTGCTATAATCTGTTTTCGGCATTTTAACCGAACCGCATTCTGCAGGACATGGATTTTGTCCCGATCTACCATGTCTGCGAAAAATCTTTCCAGACATCCGTCAGCACCAGAAACAAATCCGCACGGTTTAACATTTTTTTGATATACGCCTGTCGTTTCGCGCTGCATCGTTTATAATAAAAGCCCTGAAAATCTCCGCCGTGCTCGTGAATCACAACCTTTTTGGAACCAGAGGGCGATCTGCATAAAAATCAGCTTCCGGTAGCAGCTCGCATCCGCCGCCATATTCAGATGGACGATGTCTGCTTTCGGCAGCACAGCGACAAATTTCAACAGCGCCTGAACACCTTTTAACAGCTTCGCAGCCGTGCTTCCGTCCACCATTGTCCCGATATAGGTCAGGTCAATACGCTGATCGAGTCCCGCCTCGTACAGGTTATTGATCACCGCAGATACGCCGCCCTTTACGCTGCGGTCCGCACCAAGCATTACAACTTTCATACGTTTTCTCCCATTGCGCCAGTGATTTTATGCGCGGTTTGCTGTACCCTATCTCATGATGTTATGCTGCTTCCACTGCATAAGTTTCAGCGTTTTCGTTTCAACACATGGCGTTCCAGTAAAAACCACGACGCGCACGCCAACGCAAGAAATCCTGCCACATACAAAAGAAACAGCGGAATGTGATGCATCTTTTTCGGCAGATTCCAGTAAAATACCAGATTGATCAACGGCCAGTGGTATAAAAATATTCCATAGGATAAATCATTTTTCAGGCGATGCTTTTTCCAGCCATAGGCGCAGGCAAGCACAACCACCGGGAGCAAAAAGGCTCGTCACAAGGTCCGCATAATATCCCGGAAGCTTCCAGCCAAAGGTCTGCCAGCACACTTTATAGCAGATAAATACAATCAGCAGAATAAACCATTTTCCTGTCAGTTTTGTAAAATTGTCTCTTTAAAATGCCACAGATATAGCCCTGCAAAAACCAGACCAGATACGGCAGGAAGCTTCGATCCAGCAGGGAAGCAGCCGCGCCGGGAAGCGCTCCCGAATTCTTTAAAAAGCCGCAGGCGGATTTAACAGCGCAGTCAGCACCAAGAGGACATGCCAGGTACGGTCTTTCCAGGCAAGACACCGTTTCCAGACCACCGCAACCAGAACGTACAGCTGAATTTCCACCATCAGCGCCCAAAGCGTCCCGTTGATGCTTTCTATCGCAAACGCCTGCAAAAAGGACGGCGTATAGGCCAGACCGACGCCCTGCACAACTGCCCAGGTCAGCAGATCTTTCCCATACCCCGAAACGACGCCGGGAAGCAAAGAGAGCATCCCAATCGTCAGCACAATGTTGACCCATAGCGCCGGATACAACCGCAGGATCCGTTTTTGGGCAAATATTTTTCGGTTTTGTGTCCGCATCAGTGTCTCTCCCATCAGAAATCCGCTGATGCTAAAGAGAATAATCAAGCCGGGGAACAGTGTCAGCGCTCTTTTAAAGCCAAGCAGCAGTCCATCCCCCGGTCCGTCTTTTCCATATGTGAGCATTGTCAGATTCAGATAATGCGTGATCGCAATCTGCAGCGCCGCAAACAGGCGGAGAATATCCAGACTGTTCTCTGCAAAAACAAACTGCGTTGTATTTTTTCGTCCGGCTGCTCTTTTTCTGTCATCTCGCAGCCTCCTTTATGGTTGCAGCCTTCTCCTGTACTTCGGAGCAGTTGCCAACCGTCGCTTTCCTCCCAAAGCTGCCATCCGCTGCTTTGGAGCCAACCGTGCTTCCAAAAAGCCCCCGGCAGCTGCCACCACCAGATTGCTTTCCCCACCCAGCGGAAGCATTGCCGTCCAGTACGCTCCCAGCAAAAACAAGACATAATTGCGCGCCAGATAGACCGATACCGCATGCGCCTCGACTACCGTAAACAGCGCAAAGGACAGCACAAGGACAAAGCCCTGGGTATCCTTTAATGTTCTGCAGACACGCATCAGAAGAAACAGCAGCACCATACAGCATGCGCCCGGAATGATTCCATACCAGAAAACAGGCGCACATAACCCATATCGAAATATTCCACATAGTTCGGATCGCCGAACAGCTTCCAGTTTCTGAGCACGCCGCCGCCGTTTTCAAAGGCATAAATACTGGAAATACGCCCAGTCAGGATCCTGTCAATCCTCACCACCCAGGCCGGCATTAGTTCATACCAGTTGGAAATATGCGCTGCGTACAAGGAGAAGACAAAGCCTACCGCAACCGCTGCCATTCCGCCGATATAGACAAGGCTGCCTTCGCGGATTTTTGAGGACTTGTCCATCACAAACGCCAGCACCAGCGTTGCCGCCATGACAAGAAACGTCGTCCGCGTCATCGTCGCAGCGTAAACGCCAACCGTCAGTACGCCGAGAAGCATCCAGTGCACCGGCTTCATTTTTTCATGGAACAGATAAACGCCGAGCGTCATCAGCGCCCAGATCATAATCGCAAGCGCATTGCTGTTGCCGACGCCAAGACAAAGCCGCCTGCTGCCTTCTTTGATTCCATAGCCAGCGCCAGCGTCCCAAACCTCGCCCAAAACGCCAGCCAGCGAAAGCGCCGCCAGCACTGCCATTCCGGTAAGCGTCACATAAAAACAACCCGCAGTGCCTTTTTGTGGTCAATCCCTTTCATCGACGCGACAAACACAACCGCACGCACCGCTTCATCCCGATCCGAGCCTAAGATAACACAGCCCCGCAATGACTCCTGCCGCCAGCACAGCAAGCCATTCTTTTTTGGAATACTTCGTCACACAGAGCTTGCAGGCAAACAGCAGAAAGCTGACCCGGAACATCTGCCCTTCCAGAGGATTGATCCACGAACTCTTGTCCAGGATGACAATCAGAAGCTCCAAAAGAAGCCCTGCATAAAAGCAGATCCTGCCGAACTGTTCTATTTTTCATTTTTCGTATGTGCAATCTGCTCTGCCATGCTGTTCCTTTCCTGCGGACAACCCTCTCTGACCGCTCCTTCTGGATACCGGCCCCATCAGACCGCCAAACGGCTGTCGCTCTAAAACCTCGGATACTGTGCGTTCGTCCCCGCCCATTTGTGGAACGCAAAGGGTGTGATCCCCTCAATCTCCGGAATCATCGTCTCATGCGCAAAATATTTTGCAACCTCCAACGGTGCAATCTTCATCCCCGCTGCCTCGATCAGATGATGATTCTTTACGCACAAAAAACCATCCTCATTCAGGGAACCGTGATCCGGCTCAAAGGGCAGATTCGCCTCCTTCGGAAAATTCACAAGCCTCCGGCTGCGGATTCCCACGCTGTTGCCGACCCGGCACAAATTTCCGTTGATGTCCCGATATGTGATATCATCCTTCGGAATCGGCCACGGAGAACCGATATAATCATAATCCAGGAACTCATCCCGCCACATCTCCGGATGCACGATAAACCCATCCGCATGCACCACCATAACAAAATCCGTATGGATATAATCTCCCAGCTCATAAAGCATCTTATAATTAAAACAGTCAATATTCGTCAGCTTCGAGGTATGCGCATACCGAATACCCTTCGGCAAAAAGAAAGGCTTCCGATGCGTGATCAGCACACAATCCCCAAAATCAATCTGACGCATGCTGTACTGCATCGCCTTGATCGTCTGCCGCACATTGACACTCGTCATCGCCATCAGCGTCACATTCGGAAGCTGCAGCCTGCCGTCTTTCCACTCCATAATAAATCCTCATTTCATCTCAAACCGCTGCCTGCGCTCCAACTGCCGCACAAACTGCTCATTTTCTACTATCATACTGCATCCGCCATACCAATGCAAGGTCACAGGTCGCAGTTTCCTTCGGAAACTGTGACTGCCCAGCCCCATTTTAAATTTTGCTGCGCAAAAGGGGCTGTGCACTCTTGATTCACTTTTCACGCCCCTGAACAGCAAGTGTTCAGGGGCTGCTTGCACACAGGCAACAGCTCCAAAGGAGCGCCTTTGCCGTCCTCCTGCCAGCTATGTTTCAGCAGCAAACTCAGCCCTTGACCTTGACCTTTTCCCTTCCGCCTTACACAGCCAGGTCAGCCGCCGCGCGCTTTTTGCGCCGGCGCTGCCGTTCCCGATCCGCCGTATGCAGACCATAGAAAAAGCGCCGGTACTTAGGAAGCGTCTTTGCTTCCCTTATGTACCCGCTGCGCTTTTCTTCTGAGCGAAAGCGCGTCTGCATGGCGGACGGGAACGACAGCGCCCGGTGCAAAACAGCACAGCGGCTGACCGTCCGGACCGTCACTTTGGCATAAACCCGTCCCGGATATCGCTTCCCCGTAACTTCGTCCTCTCAGCCATCATCCGATATGCCGTCGCCGGAAAAGCGTCATAACTGATATTCTCCTGCCCGCCTGCCGGATAATAAACTATCAGACCGCCTTCCATTTCAAACGACTCCACCTCTACGCTGTCATAATCCTGCTGTACAACCCAAGCCGGGTCTGTCAGATGCTGCTTTCCCCAAACCAGATCAAACAACACATAATAATCCCAGTACATACTCAAACTGAAAAAGATCGCTGCGCAAAGAAAACCTGACGCAATCCGCACCGGCCCCATCTGCATCGGACGCAGCCATTCGCCAAATGCCATTAACGGAAAAATCAACAGAAACGCAAGCCCGTACCGGATAAACGGAGCGAGGAAAAACCAGCCTGCAATGCCGCCTAAAACCGCTGCATACACAACGACACGATCCCAGCATAACTTTTCTTTCCGGATTCGTTTCCACACAACCGACAACACTGCTGAAATCCCGGCAACCATATTGGCAATCAAAAGCATCATCGCATAACGATCCTTTTCTCCCCACCAGACGGGAAACCATGCGCTCACAGGATCATTGATTTTCGTCACATCATACAGACAACGTCCCCAAACCTTGATCTGATCCGAATCATTCTGAAGATAAGAAGCAGGAATTTTCCAGTCTACGGAAAACAGATCAATTGCTGCAAACGGATAAATCAGCCATCCGGAAATCAGCACATTCCGCACCAGCCACGGCGCAAGCACAACACAGCCACAAAGCAGATAGATTCCGATCTTTTTCCATTCTTTTTGACCGAATCAGACAAACCGCCGGATACAGTGCAAGAATGACGAGCATTCCAGCTGAGAGCTTAAAAGTTGTCACACAGACAACCGCAACACAAAGCAGTGCATACAGATCTGTTTTTCCCCGACTTTACCCTCTTTTTTCACAGGCAATCGACGTCCACAGCGTTACAATAAAAAATACCAGATACATCGTCCCGAAATCCGTTGCCGGAGACATAATCCGCTCTGACACAACAATTGCATACAATAAAATTCCAACTCTGCATCCATCCGCCAGATGACTTTTATGCCGGGCAAAATTCTTCAGACCGTACAGCGCCCAGATACACAGAAATGCCTGCAAAAAGCCATTGGTTCCATGCAACGACTGCCCTACCAGCCATTTCATAGAAAAGGCAGCCGCATACGCAAGATATGCACTGTTATAAGCAAAATGCTGCTGCAGATTGCCAAGCCCTTTTACAAGCCCATACTCCTCATACCACCGAATCGCCTGAGCATGATAAATTCCGGTATCCGTATGCTGCAGCCCTCTGGATGCAAAATAAGCTGTCATCACTGCAAAAATCAGATAAAGAACACCTTCCCAGGAAAGACATATCTTCTTCACCCGGCTCCAAATCACCAGAAGCTCTTTTCCTGCACCAGTACGCACATGCTGCTGCCGCCGCCAGCAAAATCAAATGAGCAGCCATAAAAACCTTACCGAAAATGCTGACCGTCTGGGCATAAACAGTGATCGCCACGATCCCGGCAAGCTCAGTACCTGCCAGACCATAGACAATCTTCTTCCTGCCTGTCAACAAACCAATGCCTTTTCAAACACCAGCTCCGATGCAACTATTCACTATCCCAATATATCCCCATAAGATTAAGAGTTCTGCCACACCGCCCCTCCATAATCAAATCTCAACCGCCAGACAGCGCACTCCTGAATCACTTTCTCACGTCCATGAACAGCCCGTGTTCATGGGCTGCTTGCACACAGTGCACACAGGCAACAGCTCCAAAGGAGCGCTTTGCCGTCCGCAGAACGCCACCAGCAAACTCAGCCCTTGACCTTGACCTTTTTCCTTCCGCCTTACACAGCCAGGTCAGCCGCCGCGCGCTTTTTGCGCCGGCGCTGCCGTTCCCGATCCGCCGTATGCAGACCATAGAAAAGCGCCGGTGCTTAGGATGCGTCTTTTGCATCCTTATGTACCCGCTGCGCTTTTCTTCTGAGCGAAAGCGAGTCTGCATGGCGGACGGGAACGACAGCGTCAGGTGCAAAACAGCACGGCGGCTGACCGTCCGGTCTAGTGCTCCTCTGCCGCCAGCGTCGTCTCCACGATCTTTCCGTTATCCACCTTGTAAATCATATCGCACCCCGCGATCGTCCGCAGCCTGTGCGCAATGATCACCAGCGTCTTCTTCCCATGAAAGCTCTCAATTGCCTCCATAATCGCCGTTTCCGTATCGGTATCCAGTGCACTCGTTGCCTCATCAAATACCAGAATCTCCGGATTATGATATAACGCCCTCGCAATACCAAGACGCTGCTCTGACCGCCGGAGAGACGCACACCGCGCTCCCCGATCTCCATATCCAGCATACCCGGAAGCTCCTTTACAAAATCCTTCAACTGTGCTTCTTCCAGCACATGCCATACGCGCTCATCATCGATATCCTCTTTTGCCACACCGAAGGCTATATTTTCGCGGATCGAATCATCCGTCAGATAAATGGTCTGCGGAATGTAACCGATATGGGACAGCCAGGATGGATAATTTTCAAAAATATTTCTTCCATCGCATAAAATCTCGCCGCCCTGTACCTGCAAAAGTCCCATTAAAATATCGATTGCGGTACTCTTTTTCCCGCACCGGAGGGTCCCATCACGCCCACCGATTTTCCAACGGGTACAAGCATCTGAGCATGATCCAGAATCACCTTGTCACTTTCGGGATAAGTATAGCTGACGTCCTCCATGCGAATCTCTTTTTCAGCTCCATCGGAGGCGTATGGGGATCATAGTCTTTTTTCATATTTTCCATGCAGACGATAGGATGTGAAGTCTACATTTTCATAAACATAATTCACGCTTGGCTCATAGAACGCAATATTGCTCATATGCGTGTTGATCCGGTTTACCGACGGCATCAAGCGCATCGCCGCTACTGCAAACGCGGAAATCTGCGGCACAAGCTCCGTCATGTCCGCGCTGTTTAAAATACAGATTGCAAGATATCCCAAAATACCGCAGATGCTCAGCGTCTCCAACAGCAGACGCGGCATGTTGTTAAGCACTGCATATTCTGTCGTCAGCTTCGCGTTCTCCTGTGAATATTTTCCGAAGCTCGATGCAAAATAATGCTCTTTATTTAAAATCTTTACATCCTTGATTCCGTAAATAGACTGCAGACGCCATTTTCCCATCTGACTCTGCAGCCGCTGGGAGGTCCGCCCCAGCCGGTTTAAGGTAGGCTTTAAAATTTTCAGAATTACAACCGTCGTTCCCCCATGACTACAACAATAAAAATTGTCATCGTCGGGTTTGTTACAAGCAGCGTCACACACAGAACCGCCGAAACCATCAGCTCCGTCGCAAGCTGAATATATTCCATCAGAGTTGTGAATACCTTCGGCACATCACCGTCAATCGTACGGAAAATCGTAGGAATGTCCGCATTTAAATAGAATTCATAGGGACGGTTCAGATATTCCTCCAGCATGTAGCTGATCGTGTTGGACTGATTCGTGTTGACAAAACGGGACTGTACATATGTCTGCAAAAGCAGATAACCGTTTTTGATAAAATAAACTGCAATGATCACACCGATCAAAAACAGCAGCCACTGATTCGGTGTATCAAAATGAATCCATCGTTCCAAAATCTGAATATACCACATATTCAACAGCTGATCCGGCGCCATTACGCCCTCGACCACCGGCATGATCAGACCGACGCCGATCATTTCCATCAACGCACCGATAAAAATCATCACGCCGAGTCCCGCAACCTTCCGCTTCTGATCTTTATTCAAAATATGAAGCAGCTTTTGTAAAATCTGAACCATCCTGACCTCCATTTTTTTCATGCGAACCGCTTTTTTCCAAACGCTTCCCGAACCTTTGCGCTTTGCAACACCGATATAAAAGACAAAATCATCCCGCCGCTTCTTCGCAGCCGCCTTCTCATACTCCTTCTTTGGAATCCCATAAGGCGCCAGCGACGCAAACGGCATCTTATATTTCAACGCGATCTGAATAAACTTCTGCCGATATTTTTCTTCTGAAAGCAGGGAAAACTCCTGCATCACAAACCCATACTCGAAAATATTTAACTTTCCGTCCGTCCGACAGCTCTCCGTCAGCTGATTCTCGCTGACCCCGATACTGACAAGTGGCTCCTTACTCACCACAAACCTCGGATTCCTCTGAAGCAGACGCATATAAAATTCCACATCCACAATCCACGTCAGCTTCTCCTCATACTCCGGCGCGCCCTTCCGGTAAATCGTCGCACTCGGCGCCCCAATATAATCCCCGATATAAAGATCCCGCCAATCCTCCGAGATCATCTTCAAATGCTCGTCGCTGATCGCTCGGTCAAACTCCTCTCCCGTCCGGTTTCCGACACCATCCAACATCACCTGCCGACTCCCGCAAAACGCAAGATCCGCCTCCGGATGCTCCTCCAGCATCTCCACAAACCGCGCCAGACAATCCCGATCCGTGAACCAGTCATCGTGGTGCATAATCTTGATATACTCACCCGAAGCATGCCGCACCGCCTCGTTCCAGTTCCCTGTTGCACCTTTACGAACTGCATTCCGAACATAAACCATCTCCGGAACCTCTGCCCTACGTACAACCTCCTCCACAGACCCGTCCGGAGAATCATCCGTCACAACCACCTCATAATCCGTAAAAGACTGCACCTTTATCGACTCCAAAAGCCGCTCTACACCAACCGGATTCTTATACGCCGGCACACAAATCGAAACCTTCACCATCCAAAACTCCTAACTGCTCCATCCAAACGCCTACACACCACCAGGCAACACGCCTTGCCCTGCTCCAGCAGGAGCGCCCCTCCTTTGCCGTCCTCCACACACCCCACAAATTCAGCCCTTGACCTTGACCTTCACGCCCTTGATCTTGACCTTCCATCCGCCCGACACAGCGCCTCTTGTCCGCCCATGCGGCAGTTTTGCGGACGTTCCCGGAGACTGCGTGCTGCGACCGGCACTTGGTCTGGATGCAGACAAGCGGACCGTCTCAAACGCCGGTGCTTGGGCTGCGTACTATGCAGCCCTACGCACCCGCTGCGTTTTGAACCGAGCGAAAGCGAGTCCGCTGCTGCACCAGACCAAATGCCGGACACAGCACACAGACCAGGGAATCGCCCGCAAAACTGCATGCGGGCGGACAAGAGCCCTCCCTCAACGACCCAGGATGCGGTCAAAAAAGGACTTCTTCTCCGGATACATCAAATACTGGTACTCCTCCAGATGCTCCCTCAAATACACCGGATAACTCTCATCCACCGGCACAATCTGAAAATCCGTACTCCGCCCCAGAATATCCTCATGATTCCGGATCTTCTTCTTCACCTTCGACAGCGTCGCCCGATTATTATACTCCTGATGTGCCGCACTCTTGATCTTGTATTTGACACGATCCTCCACAGACTCGTCCTTGCCGCCGCCCATATAGGAAAAATGCCAGCCGCCGTCCGCAACGCGCACCATCAGCTCCTTTTGCTTGCTGTCCCGCAGCTGCTCCGTCGTAAACCGTTTTAACATTCCATAATTACAGATCTTTGTTCCAAGCCACCTTCTGTCTTTTCCGGTAAAGCCCTCAAACTCACCCGTAATGGACAACAGGCTTCCGGAGGTTTCCTCCATATTCAGATAACAGTAAAAATTTCTCTGCGCCAGTGCATAGATTTTACTGCCGCCAAAATCTGCCAGAACCTTTTTTACTGCTTCCGGATTCGGGATTTCATCGACGTCGGAGAAAATGACGATATCATCGTCCTTTGCACCCTCCAACCCCCGCGCTACTGCACACTTCTGATGGCTGTCACGCATAAAAGCACTCGTATCCATCGGCGTATCATCCACAACCTTGTGAATGATTTTGTCTTCAAACTCCTGGAACATTTCCCGGTTTTCCTGGAAATATAACGGCTTTTTCTCCCCGGAAAAGGTTACAGTTGCCTCGCTGATGACAAATTTGTCCACAACATCGTTTTAAAACATGCATACGCAGCTTTAAAATATCGAGCTCGTTGAAAAACTGAAAACAATCATATACCATAACTCTCTCTCCTTTATTCTTCCGGTCCGGACACGGTAATTCTGTCTTTTCCGTAATAATCCATCAGCGCCAGATTCAGCCAGTAGCCCCGGTCGCCCTCATTGGTCACATCGTCGATATACAATAGATACGGTTCCACGGAAAGCGGTGTGATCGTGATTTCCGGTTCCCCGTTTGTATACAATTCCAGACGCGCGTTGTTTTCCGCTGCATACTCCGCCGCCTCACCATTTAAAATAGAACGCACGGCAGAAACGGACGTATACGTATTTTTATCCGCTGCAAAGAGGAAAATCACACCCACCGCAATCAACGTCACGGCATAAAACGCGCTCTTTGTTTCTTCCAGAAGCTCCAGCAGCCTGTAAAAAATCCCGGCCGGGACTGCGGAAGCTGCTCGGACTGCTTTCGCTGTCCTGGCTGCTTTAGCTGCCATGCCCAACCACATCCATTGAGCAAATTAAAAACACCAGCAAATACAGCACCACGCGCATCACATTTTTGCAGCGATCGGGTCCTCGCTGGACGTCGCATACAACGTCGGCGTGAACATCGCGCAGAAAACACAAAAAGCTTAAAAAGACTGCATACAAGGGTTTCAAAACTTTCCATCTGCCTGCTTTGCCAGCCGGTAAATCGCAGGAATCAGCATTGCAAAGCCAACCAGCACCATCGGTGTCAGCCATTCCGTCACATACACAGTTCCCCAGTAAAAGGACATGACAATCGCTTTTATCGCCCCCATACTCTCCGCCGTATCTTCCCGAATCAAATTGCCCGGTCCAGCACGTTAAACGCAAAGCCAACCAGACTGCAGATAAGCGGAAGCAAAAACCAGAAACGGTTTTTCTTTTTCCGGAAAAACTCCCATGCCGTCAGCAGTACGATCAGGATCACCGACTGTAAGCCGGTCAACAGGTTTGCCCCGCCTAACAGTGCGCACAGAACGGCAGAAAGGATCATCCAGAGGATTTTCTTTGATTTCTGTTCCGATGTTTCCAGGCAAAGCAGCGCAGACACTGCAAAGAACAGAACAGCCTCCATGAATACATAATGCAGCGAGCCGTTATACCAATACAGCGCAAGCACCGGCGAAACGAAGGTCTGAAAGGTCAGGAATAAAACAGTCAGCGTACAGATTCCACGCAGATAACGGTTTTCTTTTGCCCGGCTAATATACCGGCAAAGCACTGTATGCATCAGCATACAGATGCCGCCGCCGAGCATCCCTGCCATGAGAAAGGTTGTAAGGAAATACCATTTTTCCCCGAAAACTCCGGGCATCAGGGTCATAAGGAAAATGGAGAACCAGGTTCCCTGCCACAGCTGCCAGGTTTCCTTTGTCACGGCAAGCGCTGTTTTCAGCACTTCCACAAAGGAATGGGTCGCATTCCATACCCTATGCGTCTCAAGACCATAGGTGAAGTCATCGCAGTTCAACCCATAGCGGGACAGGTATAAAACCGGCACCATGCTCGCGATAAAAACAACCAGTAGTATTCGAAAAAGCCATTTCTCAGGCTCTGTTTTCCATTGCTTCAAAATCTGCACGCCAAGCTCTCCTTTTCTCACTTCTGCTGACCGGTCAGCCGTCTTTTCAGGCTTCTGACCGCGCGCCCGCCAAAATACGCCGTATAGGCTGCTTTTGCCTGGATTTCTCCCAGACGATACGCCATGCCGTCCGGCTTTTCCTGATGTTTTGCAAAAAATTCGCTCTGCCTGCGGTAGGTTTCCAGCTCCTCCCGGCACGCCTGCGCATCGTAGAGCTTTCCGTCCCTGCCAAGATACTCAAATCCGGTATAAATATTCTGCCCGAAGCCCAGTAGCCATTCGAAACATTGTGGCGCGCCCAGTATTTCGGCGCGATCACCTTCTGTACCGTCTCCGACGTAAACGCCGGGAAGCAGGCAAAGGAAGAATTGGAAATAATCAGGTAACGCGCGTTTTAACTGTCACATAATCCCCGTGCACCGGAAAATGATATGCCGGAATACCTGGTAAAAGCTTATGTGCCATCGTTACATCGTCCGTCACGATCATAAATTCCATGTCGCTGCGGATTTTTTTCATCTGTGCCATCCCATCCGTCCAGTATTTTTCCGTAAAAACAATGCCGGTTCGGACGCATATTCCCCGCCGCGCAGATTCAGCACGCACAGGTTGTCCCTCGTATATTCGTAGGAATCAAACTCCGGCTTTACCTTCAGCCATTCCTTTAACTGCTCCCGGTTCGGTGCAAAATAGCTTTCCGCCTGCAGATTTCCCATCAGGAGCGTGCCGTCTTCTACATCGAAAACGCCCCGGTCTTCTCCCGCCACATAGCAGCCGTGCTCCAGATCATGCCGACAGGCGCCCGTGTAGATCCGTTCTTCTTTTTCCTCATAAACGCGTGTAAAATCTTCCGGTTTTGCTTCTTCTCCCATCCAGAGATCCAGAAAGGGCTCGGAATTGTTTCCGGTCAGACCCTTTAACAGGATTTCCTTTCCGGGTACGCCGAATGAAGTTTTTTCTGTTCCGCAATACTGCGGGCTGTCACATAACAAAACAGCCGGTTGCCAAGCCCCTGCCCCTGCAGGATCTGCGTTCCTATCATAACATTCCTCTCTATTTTCCCAAACGATGCCATCAGACAACCTATCGCCCAAAATCATCGCTGATTTACTGCAAAAATCCCGGATATTACACCCGAATCATTTCATCCGTATAAATATCGCAGCAGTCGCGCCCGTTCATCCATTTTTCCGGTGCAATCACGAGCTTGTCCTTGCCATTATCCAGCCACGCGCCCCACCAGGAAAAGGAGCTGTTCGCCAGAATGTGGTTTTTACAGCAGCTCATCAGGTACAAATCCTGCTCTCCCGCCTGCTCGCTGTTTCCCTCCACCGGGACAAATTCCGAGCCGCAAAAATGCTCCTTCGTCCACTCCATATCATTGGAAAACAGGAAAAATTTCACATCCGGCTTTCTTTTTCGGATCTCTGCGACCGCGCGATGGTAGTAATCCAGATCGCAGATTCCGCCAAACAGCGCCTGATTGGCAGGTGTGAGGTAATCGCCCCGTCGGATGTGGACACTCACCGACTCGCATTCCTTCATCTGCTGCTCCATCGCTGCCGATTCTTTTTGTCAGCGTAAGATTTCGGAATGTGAATGCTTCCCGCACCTGCTCTTTGATATCGGCAAAATACCGTTCCGTCTGAAAATATCCCAACAGCAGGGCTGGCTCGCGCCGCAGTATCTCCGGATCGTAATTGCACGACGCTTCCCGGTAGGACAAATCCTTCCTGCCGCACAGCAGCCGCCTGGCGCGATGGAGGGGACTCATACTGGAATCGGTGATCTGCTCATACTCCTGTTTTGTCATGCGCTCATAGGAAACACCGAATACAGAAAGCTGATTGACCCGCTGCTTTTCCTGTGCGCCATAACAGGTTACGTCGTCGATTCTGACGTCTTTTCCCATTGATTTCAATTTTAAATACAGGGCATACTCAAACATCTGATTGCCCAGGCCCCCGAAAGCTGCACTCCTACCATAGTTTCTGTTCCTTTGAATAAAATTTTCTACCTCTGTCTCCGATTCGCCATCGCAACCTTGATCGGAATCAGGAAAGAATCATTCAGTCTCATCGCTGCCCGGTACAATATCGGTGACTTCAAAAACAGCTTCATTTTCCGGTATTCCTGACTGCTCGCCTGGGAATCCCATAGACTGCTGCATAGCAGTCTTTTCCTGCTTCTATTTTCTGCTGCAAAAATGCCTTATGTTCTTTTTTTCTTCGGATCCTGGCTTCTGCAGACCGCCGTATAGAATAACAGCAGTCTTTTTATATAAAAAATAATCCTGCAAAAGTGCCAGATCCTCCCTACCGATCTCCCGTAAAAACGCACTGCGCTCATAAAAATTCGGAATCAGATCATTGAAGGTCTTCTCGTTCAGGCCGATATTCGTGGTGCTCGTGGTCCGACTGCACACATAATTGTACATCGCCCAGTCAGATACACGCTACGCTTCGATTTTGCCAACAGTCGGATGGTAAAATACATATCCTCATACAGGCTTTTGGGAATCTCAGTCCGTCGCTCAACGAACGTTTCCAAAGCTTGTTCCAGACCGCCGTCTGAATCAGCCACGCTTCGTCCTCTTCCAGATATTTTGCCAAAAGCTCCTGCCCTTCAAACACCGCTGCCATCGGCGTGGACAAATCCACCCTTCGGTTTTCGTAAATTTTCCGATACCGGCAGACCGCAAGATCGGCGTCCTGCTCCATCATCGCTGCCAGCAGTGTCTCATACATCTGCGGCTCAATCCAGTCGTCGCCGTCCACAAAGGTCAGGTAATCGCCTTTTGCCTCCAAAAGTCCGGTATTGCGCGCGCTGTAGGCTCCACCGTTTCTTTGATGGACAACTCGCACCCGCCCATCCTTTTTTGCATATTCATCGCAGATGCGTTCACTTCCATCCGTTGAACCGTCATCTATCAAAAGGACTTCGAGATTTTGATAGGTCGAAGAAAGAATCGAATCCACCGCTTTGGGCAGATATTCCCGGATATTGTAAACCGTCACAATGACCGAAATCAGCCCGGTCTGCTCGCCTTTCTTTTTTGCTTTTCCGGCTGATACTGTTCCAATTTGCGCATGGGTTCTTGTTCCTCCTTCCTTCTCCTTGCCCCAAAAATGCCTCTGCTCCGACGGTTGCTGTCCCTTTTGATCGCAGCAGCGCTGTTTCTCAGTTCCCTGCCTTACGGTTTCCTATATTCCTGCTCCAGCCAGTCCTCAAACCGCAGAATGTGCCAGATCTGCTTACGCCAGATTCCACGCTGTGTAAAATCCTTCCACAGCCGCGTCACCATTTCCGGGTCAAAATAACCTTCCTGACGGATTTTATCCTCCTTTAACAGACTCTCTGCCCAGGCGTAGAGCTCCGGCTCTTTAACCATTTCTGGATCGGGATCGAAAATCCCTTTTTCGGACGTTCCATCAGCTCCCTGGGCACATGGCGGTACAAAACGTCCCGCAATACAAGCTTGCCCCTGCCGTTTTCCCATTTCATCCACACCGGCAGACTCCATGCAAACTCCACAACGTCCTTGTCCAGCATCGGCACACGGCTTTCCAGTGAGACTGCCATTGCCGTCCGATCCACCTTTACCAGAATATCATCCGGATGGTACATCAGCAGATCCATCAGCATCAGATTGTGCTGCACATCCGCCAGGTATCCGCTTTCGTAGGTTTCAAAAATGCTCCTCGCGCTTCCTCTTTTTTTGCAATCTTTCCAAGAAACGGCTCGGAAAGATCAGAGCGCGCATACAGCTCTTCTGCATTATGCGCCGATAATAACATGCCCCGGATCTGGTTCGTTTCCTTTTTTTTGGGAAAAAGCTCCGTCCGTCAAAAAATATCCTGCCGCACTGCGCACAGGCTGCGGGATTTTCCGGATTTTATTCCACGCGTTCGTGATCGACTGATAGGTTATATCCACAAAACAGCTCGTCCCCGCCATCGCCGCTCAAAGGAAACCGTCACATGCTCCCGCGTCAGCTTGCTGACCAGATAGGTCGGGATCTGGGAGGAATCTGCAAAGGGTTCCCCAAACATGTGGCTCAATTTGGGCAAAACTGCTTTTGCATCCTGTTCCGTAATCGTCAGCTGCGTATGCTCTGTCCCCAGATGCGCAGCGATGGCAGCAGCAGCCTCCGCTTCATTGTAGGCAGCATCCTCCATCCCAATTGTGAAGGTTTTTAACTTTCCGGTCAGAAATCGACTGCATCAGGGAAACGACCGTGGAGCTGTCGATTCCTGCTGACAAAAATGCTCCCAGCGGCACGTCTGCCATCATCTGACCGCGGATGCTCTCCGTCAAAAGCCGTTCCAGCTCTTCCGATGCTTCCTGCCTGCTTCCGGTAAAGGGCTGCTCCTGTCCTTTTTTTGCAGTTTCTGCCATTGACCAGTAGGTTTCGATCCTCCAGTCCCGATAGGGGCTTTTCCAGACGCAGGATTTTTCCCGGCTCTAACTTATAAATACCCTCATAAATCGAATACGGTGCCGGAATATATCCGTGGATCAGATACAAATCCAGCACGTCTTTATTTATTTTCCCGCAAAAATCAGGCAGCGCTGCGATGGCCGTCAGCTCAGAGGCAAACACAAAGCTCCCGTTTACCAGCCCGTAATACAGGGTTTTTCCCCAACTCTGTCCCGCAAAAGCCAGAGCTGTTCTTCTTTCCTGTCATAAAGTGCGATGGCAAACATACCCTTGCACAGACAGATCCCCTCTTTTTACGCCATAGGCTTCCAGGGCTTCGAGTAAAATCTCCGTATCCGAGCTTCCATGCAGTGCTCCCAAAAGTCCTTCCCTGCGCAGCTTTTTTTCTACCTCCCGGCAGTTATAGATTTCACCATTGTAGGAAATCACAAACCGTCCGCTATGGGAAACCATGGGCTGTGCACCGCCCGGCGACAGATCCAGAATGGAAAGTCTCCGATGTCCCAACGTCACGTCCTGACTGTCGTTACACCAGCTGCCCTCTGCATCAGGTCCGCGGCTTATCAGCTGCTCTTTCATCCGTTCCATATCCTCCCGCCAGGTTTTCTGACGGTTGCAAAATCCTGCAATTCCGCACATCGGGACAGCCTCCTTTCTTTCAGTCTGCGACCTCCGGTGCCCAGTTTTCTTCTTCGATATCCTTCCGGCAGCTTGCCTCTGCCTCGCTCTGCTTCTGCTGATACAGCTTCCAGGCGCTGTCCCAGCTTTCGTAGCCCTGCACGCTGCGTCTGTCCGGCAGCTCGTAATGACTGTCCAGATACTGTCGCAGAAACTCCGTGCACTTTCCTTCGCCGAGGGCGTTTACATGTCCGCCGTAATCATAAAAATCCGTCGAAAAATCCAGTCCGATCTCGTCAATATGCTGATTGAAATCCAGTACCGGATAGCCAGCGGCTTCAATCCGTTCTGTCAGGTCGTTGAACTTCATCCGCGCCTCTTTTCCATCCCATACGGCGACAGGATAAACAGCGCGTCCTTGCCGGTCGAATCGATATAGGAAAGCAGATCATCCAAAACCACTAACTGCTCTTTGGCAGGCTCCATTTTTTCTGTCACACCAGAATAATCCGTCCAGTCCACCGGTCCAACTCCCATTTTGATTTCCAGACCTTTTAACGGATTTTTCTTTTCATAACGCCAGCATGCCAGCTGATCCGGCAAAAAAAGGGTTTTCCAGTTGGAATGATATTTGAAAATATCAAAATAGTAGGTGTAGCGTTCCCTCCTGTCGCTGACGAGCGCATTGATGGCATCCACACGGTTTTTTGAATATTTCAGGTTATCCGTCACACCGCGCGTGAATATCATCGTATCCTCCCATTCCTCGTCCGGCATGGAAAACATCCGCATCTCAATGATAAACAGCGACGGATCCTGGGTCTTTTGCGCCTCTTTGAGCAAATATTTGATTGCTTTGGGGCGCTGGTTATTTGTCGAAAGCGGATACGCTGCAATGCCGCTTTTTCCCGTAGAGCGCAGGCGCGCTGTAATAGGGATACACCGGGCTCGAGCCCACCAGAATCGCATCGATCGTATTTTCTTTTTCCGCATAAAATCCGGTAAACCGGTCCTTTACATCCCCGTTTGGCCGGATGATATAAGTCACCGTCACCAGAAGCCAAAGGAAAACGGTCAGAATAACAACCGCTTTCAGTGCCTGTTTTTTGTCATTGTAATCTCCATTTTGCATACGAGCCTGTGCTGTGTATGCAGTCCCGCCGGACACGTCTGACTGTCCGGTCAGTCCTATCACACCTTGAAATTCTGATAAATAAATTCGGACGCGCTGTAACCCGGTCCGTATTTTCCCAGCAAAATCACATAAAACAGCAGCGCATACAGTGCGATCCAGCGCAGCCAGATCGGCTTTTTTTCCAGGGTAACGCGCATGTCCTCTTTCTGGTTATGGATCGTAACCCATGCAGAGAACAGAATCGAAACCGCCAGAATCATCAGCTCTGTCCACTCCAGTCCCAGACCCGACAACACGCCGTTTCCAAACAGCTGCAGTCCCAGGCCCGATACGCCCCGTCCGAGCACCCGAAGGGCATCCGAACCGTCGCGCTTCTGAAAAAGACAAGTCCGATCATGACAAGGAAAAAAGGTGCGCACGCGCTGAAACAGGATAAATCCTTTCTTTTCCTTTTCGATATGAAAAAAAGGCTCTCCACTTTACAAACAGCGGCTCCATCAGCTTGCCGGAAACGATATAAAACCAGTGCAGCAGACCGCAGCCGATGATAAACGTCCACGCGCCGCCGTGCCAGTATCCGATGGTAAACCACAAAATCAGCATGGCGAGAAACGTCGTCGCCTGCTTTGCGCCCCTTTTGCCCAGCTTTCCTTTCAGCTTCTTGGGAAGATTCATGAAAAACTTCGTCCGAAGCAGCGGATAAAACAAATAGTTTTTCAGCCAGTCGCCCAGGCTGATATGCCATCTTCTCCAGTATTCCTCGATGCTTCTCGATAAAAACGGCGCAGAAAAGTTTTCCGGCAGCCGGATACCGAAGCACTCGGAGATACCCAGCACAATATCCATACAACCATCGAAATCGGTGTAAAGCTGCATTGTAAAGGCTGCCGCACCCACCCAGATCGAAACGCCGCTGTACTTTTCATAGTTGTTAAAAATTTCATTTGCCAGGATCGCCGTCCGCTCGGAAATGACCAGTTTTTGAAAAATCCCAGGAGCATCCGCTGCATGCCGAACGTCACATTCCGGTAATCCAGCTTGTGTCCGGTATACATCTGTTTTTCCATGTCGCTGTATTTCATGATCGGGCCGGAAATCATCGTCGGGAAGTAGCAGCCGAACAGCAGCAGCTTTTCATAGTTGCGCTGTACCGGTCCGATTTCATAATAGACATCGAACAGATATCCCAGAAGGGTCAGCGTGTAGAACGAAATTCCCATGGGCGCCAGCAGCCCCAGATGGAAGAATTTCAGCGTGCACAACAGACCGACACAAAAAGGACAGCACAAATAAGAGCAGCCAGTTTTTTCTTCTGCTCTTTTGTCCTGTCTATCAAAATAGCTGCGCCCCAGACAGCTCCTACAGCTGCCATCGGGTACAGAATCAAATACCACGCATGGCTGTCACGCACCTCTGCCGATGTCAAAAAGTATCCGATGCTCAGAAGCAGCAAAAGCGGCCACTGCACTTTTTTCGGAACCAGATAATACAACAGCAGTGTAAGTGCAAACAGACACAGGAAGTAAAAGGAAGTAATACTCATCCTTCACCAGCTCCCGGTTTCAGACCTTCTGCAGAATGATATCTGCCATTTCGCCTACATTTTTCATCGTTACGACCTGTCCCATGGAAAACTTGATGCCAAACTCGCTTTCTACAGCCGCCATCAGGTTGATATGCTCCAGGGAGTCCCAGCCGTCGATATCCTCTGCAGTCGTGCCTTCGTCAACCGTAATGTCTTCCTCGTCAAATACATCCCGGAATACTTCGTTTAAACGTTCAAAAACTTCTTCTCTGCTCATTTATAAACCCTATCTGTCTGATCAGATTCCTTTCTGCGTCGCTTGTTTTCTTTCGTGCTTTCGTCCGCTCTCGAGCCCGCGCTGACGCGCTTTCCCGCCTGCTCCGCAGGCTGCTCGTTCGCTAATGGCACGTGAAAAACAAATGCCGCCTTCGGCGTCGCTTGTTTTTCTTTCGTGCTCTCGTCCGCTCTCGAGCCCGCGCTGACGCGCTTCCCCGCCTGCTTCGCAGGCTGCTCGTTCGCTAATGGCACGTGAAAAACAAATGCCGCCTTCGGCGTCGCTTGTTTTTCTTTCGTGCTCATTACATTATAGCATGTCCCCATGTATTATACCAGTTTCTTTTTTCCGGCGATTTTCTGGAAGTAGTCTGCCCATTCTCGGTTGACCTTTTCCGGAAGGTATTCTGCCTGAAGCTTCGCTGCATTTTTCCCCATTTGCTGCATCAGATCAGGATTTTCCAAAAGTTTTTTGTCAGTCTGTCTGCCAGCGCGTCCGAATCGTCCACCGGTACTAAGAATCCGTTTTCTCCATCACGGATCAGATCCTTTGGACCGCCGCAGGGGCAGTCCGTCGAAATACAGGCTGTGCCCAGCGACATTGCTTCGATCAGGGTGTTGGGCATTCCCTCCGTAAAGGAGGTCAGCACAAACCCATAGGCCTTTTTCCAGTTTTTTCCGGGACGTCCGTGATCCTGCCCGGCAGCAAAATCCGTTCTGACATGTCAAGGCTTCTCACCTCTTCTGTCAGCTCTCTGCGCAGGGGTCCGTCTCCGTACAGAATCAGGCGTGCGTCCGGGAAATCGCTCTGCAATTTTACAAAATGCCCGGATTGCCATTCTCTGGTTTTATTTTCGTCCATCCGTCCGACTGCAACAATATCCTGCGGGCGGTCGCCCTCATACCGCGGCCGTACAAATGCCGGATTCAGGGAATTTTTCAGAATCACGCATTTTTTCTGCAGCGACGGTTGGAAAAAACGCACTGCATCCGCTGTCTGCATCACGATTCCGTCTGCCGCGTAAAACAGTGTTTTTGCAAGCAGGCGCATCCCCTTCGTCGGATACTCCTCTGTAGGCTCCGCCACGACGGAAACCACAACCTTCGTCGGCAAAAAGCATTCGCCAAAAGTGCCATAAAATTGTTTTTGCCGATTGTAGACAGCACGACATCCGCATGGATGTCTTTGAAGATCCTGCGCAGCTTTTTGTAGCGTCGAAACAGGTTCACGATCCGGCCGCCCTCTTCCTCCGGTGTTAGGTCGGAGATCACGCGGCGTACCCCTGCAGGCAGCTCGTATTCATTTTCTTTTTTTGTATTGCGTTACCATCGTCACACTGCAGCCCTGCTCCAGAAAGTAGGTCGCAAGGTTGACAAAAACGCGTTCGGCGCCTCCTTTTTTCAGGGAGCCGATATAAAATGCAACACTGCCCATGGTTCTCCTCCTAAAGACTTTCTTCCGCAGTCCATTGTCCATCCGGCTCATGTCTGCGAGTCATCGAGCGGTCTGCATCCCTTTGCAGTCGGCAGACTCGCTTTGCTCGGTTCAAAACGCAGCGGTCGCATAAGGCTGCAAAAGACGCAGCCTAAGCGCCGGCGTTTTGAGACGGTCTGCCGATCTTTGCAAAGGGATGCAGACCGCTCGCTGCTTCGCAGCATTGCGCCTGGATGGACAGGACTCTGCGGAAGAAAGATGTGTTCTCGTGCGTGGTGCCCCGCGATCGCCCGTTGGGCGGATGCTCGGCAGAAGGGAATCTTGAATTGTTCTGTCTACAACAGTTCTATTCTGCTTGTTCTTTTTTTAACTAACGCAAACAATTCTATAATCTGTCAACTTTTCAGTTGCAGATACATTCCACACTTGCTACAATCGGAATATGAGTGCTGTCATAACGGTAGGCGGTTAGTCCTTCTACAGAGGGACTGTGACCCTCTGATTACATAGAAACCCAACAGGGAATCCACCGGAAAGGAGGGCTAAGCCATGAGTATTGTCGATTTTATAGCAGTGGTAAGCTTCGGCTTAACCTGCTTTGGTCTGGGATATACCATTGGCAAAGATAGCAAGTCACAAAAATAGCCGCCCTGTCTGGTAAACTAAGCGGCAATTTTGTTTGTCAATTATTTAGTCAGGCTAACCGTCTATCGGCAGCACTCTTTTTCTATAATCATAGTATCATGCATCTATAAAAATGTCAAAAAATTTATTGTCCTGACTAATCAATAACCATTTAAAAACGAAGCGGAGCATAATGCTGCGTCTTTTGCAGCATTATGCACCGCTTCGTTTTTTTACTGAGCGAGAGCGCGTCCTGCAGGCATTGGCTTCGCATGACGTCCTGCGGACGGCGCTGTTGCTGCCGGGCGGCAGGGTCACGCCTGCAAATAGCGTTCTGCCCATTGCTGGAAGATGAAGAACGCCCAGATGATCCGGGAGTAGTTGCTTCCAGTGTAGGCTTCCGCCGTCCCCGGCATGCCGAGCCAGTCTGTAATTAGCTTTAGCGGTTGCATCTGCGTTAAACAGCCCCTGTTGTTTCAGGAAAGCCGGCGACGCGTAGTCGGTCAGTTTATTCTTGAGGTCCTCTCAGCCATTTGTCCAGCGGGACAGAAAATCCTGTCTTTTACGATCCAGTAATTCCCGCGGAATATAGTCGTAAGCGATCTCTTTAAAATGTATTTCTGGCAGCCGTTGTGATCCTTAAAGGAATGGGGTAGCCGGAAGGAGTATTCCATCACCCTCTGATCCAGGATCGGGCATCTGGCTTCCAGTGAATATTTCATGGAAGCGCGATCCACCTTGCAGAGAATGTCCCCGGCAGGTAGGTGTCCATGTCCAGGAGCATCCGGCGGATCTGCCAGTTTTTCACATGATAATCCAGCTCACGGTCAAAGCGCACCTGATCTGTTCCAGTCAGGCTTTTCACACAGGCCAAATATTTATCCGAACACAATTGCGTTTTATAACGTTTATCCCGGTTTTGTGCAATTGTCCTTACGGAAAATGGTAAACGTCCCAGCAGGTTTGCCTGTTTGAGTCCGGGCAGCTGGGAAATACCGTAAACCAAAGCGCCCGCTGCGTCGAGCTTCTGCGCCTGTCCGAGTTTCTGGTACATCTGTTAGCCGCAGAAAAATTCATCGCCGCCATCGCCGGAGAGTGCGACCGTCACCTGTTTTCTGGCGAGCGCCGATACGAGCATCGTCGGGATTTGCGAAGAATCTGCCATGGGTTCATCAGAATACTGCGGAATGCTCTCCACCAGCTCCAGCATCTGTTTTTCACTGATGATTTCTTCTGTATGCAGCGTGCCAAGATGCTTTGCTACCGCCGATGCATAGCCGGATTCGTCGTACTGCTTTTCTTCAAAGCCAATGGAAAAGTTTTGACCGGAGCCTCGCTTGCCTCCTGTGCCATGGCTGTCATCAGGGAGGAATCGTAGCCGCCGCTTAAAAAAGTACCCAGCGGGACGTCCGCCTCCATCCGGCTCTTCACGGATTTCTGTAAAATTGCCTTTAGCTCTGCCTTTGCCCGAGAAAAATCCGTGACCGGATCCGCGATTCCTTTTGGTAGCTTTCTTTGATACCCAATAGGAAAGCACTCCCTCCGCTTCTGCCCATTGTCAGGCTGCAGGCGAAAACGGAGAATGGTTCCTCGGGCACAGCTTTTTACCTGTTCAAATATCGTATCCTACTTCCGGATATACTGCTGGTACAAAAAGACCGGTAAAATATCCGGATTCAGCTTCCGATCAAAGCCCGGGCACGCCAGGATCGGCTTTAACTCTGAGGCAAAGACCAGATTTTCCCCGTCCTCCCAGTAATAGAGAGGCTTCTTGCCGATGCGGTCCCGCACAAGATATACTTCCTGCGCATCCCGGTCATACAGGGCGATCGCAAACATTCCGTTAAAGCGGGAAACGCAGTCGATGCCCCATTTTTCATAGGCAGCCAGAATGACCTCCGTATCACACTGGGAGCGGAACGGATACCCGGAAAGCTCTTTTTTTCAGCTCCTGGAAGTTGTAGATTTCTCCGTTAAAAACGACGCTGACCCGTTTATCCGCCGCGTGCATCGGCTGATGTCCCAGTGGGGAAAGATCCATGATGGAAAGCCGACGCTGTGCAAAGCCAACCGCATATCCGCCTGCCGCATCATAAATTTCCACTCCGGAGTCGTTTGGCCCGCGGTGGTACATCGTATCGTTCATCGCGGTCAGATCTTCCAGCGTAATCCGCCTTTTGCTGATAAATCCACTGATTCCGCACATAATGCTTTACCTGTTCCTTTCGGGAATCAGAGATGCCTCCAGAAATTCATCCTTAAATTCGCAGAAATCCTTGCACTCGTTGTTGATGCTGTCGATCATTTCGTTATATTTTTCCTGGATCAGCACCGCATAGTTGTCCCTGGTTATCGTAGCCCTTCTTGCTCCATGCAAAGGGATGGGTCAGAATCTGCACCTTGTCATAGCCGGTGATATTTGCTTCATCAGGATAGCCGTAGCGCCAGATATGGTTGGCGTCGGACATATATTTTACCTTCAGGGGCGTCTGATCGGTCACTTTTTTCTGCAAAGGTGAAAACTCGTCCTGGTATGCATTCAGGATTCCCGGCAGCTTGATGTTTTCGCGCAGCACATCCGGAGACGGACGGTGTACAGAAAACTGTGTGATCGGAAAACCGAACATTTCAGAAAGGATATCCATTTCCTTTTTTGATCTGATGGCGAACCTCCTGCATATCGGTCAGGCCGTTTAACGCATAGTGCAGTCCGATCACGTGGCCCCGTTCGTGCATGTCCTTGATCAGATCCTGATTGCGTCTGGATAAAATATTATAGGAATTGTTCGTCCACTGGAAAAGAAGGTCGACGTAAAATCCATGCTGCTCTCCACCTTTGCCAGTGCATAGGCACGATCCACGCTGTACTCCACATCATGGCGCATGATGACAAATTTATCTGCCGTAAGTGCCTCTTCGTACCCTGCCTGATTACCGGTAGACTGAATGATTCTGATAATTTCTTTATAATCTTCGTAGGAAAACATTGTCCTTACCTCCATTGTCTGCAGTCTTATCTGTTCTTTTTGCAGCATTCCTGCAGATACGTCTGCCACTGCTCAAATACCGCATCCTCGTTGGCTCTTTCACTGATCTTGCGCGCCTCTCTGCCGAGCCGCTCTGCAAGCTCTCTGTCCTCAATGAGGCGCAGGATACCGTCTGTCATCGCCTTTTCATCCATGATTGGTACAAGCAGACCATTTACCCCCCATCTTCAATCAGGGTTTTTGGACCGCCGCAGGGACAGTCTGTAGAAACCACCGGAAGTCCCAGTGCCATCGCTTCCATCAGCGCATTGGGCAGTCCTTCCCAGTCAGAGGAAAAAAAGCGTACAGCGCAGCGTCTGCCAGATCCTTTTCCAGCGTATTGCTGCCGCCCATCAGCTTTACAAAATCCTCCGCATGATTTTCATGAATAATGGATTCCAGAATCTCCTTTGTACCGTCCTGGAATCCGGTCCGTAAATTTTGAGTGTATAATCCGGATGTTTTTCATGAACCTTCAAAAAAGACCCTAATCAGCATCGGCTGATTCTTAAAGTCTACCAGACGGCCAGACTGAACAACATCCTTTGTCCGTACAGCCGGCTCCGGAACACCAACGTATTTCGGATTCAGCGGATTTAAAATAATTCTGGAATTTTCCTGTAAATACGGTGCAAAAAGGCTTTGCGCCCTCTGTCTGGAACACGCAGCCCGCCGCATGAGGAAACAGAAGCGGGATCCGAAGCTTGTCCGCTTTTTTATCATAGTGTCCCACCGGATCGGTACGCACGGAAATCACGACCGGGATACCCGTCCCGATTCCTGCCGCCAGCGCACGGTACAATACGCCCCGGGTAAAGGCAACGACGACGTCCGGCTTTTCTTTTTTCATAAAACGGCGCAGATACCAGATACGGCGCAGCATCTTGCTGATCCTGCTGCGGTTTTCGTCTTCTTTTCGTCAGTCCGACATGAACTCTGCGGACTTTCTGATCCAGTGCAAATTCGTCCGTTCCGTACCATTCTGTCGCAATGACAACCTCATAGCCCTCCTTTGCAAAACGGTTCGCCAGATTACTCACCACGCGCTCAGCCCCGCCCTGCTGCAGGCTGTTTAAATGAAATGCAATTTTCTGCATCGGAATGTTTCTCCTGTTTTTCTCATGAAACAGAATCCTGCTCTGCAGGATTCTCATTTTTGTCAGTGTCCCCCGTAGTGTATCACATTTTGGAAAAGCCCTGCAATCTGCAGGATTTTGTCCCGGTATGCCCTGTCGTCAAACTGATCTGCGCGCTCCTTTGCACATCTGGAAAGCTCCTGCAGCTTCGCTTCCTCTGTCAGCAGCTCTTCCAGAAGAGCCGCCAGTTGTTTTCTTCCTCTGTAATTTCGTTTGGATCCAGATTTTTCTGATCGTCCATCACCGGAATCAGAATCCCGTAACGTTCCCGGAGCACTTCCTGTTTTCCAACGACGTCCTCAAACCGGTCGGACAGAATCTCTGCGGGACCGCTCATACAGTTGGAAAAACGGCAGGGAGCCTGCAGCTCATCGCCTCAACCAACGCATTTGGAAAGCCCTCCATGCTGGAGGGTTCCAACATAAAGACTTCCCGCTGACAGCCATGGAAATGGATTCTTCTGAAGTCCCGCAAAGCAGACCCGGTCAGCAATTCCCAGCTTTTCTGCCAGTTCTTTATATTCTGAAAAAGAACCGTCCCCGATGATACAGCATCGCCTCCGGCACTTTTTCCCGGATCAAATACAGGCATTTGATCAGATGCCAGAATTCCTTGCAGTCATCCTCACGCCCCATGCTGACGATCACCTTTTTTCCGGTAAAATCGGGCATGTCCACAGTTTTTTGCTGCATTTTCTGCGATCTGACTGCCATCGTAAGGATTGTACAATACCTCTGTATTTTCGATTCCAAGTTTTTCCTTTAACGTCATGGGCAATCACCTCCGAACAGCAGATCACCTGATCGGAGCGCTTTGCAAACAGCTTTAACTTCGATGGGTTGTCCATATCCATATAGCTGCGGATTCCCGTCCAGATCTGCCCCCGCACCGGTGTCAGGACGTTAATCAGGTTCGCTGTCGGGCCAAAGCTGTAGGTCAGATCAGGACGCAGCTTTTTCTTTAGCTTCCGAAGCTTCTTACCGTTCTTTTTTACGACATTGACCATTTTTTCAGCTTCCCGTCCTGTGCCGGAACATCCAGGTTTACAACAGAAAGTCCGCTTATATCATATGCAATATCTGCATCCGAAAACATGGCGACCGTCACTTCAAAATCATTCCTCAGAATCCGCGCTGTCCGCACGCAGACCCGCTCGAAGCCACCCTGATGCAGCATGGGTACAACCAGAAGAAGCCTTTGGTTTTACCTGTTCCATAAGCCGTCTCCTTTCCCGGTACGATAAAAAGCTTCCAGCTCTTTTGCCTGTTCCTTTGCGTCAAATCCGGCTTTGCGGATTTCCGGCATGCGGCTGAACCGCTCTTTCTGGCGTTCCAAAAGCGCAAGGGCTGCCTGTGCCCAGCTCTCTGCAGAATCCTTTAGGCTTTTGGACTCCACCAGCTCTGTCAGAGCAACCTCCTGTGTAATCGTATCCGACATCAGGCACGGGAGCCCTGCAGCCTGTGCTTCCAGCACCGTTCCGGGCAATCCCTCATACAGAGACGGGAAAATAAACAGATCCATCGCCTGATAATAATCCTGCGGATTCCCCTGATTTCCGAGGAACTGAACGCTTTCTGTAATTCCAAGCTCTGCCGCCTTCTGCTTTGCAGGCTCCATGCATCCGCCCTCGCCGAGCAAAATCAGCTGCGCATCCGGACGGCTCTTTTTTTTTGATCTGTGCAAAAACCTCCAGCAAAAACAGGTGGTTTTTCATCTCATTAAAACGCCCCACATGCCCGACTGTCAGACAATTGCCCAACTCCAGTTTTTGCCGCATCTGTGCACGCATCTGGCCGTTATAGGAAAACTTATCCACTTCGATCGCATTCGGCACCACATGGACAGCTCCCTGCGCCCACGCCTTTTCCCCGAAAACTGCTTTTCCGGCAAGCTTGGAGCACGCCAGGCAGACGTCCGTTTTTTTCCAGAGATTTTTACGCATCCACTTCGTCATCATCCCTTTGACGCCGTCTTCTGTACCCGCGCTTCTGGCATGGGCTGCTGTCAGGGCGATTTTCGCACGCTTCGCTTCCGGCAGATAAATCGACGCAGTACTCGTCATATGCCCGTGCACACAGGCATACCCGGGATGTTCTTTAAAAAGCTGCACCACGCCGCCCGATACGGGATCCAGTTATAGACCCGGAAACCGCGGCAACCGGTAAATGTGTCCGCCAAGTGCTTCAATCTCTTCGTCAAAATATCCTTTTTGAGGTGTGCACTGCAAAATCAAACTGCACCCTCTCACGGTCGATATTCCGGTATAAATCCATGCCCCGGCTTTCCGCCCCGCCGAGTCCCGTTGTTCCCAGCACCTGTAATACCCGAATCGGTTCTTTCATACGCTTCTTGGTTTTTTTCTTTTTCTAATTTGCACGCCGATGCCTTTTCATTCGCTTATGCGTGCTGGTTCTTTAATCGGCCAAGCCGCGCGGCAAGTCCTTTTCCGAATGCCAGCACATATTCCCGGATACGCGCTGTCATGCACTGTGGCCTTTGCTTCCAGCTTAAAAAATCGGAATACGGCACAATGTTTTCCCTGTTTGCGTCAAGCATCTCTTCGTAGGCTTTCAGCTCCGCTACCGTGGAATGGTTGGCATGAATGACGATCGTCGTCATTCCCTCCCGATCAGAAAAATGCGTATTTCCGCAAAAAGGCAATCGGTAAAAAGTCATCCCACTGCGCACATACGGCAAATCTCAAACCCGTCCGTCACATGGGTAAACCCGAGCGCTTTGAGGGCACGCAGTGTCGTTTTGTCAAAGGTATGGCCTTGGCTGCCATGAACAGCTTTCGTCTCGATGCCGCGATCCAAGAGCTTTTTCTGTCCGCTTTCCAGAAGCTGGTACTGCTCCTCATAGCTCTTCCCCGCAAACTCCGACTGGGCATTCAACGGAAGCTCCCGCCTCTTTTTGTTATATACACATGATGGCAGCCGTGCATGGAAAGGTCCAGCCTTTTTCCTGCAGCTCTTGCATTTTTTTCCAGAACGCTTCCCGTGCCGGATCCACCGACAGCTTTCGGATCAAGATTGTCCGGTACAATGCCCAACAGCGGATAGCAGCCATAGCGTTCAAACAGCTGTTCAAAGGCTTCAAAGCTTTTCCAGTCCATATCCGGTGTAATATCATCCATTCGAAATGCGATTTTCATACTCTTTTTCCTTTTCGCTGCTGCACAGCTTTATTCCAGGATCATTCCCTTACCCAGCTCTTTTTTCCGACTCATAGTCTTCGACTAAAGAGAGCCGTCCAGCGTCCGTACGATCAGCTTTTGTCAAAATGTCGATAATCTCCCTGGTGCATACATCGAGAAGTCTAACATCTCATCAAAGGGATCCGCGCTCCATACCGTGATCTTTTCGCCGTTGCAGAAGCAAAATGCTCCGGGAACGGTCTTGTCACACCCCGGATCAGGTTATACAGATTCCGGGTACGATCATGGAAATCCAGCTTTCCGTCCGCCGCCGTCCGCTTATTGTACCAGCTGTCGAAATCTCTGGACTCCCGGTGTACGCTGACGGTTCCCGCCTGATGTGCCGCGATCAGCTTAGCGATCAGGCGCTTGCTGACCAGCATGTTTTTATACTGCATCGTACGCACGGTATCATGAGGAGTGATGGCGCACATCTCGCTTGCAAAAACATTCGGGCTGTCCGCTTTTTCATCGTACTGGAACAGGTTCAGATTAAAACGCGTATCTCCGAGAATGATCGACCAGTTAAGCGGCGAGCGTCCCCGCCCAAAGGGCAGATATGCACAGTTCCCGTGGAATCCGAATACACCCTCCGAAAATCTGGACAGCACGAAGCCGGGAAGCAATCTCTGCCAGCCCATGGAAATCCCCAGCTCGAAGGTATTTTCCGCGAAAAATTTCGTCGTCTCCTCATCCTTTAAACCGTAAGAATGTGTTTCGTAAACCGGAATCCCGTACTTGTCCTCCAACCAGGAAAGTCCCTCATAGCCGGACACCTGATTGCCCGAAAGCACATCGGGATGAATCGTCACAACCAGATCCACCGGACAAAGCTTCTCCTGAACAAAGCGGACAATCTCCGCAGTTGTATCTTTTACACCGAATATAACAACTCGATAATGCATAAACTAATACCTCCTGTTTTGCGCAATCCTTGCCTGCAGCGGGACGCGTCAGCAGCATCTTCCGCTCCGACGCAGGGCGCATGTGGTAGCTTTTTTAACGAATCAGCACATGCTGATTCGTTAAAAAGCCGTCCAAACCAATTGGACGGCTTTTCGTTCTTTTTATTTTACAGATTTTCTTTATACCAGTCAATGGCAAGGCGGATTCCTTTTCAAAATCATAATCCGGATCGTAGCCAAGCAGCTCTCTTGCTTTGCTGATGTCCGCGTTGGAATCCCGGATATCTCCCTTTCTGGCAGGACCAAAGACCGGCTCAATCTTTTTTGCCCAGGGCTTCGCAGAGTTCATAATATAAATCGATCAGATATACTCTGCCGCCGGAACCGATGTTGAACGCTTCTCCTGCTGCTTCGCTCGGAGCCAGGCAGGCTTTTAAGTTCGCTTCGATTACATTGTCGATATAAGTAAAGTCTCTGGACTGACGGCCGTCTCCGTTGATGGTCGGAGCTTCATCCTTTAACAGCAGCTTTAAAAACTTCGGAATAACAGCGGCATACATGCCTTCCGGGTTCTGACGACGTCCAAATACGTTGAAATAGCGCATGCCGTAAGTATCCAGACCGTACAGCGTCTTATAAAGACGACCGAATTCCTCGTCTGTCTTCTTGGTCAGCGCGTAAGGGGAAAGAACATGGCCTTCAATGCCCTCTTTTTGGGAAGTCCGGGATGATCGCCGTATACGGAAGAGCTGGACGCGTACACAAATTTCTTTACGCCGTTCTGTCTCGCTGCTTCCATCATGTTCAGCGTGCCGACGATGTTATTCTGCGCATAGAAAATCGGCATTTCGATGCTTCTGGGAACGCTGCCCCATGCCGCCTGATTCAGCACATAATCCACACCCTCGCAGGCTTTCATACAGGTATCCAGATCTTTGATGTCGCCTTTGATAAAGGTATAGTTCGGATTACCTTCAAACATCTCCACATGCTTCGGATTGCCTGTGGAAAGGTCGTCCAGACATCTTACCTTATAACCGAGGTTCAAGATCGCCTCGCACAGGTTGGAACCGATAAAACCGGCATGCGCCTGTTACCAGAAATACACTGTCCTTGTCAAATTTCAAATCCTTATATCCCATGGATTTCCTTCATTTCTGCCGCAGCCGCGGCACTGTATTTTATTCATGACAATAGAATGCTCGCAGAGCGTGCATTCTATTATTTCGGATAAACGATCCGCGGATTGCGCCATGATCCGGAAGTATTTTTGTCCTTCTGCCCCTGATATCCGATCCAATCAGTTGAAGGAAGCGATATTGTTGCCCGAAATCTGACCCGCTGTTCCGTAGAGCAGGCAGGATGCAATGGTTTTTCGCATACAGGCTTCTTCCTTTTTCATTTAAATGAATGCCGTCTTCCAGATATTCATCTGCATTATAGGCATCCACCTGAGATTGTCGTGGGTATCCACGCACAGCGTTCCCTGACCGACTGCAACGTCACAGGCAATGCTCGCATAATTGTAGAGTGCCTTTTCTCCCATATTTTTAACCGGGATCGGAAAATAGGACGCATAGTTGGGAGATGTGATCAAAATCTGTGCCTGGGGAAAACAGAACGAACTCCCTTTACGCCCTCGCTTAACGCCGTTCCAAAGCCCGTCCAGGGTCTGTCCGAGTTGTTGATCGGAGCCTGTGCCAGGAAGTCATTCATACCATAGGACAAAATTACCACATCGATCTGATCCTGACATTCATCACAGCTTTGATGTCGTCATAGGCAGCCTTGCCCTGCAGCATCTCTACATCCGTATTTCCACGGAGAATAGAGATCATCTTTCCCAGGGAGCAGTCGCTGGCAGGTCCAAACTGGTATTCATTATCGTCCGGGCTGATGGTTGCGCGGGTGCCGCCGATGCACCGTTATAGACCGTCGCATTTTTCCCCTTTTTGAGCAAGACATGCTGTAAGACGTGCAGACACGCCGGTATCATCCCGATAATTGCCCCAGATGCTGTCTCCAAGCACCAGGATCTTCATTTCGTCCCCGGAATTATCTGTATTCTCTGCCTGCTTTGGGGCTCCGGTCTGATCCGTCTGGTTTTCAGACACCATCTCCTGAGACTGATTTTCTGTCTCTGCAGCAGTCTGGGTCTCTTCTGTGCTCTGGGTCTCGGTAATGCCCAGCTGAGCCTTTAATTCTTCATTCTCCGCCGCAAGGGATTCCAGCTTGTTCTGATATTCCTTGATCTCTGCTGTATAATCTGTCGTCTGTCCGCATCCTGAAAGCATTGTCCAATCAGCAGGGATGCTGTCAGAAGCAGACCGCATGATACTTTTGATAACCGTTTCATACATTCGTTCCTCCTCATGCCTGTTTCCATTAAGACAGCTTCAGTATATCCCCTTTTGCAGCCAATCTGCAACGGACTTCATAGAATCTTAATCAATGTTTAAGTTCACCTGCGTTTTTTCCACCCGCCAGTTCGTGCGACAATAGAATGTTAGCGAAGCGTACAAAAGCATCAGTCCGCGGTTTTTGACATAAAACAGCGGCAATCCATAGATCACATAGCGGGAAAGGCACATGATGATCATCGGAGGTAGCAAATACGTTTGCTAACACAGCCAGCAGGGAAAAATGCCGCCAGCCAGACCGCGTTGGAATTGTGATTTTCCTCCATGCAAGGGCAGCCAGCACGATATAGGCGAGGTACGCCGTCAGCGCATACCAGTTTAGCAGCGGGTGTACGACTGCGATGGACCGGATCAGTCCGTAGCAGGCGAGCGCCAGATAGTCATACAGCCATCTGCCCAGAACTGCAGGAAGTAAAGATTTCACGATGGTTGCCGCAATCCGGTCGGATTCCACATTTTCAGGAATGTAGTCTATAAAGCCCTCCCTGTCATGCAGCTGTCTCCAGGGCTCTTCGATCATTTCAAACTTGATCGCGTCATGCCATTTTTCCAAATGCGCTGCCCGGTTGAAAAAAGCCCTCCGGCGCATCCTGATACGTCGCACCCTGTTCTTTTTGCAAGTCGATAGGAAAGCTCAAACATAACTCTTGCGTCCCGATCGACAATCCTTTCGGCATCCTCTTCGTCCGCCGCATACAGAATGTTTGCGAGCAGTCCGACGCTTCCAAACGTATTATTGATAAAATATCCGTTAAAAACAAGGTTGTAGCTTTTTACGAGAAGCGTCCTTGTGCCAAACGCCAGCGCAGTGCACACGACACAAATCAGCAGGCGTTTCGCCAGCTTCTTTTTTCTACGATCACGACGGCCCCTGCAAAACACCAGCCAGAGCAGGATCGTGAACATCATCTGTCCGCGTACCAGAGACAAAAATAAGGATAACAGCAGGGAGGATAAAGCTGCTCCCCGCTGTCTTGTATACACCATCTTCATGCACTGCGCCGTAAACAGATAAAACAGCGGCAGTCCCAGCGCCGCTGATGACGCCGTTCGACAAAACCAGTCCGCTCGCAGAAAACACCGGCGTGATAATGTGGAGGCGCCAGTAAGATCAGGCACACCAGAGCTTCCATCCACTGTCCGAAGTCAAACCGTTTTTTCAGGC
>VOFG01004161.1_pt1 | contig 44738 bp, 63 predicted proteins | sample 5384171 | NCBI WGS metagenome assembly VOFG01 (sample SAMN12384726, study PRJNA508395) | human gut metagenome | isolation source: healthy gut F | host: Homo sapiens
CGAAATCGTTGCTTGTGCCCATGTTTCTGGCGGATGTCCGCTTCCGCAAAGTGTCATCGTCGTCGATATCATCCCCTGCCTCAAAAAGCGAACTGACGTGGCAGAATCCGTCACTACATCATCCGCTATCACAATGGGACATGTGCAAGGCGACTCTTCTGCACATACTTCATCTTCTCATTCATCGGCAACTTCATCTTCCGGAAAATATTCCGGAATCATCTTCTCACCGATAAAATTATGATTATGAACGCATTAGCCGCTTTAGGCTCCCAACGCGTTTCGTTGCAGGCTTGGCGATATCGTGCAACGCCCAACGCAACCAGAGATTATCCGTCTTTGCTGATTGTCCAGCACTTCCAGCGTATGGTAAAGTTATCCTTGTGCAGTGACCGTCCGTTTCGTGTTTCTACTCCCCCCAGGCGGTTCGGAAAAATCAACAACGGAAGCAGTCCGCTTCGTTCCAGTTCTACAAAGCCTTTTTTTTTAGCGATAGGCGAAAGAATGATCTTGTTCAGGCTCATTATCCGTCGTTCACGGGATATGATTTCAATCTGGTCTTTGTTACGGCAGAGCGGTGATTCGAACGTATCGTCATCGATATAAAAATTCAGTTGCGTGCAAAGCGAATGCAACATCATGCGCAGCAGGTCGTCACCTGAACGTGATATCCGGATCGAGGGTTGTGTGGATGGTCTTTTTCCTTCATGTCCGCCATGCCGCCAAACAGGTCAACCAGTTCGCCAAAGCGTGCTGATTTCAGGCAGACAGCCATCGCGTTAATAGTAAAGTCACGGCGGTTCTGATCGTCCTCCAGTGTTCCGTCTTCCACGATGGGCCCGTGAATCCCGTTGATAGGATTCTTTGCGGGCACCTACAAATTCGACTTCCGTACCTTTATATTTCACTTGTGCCGTACCGAAATTTGAAAACAGAGACGTACGCACCACGCCCCTGCTGTTTTCAAGTGCTTCCGCCATTGCGATCCCGCTGCCTACTACTACTACATCTATATCTTTGGAGGGACGTTGCAGAAAATATCACGAACGTAACCGCCTACCACGTAACACTCCAGTCCGAGTGCGTCAGCGCGGTTTCGGCAATGTGTCCGAAGATCGGTTCGCTAAAATACTGTTTCAGTTCCTCTTGAGTCAACTCTATCATCTTTTAATGCTTAACGACTGGCAACAGACAGTTAAATAGTTGATGAAAACACCGGTCGGGCGGTCCATAATCATCAAACACTTATTGCCAATACAAGTTTTGAGGGGCAAAATTACAAAAAATAAGGGATATATTTGTATTTTTGTCGCTATAAAGTAAACGATGAACGGCGAGGAACGGTAAACGGCAGTAACACGAACGGCAAACCGCAAGTAACGAACAGTTGGCGGTAAGTCGTGAACACACGTCCCATCTCCATCGCAAATCGTCTAATAGTAAAATATAAATGGTATGATGAAAAACTGATTATCTTCTTTTGCGGCACGCTGGCACTGACAGCCTGCGGAAACGGCATCGAAAAAGCCAATGAAAAACTGACGATTGCCCGTGCTGCCTACGAACGTGGCGACTACGAAGAAGCAAAGACACAAATCGACAGTATCAAGATTTTGTATCCCAAAGCATTCGAGGCCCGCAAAGCCGGTCAGGAATTGATGCTGGATGTGGAACTCAAGGCTCAACAAGAGATTCTGGCCTTTCTGGACAGTGCTCTCCAGGCAAAGCAAGCAGCGTTTGACGCCATCAAAGGCAAAGTACACCCTGGAGAAAGATGCCGAATATCAGCAAGTGGGTAACTACAACATGGCCTACACACAAGCCATCGAGAAGAATCTCCATCGTTCCTTCCTTCGCTTCCAAGTGAGCGAGCAGGGAATTATGAGCATGACTTCCATTTATTGCGGAGCCGGCAATATCCATCATGTAGGCGTCAAAGTGATGACTCCCGACGGCAGTTTTGCCGAAACTCCGACTTCGAAGGACAGCCATGAAACATCGGATATGAACGAGAAAATAGAAAAAGCCGATTACAAATTGGGAGAAGACGGTAACGTGATCGAATTTTCTGAACCTCAACAAAGACAAGAATATCCGTGTGGAATTTATCGGCGACCGTAGATACACAACGACGATGAGTCCGACTGACCGACAGGCAGTAGCAGGCGTTTACGAACTGTCGAAAATCCTTTCCGCCATGCAGCAAATCAAGAAAGAACAGGAAGACGCCAATCTGAAAATCGGATTTATCAATAAGAAAAGAACGGAAAGCGATGGAAGAAGCTGCCGAAGAATAAAGGTTCTTTCGGAGATAACGGCTTTCCGGAAAGTGATAAAAGCGCTATCGGAGAAGAATAAATCAAAGAAGTCCGAAAAGGATAAGTAAAAAACGGTAAGCGATGAAAATTTGTGTTTATCAGAGATAGCACATTTATTTTTCATCGCTTACCGATTTTTTCAATTCAAGAGACTGTTCTCCGACTTATCATTAGGCACAAATAGTAATGATATTTCATTCCAACTTTTTAAAGAGACGCAGCATTGTTTTCTTGCTCGCACCCTTTACCTTTTGGAGAAACGGCGTAAACCAGCATCCAAAACGGCGTAGCCTGCCTACATAAAACGGCGTAGCCTGACAGGTAGAAAGGGCGCAGTCTCCAAAGGCTTATTTCACTCTCTATTCAACTGATTATTAGCCTTCTCCACCTTTGACTTACCTATCCGTTTCCCCGTCCCTTTCTTTTTTCCGGCAGCAGGCTTCGCCTTTCCGGCGAACGGATTGTTACTTTTTTTTGATTGGCATAACAACAAGTATCATTCTCCTTCGTAATACTCGCCCAAAAACCAGCGGGCAATAAAGTCCCAGTTTTCGTGCAGCAGCTCTTTCCCGTTCTCGAAAGGGAATTGCGCTTCCGGCAGCAGGTCATGTTCCATGCCGTACTTCAGCAGATCGAACGGGCACAAGCCCTTCCTCGCAGAAAAGTTCGTACGCCTCTTCCTCAGCCATTTCCGCATTATACAGCGGATTCCGTTTGTCGGCAAAGTAGCGGGCTACGTCCGGACCTATCAGCAAACCTTTCGGATTAGCGTACATCACGAAACCGAAAACTCCTTCAAGTCGGGCAACAGAGCATCTTCCTCGTCCCTCCCATTGCAGGGCCTGCACAAAGAACAGTTTCAAAGCCTCATACGAATCGAAGAACATCAACGGCTCGCCACCACTCGCTTTCAGAAAGCGTTCCACATTCACGGGCAACTGATCGCCCGGCGAGGCAACTGGCAAAGCAGTCCGCTGCTTCTCCATCAGCTCCGATTCCATCAGCCAGTCTCCGGCAAGTCCGTCGCTGATAGGCGCTTTCTCGAAAACATCCTCCAACTGCGCATAGATCACATCGGCAACTCCAGCAAGTCCGCATCCAAGGGATTCTCCACACCGTCAAAGTCATCGCCTACCGGCGAATTAATTCCCCACAGCAAGAAAGCGATATCCTCTTTATTGATCTCGTCGGTGAGATAACCTTCCGACAATTCATAAAACGGCAGGTAACGTCCGTAATTCCTTTTATGCCAACGGATGAACTGGCGCCAGTTGCCTCCGTCCGTCACACAGTCTTCCAGATAAAGAGTCAGCATCAGAGTCACCTGATTCTGGCTTTCCTGTGTCTCCGACTTATATAAATAAGATTCGCTGACGACAGGCAATAAAAGATTGGCAAATTCAAGATACCAGTGATCCGTCGCCAACACCTTTGCACGGCCATGAAGATCCAGCCATGCTTTCATATAAATTTTCCCTTGTTTCATTATTATTCTGTTGCTTGTTTTAGTTTCTCCACGCCCTATTACCTATTACCTATTACCTATTACCTATTCTACAGTCTTTTTCAAAGCCAGTTTTATTACTTTCTCCACCGGAGCATCCGGTTCTTCCTTCAAGATAGCCAGTACCACTTTCTGCGAAGGCGCGGCGGCAAAGCCAAGCATGGTCAGAGCGGCTACCGCTTCCTCCTGCACTTCTACGCTGGCAGATTGCAGCAGCATTCCGGCAGAAGCGCTTCCTCCTGCCACGGTGGCTCCCATCGTCTTTATCTTGTCTTTCAGGTCGACAATGACACGCTGCGCTGTTTTCAGTCCGATCCCTTCACCGTTTTCAGCAAATTCGCATTTTCGGTGCTGATCACATTCACCAGTTCGGCAGGCGAAAGGGCAGAGAGAATCATACGTGCCGTATTGCCTCCGATGCCCGACACGGAAATGAGCAGCAGGAAACTCTCCCGCTCCTGCTTGTCGGCAAATCCGTAGAGCACATACGCGTCCTCCCGAATAGCTTCATAGATATATAACTTACAGTTTTTCTTCCCCTGAATAGCCGAATAAGTATTCAGGGATATATTGGCGGCATAGCCTACCCCGTTACAGTCGATTACTGCGGTTGCCGGACTAAGTTCGGCAAGTTCGCCTCTTACATATTCTATCATATACCTTGCAAAGATAAGACAAATTCACCACAGATGAAAAGACTTTCGCAACATTTCCGCCTCGCAGTCAGAGGTGAAAAAATTAAAAATAATGCAGGCAGTAAACAAAACTTCCTAGTAATTTGTTTACTTTTGTGGCAGAATTAAAGAAAAATGTTCATATAAAACCAATAAAAGAATGAAAAAGTAAGAGCAGCTATTGTCGGTTACGGCAATATCGGACACTATGTACTTGAAGCGCTACAGGCAGCGCCTGATTTCGAAATAGCCGGAGTAGTTCGTCGTGCAGGAGCAGAGAACAAGCCGGAAGAGTTGGCAAACTATGCAGTAGTCAAAGATATCAAAGAGCTGGAAGGAGTGGAAGTGGCCATCCTCTGCACACCGACGCAGCGTTGAGAAATACGCGAAAGAATATTTGGCAATGGGAATCAACACGGTGGACAGCTTCGACATCCACACAGGCATCGTTGACCTGCGCCGCACGCTGGATGCCACCGCCAAAGAGCACAAAGCCGTATCCATCATCTCCGCAGGATGGGATCCGGGAAGCGACTCGATCGTACGCACCATGCTCGAAGCAATCGCTCGAAAGGCATCACTTACACCAACTTCGGTCCCGGCATGAGTATGGGACACACCGTAGCCGTAAAAGCGATCGACGGGTGAAAGCCGCCCTCTCCATGACGATCCCTACTGGAACGGGAATCCACCGCCGCATGGTATATATCGAACTGAAAGACGGATACAAGTTTGAAGAAGTAGCCGCAGCCATCAAGGCAGACCCTTACTTCGTGAACGACGAGACACATGTAAAACTTGTGCCCAGCGTAGACGCACTGCTCGATATGGGACACGGTGTAAATCTGACTCGCAAGGGAGTTTCCGGTAAAACGCAGAATCAGCTGTTCGAGTTCAATATGCGCATCAACAATCCGGCACTGACCGCACAGGTACTTGTGTGCGTGGCGCGCTTCCATGAAGCAGCAACCGGGGTGCTACACCATGGGGCTTTGTTATTACCCAAAGTTTTTGTATCTTTAGGCATAAAGTTTTTCGTTATGGCAAAGTTACATTTTCGTCCTTACATTCCCAACCAAACAGTTCTTTTTCCCGGAAGAATTGATGAAAACATAGCAGCGAACGATCCGGTTCGCATAGTTCATACTGTTGTTGATAATCTCAATCTTGACAATTTCAAGAAGCTTTATAAAGCAACCGGTCGTTGTCCTTATCATCCTAAAATGATGCTTAAGGTGATTATTTACGCCTACATGAACAATATCTATTCGTGCCGCAAAATAGAGAAGCTTCTCCTACGTGATATTCATTATATCTGGCTTTCCGGTAATGAACATCCGGATTTTATTACCATCAACCGTTTTCGAAACCGTGTAAAAGAGGAAATAAATACTGTATTCACGCAGTTGGTTCTTGTCCTTGCCGACAAAGGTTTCATCAGCCTTGACGTAGAGTATATTGACGGTACCAAGATTGAGTCGAAAGCCAACAAATATACTTTTGTCTGGCGCAAGACAGTCGAAAAGAACCGTACAAAGCTGATGGATAAGATCCGCATTCTCCTGAAGCAGGTGGATGAAGTCATAGCCCAAGAGAACTCCATGAAAGATACACCCGTAGAGTTCACTCCCCGCCATGCTCTCAGATATAGTGAATGAACTTAAAGAGGTGCTGGAACACCAGCCTGTAACAAAGGACAAGGAACAAAAAAGAAGGTCATCCGGGAAAAGAAGAAACAGGTCCGGGAACTTGAGGAGTACCGTGACAAGTTGATAGAATACGACAACCATCTTGATACTCTTGGAGAACGCAACTCCTACTCCAAGACCGATCCTGATGCCGCCTTCATGCGCATGAAAGAAGACGCCATGAGAAACGGACAGACCAAACCCGGATATAATCTGCAAATAGGTACCGAGAACCAATTCCTCATAGACTTCCGACTGTTTCCCAACCCAACCGATACACTGACCCTCATACCTTTCTTCCACTCCTTTGAGCAACGCTATAACCGCTTACCAACTGTCGGTGTGGCAGACTCCGGTTACGGCTCGGAAGAAAATTATCGGTTCATGCAAGATAATGGGATAGAAGCATTTGTCAAGTACAACTACTTCCATAAAGAACAGCGTCCCCGTTATACCCCCAATCCATTCCATGCGGAGAGTCTCCATTACAATGCGGGGGAGGATTATTACGTTTGTCCTATGGGGCAGCACATGAACCGTATAGGAACCAGACGTGACAAAACAGCAAGCGGATACATCACCGAAAGTGCCCGGTATAAAGCACAAAGATGTGAAGGGTGTCCTTTGTGTGGCAGTTGCTTTAAAGCTAGGGGGAACCGTATGATAGAAGTCAACCACCGGTTAAACCAATACAAACGGCAGGCACGGGAAAGGTTACTCTCGGAAGAAGGCATCAGGCATAGGGGAAGGCGATGTATAGAACCGGAAGCAGTTTTTGGACAAATGAAACACAACATGGCATACAAAAGGTTCCGGCATGTGGGGGGAGAAGACAAGGTTACAATGGACTTTGCCTTCTTTGCTATAGCTTTTTTAATATCAAAAAGATGTGTACAAAACTACTAAAAGCAGGAAAGAGAAGGAGTGCACACACTATATTTATCTTTATCAGACCACGTATGGGGAATTTTCTTTTGTCTGGCTGTCGGCTATCGTCGGTTTTATACTGAGTTTCAAGAAACTGAAAGAACACAGTAATCTGGAAACCGCTTGTTATATAGCTATGGGAGCCTGCATCCTCGTGGCTATGAAGCCTTTGATGGATCATTTAGCACAGATGGGAGCCGGTCCGGCTTTTGGTGGCTGATAGGCGGAGGAGTTTCGTATATCATCGGGGCAGTGTTCTATTCTGCTGCGCAAGCCATATATGCACGCTACGTTCCATCTGTTCTGTTTGGGAGGAAGCATAGGGCATATCATAGCGATCTGGCTGATATTGTAAGTAAAAGAAAGCCGTCAGGCAGAGTTCATCATTTCAATACGATGCTTCATCATTCAACACAAAATTTCTTCCACCGGAACCCCGAAATAACGTGCTATCCTCAGCGCAAGGACAGTAGAGGGAATAAACTTTCCGGTCTCTACCGTATTGATTGTCTTTCGGGTTATCCAATGGCTATAGCCAGTTCTTCCTGGCTGATATTCTTCATCGCCCTGTAGACCTTTTTTATTTTATTGAAGCAGTTCTTTATTTTCCATCTTTATAGGGATTATACAGAAGCAATCTTCTTATTTCTGAGAAAAGCATAGCTACCACCACTATAACCAGAGCACCCATACGTACCGAGAGAGATTAAAAATCTCCAAAGCAATAAACTAATAATCCCATTTTGCATAGCCGCATAAAGCCTGCTGTCAAAGCCTTAGAATTATAGTCCGAATATATTTCACTATCTAATGCTCCCATTAATTTCTTTATCTTTCTTTATTCTCTCCAAAATATCGGAAGTTTTATCGCTACAACGACATACAGCAAAAACTGCAAATGCAAATATGGCATATGTCTCCTCAAAAAATCCCTTTCTGCCAGTATCAAGACAAAATGTCCCCCACATTAATACTCCCATAAACAACATACCTGACAATCGTTGCATCAAAAAGAGCATTAAACTCTTTTTAAATCTCCATTTTCTCAATCGTAATATTTTCCATAACCATAGAATTTAGTCCATATTCTTAAAGTTTCCACCCATAGGTTCCAAAAGAAACCTTTAGGTTACAAATATAGATATTAAAAACATCATCTCTCAACCAATCATCCATCTATTTTTAATTCTTCATTTTTGTTGAACCAAACACTCCCTTCATTCGTTATATAAATAGAGACTCTAAACCAAGAACCATGAACTGGGAAATCACTGATCAAAGACTCCAATGGTCCAATGAGATTATTTCAGAGAAGCGAAAGAACGTGTAGCACGCGTGAGATCGCCGCCCAGCCAAAACAGGCGATGTGATAGGGGGCCGGCTCCGGTTCCACCGTCTACCTCACTTTGTTTGAGCCAGGCAAAGCGGGATTCACGAAGAGCACCTATATTGGAAGTGACTCCCGCCTCTCAGGAAATCTCCATGACTTGCATACAACTGGGCATCCCCAGACCACCCTTTGGGACAAATGCCCCGACTGGACATTCGACGGAGCGGATGAGGTGGGACCCCGACCGCAACCTGATAAAAAGGACGTGGCGGGAGCCATGTTCAAAGAAAAGCTGCTGATCAGAAGCAGCGAAAACCTTCATTATCGTCGATCCCAGCAAACTTGTCAATATCTTGGGAAGCAAATTTCATACCGGTAGAGGTGTTCCTGCGCCTGTCATACGTCGAAAAGAACTGCGCTGACTGGGTGCCTCCGAAATATCACTACGCCCCGCCCACGGAAAAGACGGTCTCTATTTTTGACAGAAAACGAAAGTCCTTTATCCTGATACCCGTTTCCATTATATTGATGCCGCTGGAAGAACAAAATTTGAAACAATCACGGGCGTTATTGAAAGCGGACTTTTCATCAATTACGACATTGAAGTAGTTGTAATCCAGATAAAACCAAGCATAGCACATAGGAAAATCACCTTTTAACATTTCACCCTTCCTACACCCGGCCCATCCCTTTGCAGCCGACTTAAGGAACCGACTATTCTGCACTCAATAAAATAGTGAAAGACTATTCTCCCTTCTTTATCTCATACTATCATTTATCAATAAAAAAAAAAAAAACATAGTATGGAAAAAGCAAATTTTACCACAAAACCTAGAAAATTTACAATTTCAATTTTCTTTTAGGGGAAATACTTGAGCAAGGAGTCTACTATAATCACCCCAACAACCTTTATCTGCAAACCATCGGAACACTTGGAAAAGACAGACCGAATGCTACCGCAACTACAAGACCGTCCTGACCAAAGTAACAGAAGCCCAAAATGGTAAAAAGACGCCATGCCTGTCGTCATCATCGGTGGCATCTCGCCCATTGCAGCCATGCCGCAGCCAATCTGGAAAGATGAGCCGACCAGCTCATGTACGACCTAGGGACCACCTGAACGAACGGACATCTGCCGTCAAAGCTTTTTCCGTGTCTCCCTACGTGGCCTACACGCAGACCAGTATCTCCGACAGAGGCCCCAAAGTCGTCGTATTTCTCGATGCCCGCACTCCCCGGAAGAGTATCCTCTCGCCTACGCCATCTGCCAGCAGACACTGGAAACGCATCGCCGGGCATCCGTAAAGACGAACAATGCGCCCGCATCACCCAGCCCTGTTTTGCGTGCAGGTATGGGATGCCGACGCCTACTAACAATCCCACTCCTGAACCTTATCCGTGGAGGGAAGAACTCGACACCGACCCCTTCGTTGACCAACCTGATCAAGGATAAAGAAACCTTCCGGCAGCAACGGCAACCTTATGCCACCAGTAACGCCCCTTCCTCCCGCTTACCGAAGCCTGCGGATACATCGAAACCTTCGCCCGGTAACTTCACCCATTACCACCCCTGGCAGAAAGGCAACCGCCACGAGTCAGAAGTTTAGCAATGGGAAGAAGCGCACGACGACGGCGGGATTTTCAAAAGAAGACCTTGAAAATTAACATCTGTTATGTCAGTAGAGAGACGTGAGAAACGGCTACACGCTGCAAGAACTCAGAAAAAGACTTATCAGCTGGATATCAATGCGTTGACCTATCCTATGCACCCCAAGAGACCAACAATTCACTGACAATACTGACAACTGACACCTTTAGGCCTGTTTCTGTGAAAATGAATTGGGGAAAGAAGAAGAGTTGTCCATAAAAATGAAGATTACGGGATCTCCCTGCATTCCTAACCAAGTATACGACCATCTTCCCGACTTTCTGAAAAGAGCCATGAAACCGGCACGCAGCAAACGCGAACGCGATATACTGCTTCCAGGACTGATCGCCAACCTGGCGGATGCCTGCCACAAGTCCGCATCAGGCGACCAGCGTCCGCCACAGTCACAACTCTACACCTGATCATTGCTCCCCCGCCACCGGTAAAGGACTTCTCACACTGGCGAGCCATGCTCCCACTGAGAAATCGAGATTATCTGAAAGGAGAAAAGCAAACGGAAAGAAGGATGCCTACGACCGTGAACTCATTGAATGGGAACGAACGCCAAACTGGGCAAATCAAGAAAGGGACGAAATCTTCAGCAGCCTCTGCTCCCTGCCCGGAAACTACCGGAATATTACTACCTCTGCGGTGCCCCCAGCATTTCCAGAAACCAAATTATCCGCCGGCTGAAAATCAACGGAGACTCGGACTCATTATCTGTGCTACCGAATTGGACATGATCTCCCGGCGCCATCAACAGGATTACGGCAAGCACGACGATGGTACCCGTGCCGCCTACCATCATGAAACCGGTAGCCACGGACTATAAGGCAGACGGCGAACTCATCTGAAAAGCAGAAGTGTCGCTACCTGGCACTCTGCCCAACTGGCACCCCCAGCGCAACTGGCCAACTTTATCCGCCTTTTGAAAAACGGACTTTACTGCCGTTTCAGCATACCTGCGGAGCACGATGGAAATATTGTTCAGGCCCCTATCAAAGGACAGGAAGATTATATCACACTCTACAAGGGATTCGGCAAGGAAGAAGGATGCAATTTCTTCCAACAATCTCCTACGGAAGTCACGCTGAGCGACAGACAATGTGAGGAACATACCGCCTACTTCGACTGTCTGCCCAACGAAGCGCCAGCGAACAAGCGGACGCGCCGGGCTCTATCGTACTCCTCGTGGCAATTGATGGTGGCACGCATAGCTTCCATCTTCACCGCCCTGCGCAAGCATGAAGGTGCCATGCAGATGAAGGAATACATCTGTACAGACGAGGATTTTCATGCCTCCATGCAGATCGTACAAACCATCCTCAACCACAGCCTGCTGGTCGCCCTCACTGCCGGGAGAGAAAAATGAAACCTCAGCCTATGCAGTCATACTTCCGAATCCGGTCGGTCGTAGAGAGCCTACCTAGGATTTTTACTTACAAACAGATTAAAGAGAAAGACTGACAGAAGGTATCAGCGAACGAAGTACCTGTAGATATCTAAAAGCCTCATCGAGCTAAAATACATTGAGAAAACAAACAGATAAATATATCAGAATAAAAGAATCCACTGACAAATAAGCGCTAAGTGGCAGTTGGCAGTGGCAGTAACGGAAAACGCCCGATAAATTGGTATAGAAAACGTACATCGAAGTAACGACAGAGTTCAGAAACGTACCGGAAACAAACAAGAAAGAAAAAGGTTGTACAAGAAACCGAGAAGCACGCTACTTGAATCAGGAAAGAAGCACTGAAAAGAAGTACTGGAAAGAAGAAAGACATATACATGAAGAGAGAAAGAGAAGTACAACAATCTGCTGAATGATATACTGGAAACCGGAAGTAGACGTATGAACAGCAGCAGAGATAAAGAACTTCATTCTCTCTTTTTCAAGGCTCGCCCAAATGACGGACAATCTGTTCCACCTCCTGACGCAGGAAACGATGCCGCCGCACATTATATCCGATGCCGCCCAACGCCTGCATCAACGGCTGGCATTGCTTGATCCATCTCATCAGTAAGTTTTTAAGTTGTTCGACTCTGCCGAACGTCCCGGACAACAAAGCAGAGCCGCCTACTTTGTCATATAGGCTCTCATTTCAAACTTTTCTCTTCAATTAATTTTTCATAATCTCATTTTATTAGCATTTTATAATGGTATAAAGGTACTAATAAAAGTTCGTTTTGTAAAATAATCAGTGCTATTTATTGAAGTAAATACGGACTTTGGGGATAAAAAGGACATCGGCGGACACCTGCGGACAAATACAGACAAGCAAAGAAAATAATTAGAACAGGGGAGTTGATTAACCAACAATAAGTAGTATCTTTTAGCGGAACAAAACGAAATCAAAATGGAAAATCAAAACCATGCATTCAACTATGCATATCTACTCAAACAAGTAAAAAAGCAAGAGTACTACTAGCACAAAAAAAAGGCGATTTACACAGCCAATGAAGAAATGCTTTCAATGTATTGGGATATTGGCAAACCTACTGTCCGAGTCAAAAACAATAGGTTGGGAAACAATGCCCTGGAGAAGCTCGCCAATGACTTGAAGAATGATTATCCGGAGATGAAAGGGATTCTCTGTCAGGAACTGCCAGTTCATGATACAGTTCTATAATGAATATAATCATAACTTACAAATACGAAACGGGCCGTTTCGTATTTGAACAATAATGAAATAGTCCTACCTATCAGCAAATTAGGCTGGTCACATAATATAACCTTAATGCAACGCACTAAAGACATAAAAGCCCGCTACTGGTACATGATCCAATGCCTGAAAACGGTTGGAGCGGGATTTCCTTATCGAGGCAATCAAGCAAGACTATTACCATTCTCACGGAGCATTGGCAGTAACTTCGACACCAACTCTTCCTGAAATACAAGCTGCAAGTAAAAGAGACATTAAAAGACCCCCCTATATTTTTGATATGCTTACGTTCACCGAAGAGTACGACGAAAGAGATATTGAACTGGGCCTTATAAACATATCGAGAAGTTTCTCGTCGAATGGGTGCAGGCTTCTGCCTTTATGGGCAGGCAATACCATATCGAAGCATCAGAAAAGATTTCACATTGACATTCTTATGTACAATGCCTTCATGCATAGATATCTGGTCGTAGAACTTAAGAGAGGAGAATTTCAACCCGAATATATCGGCAAACTCACCCCTTGGCTGCTCGGCTGTAGACGATATCCTTTGCCGAGGGAGACAATCCGACCATCGGACTGCTACTCTGTCAAAACAAAGACCAGATTATGGCGGAATATGCCTTACGGATGTACATAAACCTATAGGAATCTCCGATTATGAACTTGGTCAAGCCCCCGAAAGATATCAAACCGACTTCCCAGTATCGAAGAGTTGAAAACAAACTTAGCCGGGACCTACAAGACATAGACACAAAGAATAAGACATAGCATAACATAGTCCTAAACCCCAATCAGAACGATCAGCTCCATTCCCTGATGTGAACTGAACAGTATTATTCACCGCATCAGGAATTTCTTTTTAATGCCCGGCCTCAAACCACCACAAGAACAGACATCCGCAGACATTTCCAGATAAAAAAGACATCCGGCGGACACCTGCGGACAAAATACAGACATCGCCCATCCCCACTACCGTACTTTTGTCATGTCACAAGCAAGGAACCACCTGTGACGCAACACTTTATTATCATTTATTCAAGAACTTAAAACCAGTAAAGAAATGGCAAAAGTATTTTCATTCACCAGTTTGCCCGCAAGAACATGATGGAAAAGACAAACCGGACCTATATTACGCTTCCTCGCCAAATCGAGCGGAGAGATCGATATAGATGAAATGGCGGAACGCATCCAGCGTTCGAGTACCGTAAACTGGGCAGACGTAGTGTGTGTGCTGCGTGCCCTGCAGACAGAAATGATCGACAGTTTCAAGAAAGGCGAGAGATCGTCCGCCTGGGGAATATCGGTTCGTTTTATGTCACTTGCGCAGCAACGGCGTACTCGTCCAGAAGGACGAAAGAAGGATTGATCAAAGGTGCCCGTGTCCGCTTCCGCCCCGGAAAGGAGATTAAAGACGCATTGAAAACGCTGACTTCAGCAAGTACAAACCGGAAAACAGCGAAGGAGACAAGACCGATCCGGAAACCCCAAACCAAACCGGATCCCTGATGACGGTGACGAAGAAAGCCCCGACCCAACTGTATAAGGCAATCATAAAACCGGGGATTTACCAAATCTGACGAATCATGAGAAAGATCGATTTAATCGTGATCCACTGTTCCGCAACACGGGTGGACCGGACACTGACGGCCTTTTGATCTGAGACGCTGCACCGACGACGGGGATTCAACGGAACAGGTTATCACTACTATATCCGCAAAGACGGGGACAACACTCCTCACTCGTCCCATCGAACGCATCGGGGCACATGTGAAAGGATTCAATGCATCGAGTATCGGAATCTGCTATGAAGGCGGTCTGGACTGCCGGGGACGCCCGGCAGATACACGGACACCGGAACAGAAAGCTCGCTCCGGCTGCTGGTGTATCAATTGAAACAACGCTTCTCCGGCTGCCGGGGTGCGGACACCGATCTCAGTCCGGACCTGAACGGAAACGGGGAGATTGAACCGGAAGAATGGATCAAAGCGTGTCCGTGTTTTGAGGTAAACGAAAGCCTGTGAGGACAATATGAATGAGCAAAGGTATAAAGACGTTTTCAGGAAGTAATTAATCTTTTTAAAGTATCGGAAAGGAGGTGTGTAAGTTATGGCAAGTAAGAAATCCCTTTGGGATATGATTTTGAAAGTAGTCATCGCGGTGGCGTCAGCAGTAGCAGGCGTGTTGGGCGCTAATGCGATGAGTCTGTAAGAAAGAGGGTGAGGTCCGCCACCAAGATATCTGTTTCAGCTGCCACAGCAGTATACAGAAATATTTGTGGCGGACTTAGTATACAAAAATCAATAAACTAATAATGAAAATGAAATATATATTATTCACCATAGCTTTTCTATTGGCAAGTAATTGCCTGAAAGCGCAAGGGCAATTTGAGAAAGTAATTGGTTGACAGGGGCACAAGGCTTTCCACAACCGGGTGTCAGTAATGCCAACACTAAGGTAAAATACCTGTCGGACTATATACCGGAACCCGAATATCTCTATCCCATTGTACGAATTTAAGTTAAGAGATAATATCCAACTTCCAATCAACCTCAATTATCATATCTATAATGTAAAACCCAACAACCTACCCACTGAAGTGGGGATTGGGATGGAGCCTTGAATGCGGAGGATGTATTACCCGGATAATTAAAAAATGAGCCAGATATTTCTTATGAAAGTTCTAGCAATGAATACAAGCCTATAACCACCGAAGCCTGATTTATTAACCACAGCAGACATTCTAGTAAGAGTATCCGGCAACTATATTAAGACCCAAGACGAGTATCAATTTAACTTTCTCGGTTACACCGGCTTTTTATGTATAGTCAAGAAAAGAGCAAGTGGATGGTTCAATCAGATTCTGACATCAAAATTGAATTTACCTCGAATACTTACAATAATACCCGCTTCTCAACTTACCAGTCCACTTTCTCAATTTTACAACTATTGCAGATCAGAAGGAACCGGATTTAAGAACCCTTTATCATGTTGGTTGATTGATTCGTTTACACTGACCACGCCAGACGGTTATAAATACATATTTGAGGAACCGATAAAACAGGATTACAATCCACCTTTCAAGGGATTCTTAAACCTTCCTGCTCCCATCACCTGGCATCTCTCCAAAATCATAACTCCTGCAGGACATGAAATAGAATTCACCTACGAAATTATGCCGTTTCAAATAAATGGAAATATGTCTTTCTGTATAAGCTTGATGCTCTATTCTGGCAAACAGCAATGAGTTATGATTATGAATTACTAGCCCCTGTACAACTTGCAACAGTCAAAGATGTAACAGACAATAAAATACTTGCCCGGTTTCATTACTCCCCAAGTACACAATTACCCTATGACTCACAGTATGCATGGGAAACCTGTATGGACCATGGGCCAGCTACATTTTTTACAAAAGAAAAGAATTTCACGTTAAACAAGCTAAACTCCGTGGTAATATTGGATAAGATAAACTATCAGTTTATCTTACACTAATAGCTCCACTGAGCGATTAAAACTGAAAACACTGACTAAAAACGACTCCATCAGGAACCCAATCGACCTATTCACTAAATTATTTCCCCAATCACCTACCCGGATATAATACAGGACACTATGACAACCTCGGATTCAATAACGGTGAAAATTTCTCATACTATTTCAGCAAAGAGTTCTTTGAAAATGCAATTTTTGCTGACAAGCAGATAGCCGAAGGCAAAGAGTATACCAACAAAAGAATGGGAGACAAGGGAGGATTTCGTGTGACTGCAGAAATGCTAAAATCCATCACATACCCCACACATGGAAGAACAGAATTCATTTATGAACCCAACGTCATATCCAGTATGGTGTCAGCAGACCGGAAAACAGTACAAAGTGCCCATTTACCTTATCCAGGCACTCCAGATTATACATATCCGGGAGGTCTCCGTATCAAAGAAATCAACAACTACGATAGCAATGATGAACTACTGACAAGAAAGCACTATTACTACACAAAAGAATTCACACCGACAACAAAGGGAGGTGTCTCTTCCGGTATTCTATCTTTCACTCCACAATACCTTTGGGGTTGGCAGCTATACAATCTCCTCAAATCACAAAACGGAGGACCCGAATATTATACCTTGAATGCCATCATGTCTCAAGCATCCAATCCGCTCTGGTACAACAGTCGGGGAGAGTATATCGGATATTCTAAAGTCATAGAGTGCAATGAAGACAAAATGGGAAACTGATAGACGGATATACTGTCCATACATTTAGCAATTTTGGGCAAGGTTATATGGATGAAGATCCCATAGCTATACTGAATAATAAGTTCTCTCGTGAGTACCCACCTCATTTTGGTAATCCTTATAGTCCCTATACCCCATGTTCATCAAACGCACTAAAGCGGGGAATGCTCTTGAGCAAAGAGCAATTCGACTATGCCGGCCATGTGAAACAAAAAAAAGAACTATTCGAATATACTCCTATACAGAAGGATTCTATACTCATCACAGAAATAACCACTTCTAATGTCATTGACTATAATTCAGACGCCCCTTCAAAAGGATTCCTAAGGTTTGCTTTCGGAGGTACCTACTATCAAAAAGTTCTACAGCAACCTGCTTACTGAAAAACAGACTATCATTTACGATGACAACGGAAACACAATTGAGTATAAAGATAAATACGAATATAATCCTGTCAACAAACAGATAAAAGTGCTGAAAAAACGAGTAAAGACGGAATGGGAAACATATATGAAGAAAAGACGCGATACGTGCCGGACATGCTGATATTTCCATTTGTACCTCCCTATAGTTCTTTCTACCAGATGAATCAGCTACACTTCACCGACTATCCATTGAAGTGACAAAGATAAAAAACGGAAAAGTAACTGAGAATGAGACATATTTCTATAAGTTACTGACTGCAGACAGCAAAAAAGTTTTCAGTGAAAGACAAAGTATCCATACTGGGAAAACATGCTGATGCTGCAACATACCAAGGACTCCATAATGTGGGCAACGAGTTAGTAGCCGATGTTTCTAATATTCCCGCAACCACATACCTGGCATACGACTCTTACAGCAACCCGACTCATATCCGTAACGAAAAAGACAAAACAGAAACTGTCTACCTGTACGGATACAAAGGCAAATATGCAATTGCGGGAAATCAAGAACAGCGATTACGAATCAGTTACAGGACTGTTGGGGAATGATCTTATCAAAAGACTGGCAGACGCAACGAAGCCCAGCTATTCAGACATGCAGAAAGTTGAAGATTTGAGAACGCAATTACCGGGCATCATTTATCACTACTTATGAATATATCCCATACATAGGTATCAGTAAAATTAGAGATCCCAAGAATGTTTCTACCTATTTTAAATACGATGATTCTGGGCGCCTGATAAAAAAAAGACCGACCATAAGGGTGAACTGATTAGTTCATATAAATATTCAAACAACCTCTAAAGAGATAAATTTATGAAAATTATTATTTATATTACAGCCTTTAATATGCGCCTTTTTACTCGCCAGTCCTGCATTGGCGACAGAAACCGGGCAAATATCCATGACCAACATGGGGCTAAAAGTCACATCTTCTCCTGAAAGCACTCTCTACGAAGGAGATACTTGGATGATAACAGCAAGGAACAACTTTAGCTTGAACGAAGCAGAAATCAAAACTTCGTTCCTTCACGCATATCAGAAGAATTGCGTCCGTACGTGAGACTTTCCAAAGTTGAGTTTACTTCTAATTCAGACGGTATATGCAACCTTTACTTTCACATAACGGCCGATCCGACAGATACGATACGGTTCGTTATCAAAGAATCCCCTCAGGATTTTCCGATAGAAATAACGCCAGCTGAAAGTAGACATGGAGAGATATCTTTATCCGATCTGGGATTGAGAGTAACGACTTCTATAGATTCACATCTCGAATACGGAGGTCAGTGGATAGTAACGATGGAAAAAAAAATCACTTATTCACTGCAGAAATCGAAAGGCTCGTGCCTTCAAGAATAACGGAAGATTTAAGAAGATGTTTAAGGCTCACAGGGGTAGGAATTTCAGACATATCATCCGAGTTCGTCGTACTCTTTTTTGATGTAACATTCGAAACAACATTTCCAGTACACTTCATTATCAAACAGTCACCTCAAAACATTCCAATAGAAATATTACCTATTGGAAGAGACAACTATATTTCCACAACGAATTATCTGGATAACACAAGAAGTGGGGAAGAAAAGAAATTACTTACTACAACGGTCTGGGATATCCATCGCAGAAAATAGAAGTGGGTACTTCCAATAAGAACAAGAGTATATACCATCCGATCGTTTATGATAACTTGTTAAGAGATGATGCCAAATCGTATTTGCCATACGCACAAGGTTCGAACACAGAAATGATAGACTGGAAGTTTACCGAAAGTCTGCAAGATTTCTATGCTTTTTAACTATAAGGAATATACTTATCACTTTTCAGAAAAAGTCTACGAAGATTCACCTTTGGGAAGAGTAGGGGAAGTATATGGTCCCGGAAGCGACTGGCGTTCGCAAAAAGCAAGTACCAAATTCAGCTACCTGAGTAACTTCGCCGGAAATGATACGCTCAACTGCCTTCGGTTTGAAATGACAGAAAAGATAACCAAAACATGGAGCCTGAAAGTAGCCGGCAATTGCAAATCTTCCGAGCTATCCGTCACCCGGACCGAAAACGAAGATCGTCAAGTGACATTGGAATTCAAGAATAAATTCGACCAAGTAGTACTTAGCCGGCAAATTGAGCACAACAACGGCAGTAAGACGAATAACGACACTTATTATCTTTATGATGAGTTCGATAATTTAAAAGCGGTGCTTCCACCTATGGTATCCGCCCAACTTGTAAGCGGTAGCAGTTATTCGAGTCAAACTTCCGCATCCTTAGCTCAATACGCCTATCTCTATAAATATGATATGCGTAACCGGTGCATAGGCACCAAGTTACCGGGCTGCAGTTGGGAGTACAAAGTCTATGACTTGGCAGACCGCCTTATCTTCTCCCAAACAGGAGAACAACGAAAAAGAGGTGAATGGCAATTCGCATTGCCCGACGCAATGGGGCGCGAATGTATCACGGGGATTTGTAAAAACGCCATAGACCCATTCAACAACCCGATACTGAATACATGCGTCAAATGTGAACGTACGAACAACGCTTCTCTTCTCGGTTATTCCGTAACCGGAGTCGCACTGAATTCAGCCACAGTGCTTACCGCCAAATATTATGACGACTATCAGTTTAAGATGCAGAACGGCACCCTGATTTCCAACAGCAGTTTGAATTATGAAGCAAACAGCGAGTTCGGAGAAAGATATACGACTAGTTCGCAAGGCTTGCAGACCGGAAACGCGACAGCTCGACTGGACAAAAACGGATCTGTGACAGGATACGACTATACCGTTATCTTACTATGATTATAACGGCCGTGCCATTCAGATAAAATCGACCAATCATCTGGGAGGATACGAAAAGACATACACTGCTTACAACTTTACGGGACAGCCTGTGCACACCAAGCATATCCACTCCAAAAGTAACTCCGAGCCTGATCGAAGAAACCAAACACAGCTACAATCACGCAGGACGTTTGTCTGAAACTGTACAAATCGTAAATGAAAAGGACTCTACGAAAATGAGCTATCTCTACGATGACTTAGGCAATAAGTTTTAACCCGAATAGACGGCACTTCCCACTGACAACGACCAATAAGTATAATATCCGTAACTGGCTAACGTCTATCGAAAGCCCTCTTCTCTCAAACGCTACATTATACTGATGGTCCCGGCACTCCCCAGTATGGCGGAAATATCAGTAGCATGACGTGGAAAGCAAACAAAGAGTCAATCACCCGTAATTACCAATATTCATACGATAAGCTCAACAGGCTGACCAGTGCCAATTATAGTGAAGGAAGCAATTCGATGACGAATACAAATCACTTCAATGAACAAGTGACCGGTTATGACAAACATGGCAACATCACAGGACTGAAGCGTTATGGGCCAAACCGGACAAAGCAGTTACGGATTAATTGACGACCTATCTCTTACTTACACAGGCAATCAGGCTCAAAGAAAGTGACAGACAGCGCCACAAGTTCAGCATACGCGAATGGTTTCGAGTTCAAGGACGGTGTGAATCTGGACACGGAATATTCCTACGACGAAGACGGTAATTTAACAAAAGATTTGAATAAAACATTTCTGATATCCAATACAATTTCTTAAATTTACCACGTCGGATACAGTTTAAAGACGGTAGTGAAATTTCTTACCTATATAGCGCAGACGGAACTAAACTCCAAACTACACATATAATCGCAGGAAACACCACTACAACCGACTACTGCGGCAATGTGATCTATGAAAATGGAAGCCGGGACAAGCTATTGACCGAACAGGGATATTTCTCTATAGCAGATAAAAAGTTCCACTACTACATCCAAGACCATCAAGGAAACAACAGAGTGGTTGCCAGCCAAGATGGAATGATAGAAGAAGTGAACCACTATTATCCGTTCGGAGGAATATTTCGCTTCAAATTCATCTGTTCAACCTTTAAGTATAACGGAAAGGAACTGGATACAAAGAACGGATTGAACTTGTACGACTACGGAGCAAGGCAGTATGACCCGGTATTGGGAAGATGGCATACGATGGACCTGATGACGGAAAAGTACTATAAGATTAGTCCATACACTTACTGTTTGAACAATCCTATCCTATTAGTAGATCCCAATGGAATGTGGCCCACATGGGGAGGAATAAGCAGAGGATTAAGCTAAACGTCTTTAAGGGTACTCTAAGTTTTACCAACGGAGCTGCACGGGCTATGGCAGATAACATACTGCTTGGACAAACGTCACCCGTGAAACCGGAATATACAGCAACGCATCTGCCTACAACGCAGGACAGGATGTTGGTGATATCATAAGTATTTTGCAGGAGCCGCAGAGATTGTTAATGGTTTCGGAAGAAGCTGCAGGAGGAATGGCACTCAGTCCGGAAACCGCAGGAATTTCTTTGGGGGTTACCGCGAAAGGCGTGTATGATATCACCACGGTTCATTGATGGGAACAAGTGGATTCATGAAGCTATTCTCCAAAAAAAGGAAGAGTTAGCGAAGGTAGTAATAACGGAAGGGTATTCAAAGTCTAAGCGGGAAGAATGAAAAGCATTCGAATATTGATAAAAAGACAACAAAGCTGCAAATGATTATAGTACAGCAAAAGAGAAATATGATAATTTAAAATCTAAAACAAATAAAACTGCGAAAGAGAAAAAAGAATTAGAAACATTGAAAAAACAAAGAGATCACTATAAAAAACAGATGGATTATGCAGGAGACCATGACCATCAAAGAGGTAGAGGAGGTAATTAAAATGAAACTATTTACATTTATTGCTGACTATAAAGGTGGGACATACATTAGTCAGTATGTAGCAAAGACATTAGAAGAAGCCTTGAACTTATGGATAAATAATGTCGATTTTTTTTACAGATAAACAGTTGAAGTCATTTAAGAAGAATATCAAATATGGTGATATAGATCCTCCTACCAAATTAAATGGTCTAAGTAATGTTTGGTGTACATGTTTTATTGTATTTAGTACTCTTTTGCTTCTTTAATATAGTAGAGACAGTAAAAAAAAACGACTAATAAAACATCCTAGCATAGAACAATATATTCCTACATTAGGTAGATTCAAGTCTCAGAAACAACCATGAAATAAATGAAATTATGAAAACATTTACTTTCTTAGTTAATGCCAACGATAAGCATTGCTTTGTTCATCAGTATCAATCAGAAATGCCGACTAATGATTTATTTCGTGAATTAGTTCATGACACGTCTCATATATCTTCAAAAAATGAAGTCTTTACTTATTCGTGAATCTCTGAATGCTATCATGACAATGGCCCAGTAAAATTAGACTGCGTAAAAAACGTCTGGCGTGATTTCTTTTTAATTGATGATCTAATATCTCTTTACAATGCGAATATAGCAAAAAATACCACGAGGGATGTGGCGATAGGAAATATTACAAGTTAATGTACTTATATGATGTAAACATGATAGAAACCGACATGAGCGATACAGTGTTTCCTCTATCAGAGAAAGCAACCTTTACTTTCATTACCTATATTCGTAATTACAATGCCTCATATCAGTTTGAAGTGACAACGTTGGAAGAAGGACTTATGCTATGGGCTACAAACATAGACATTTTGAATCGCCAGCAACGGAAGGTTCTGCTGAAATACATTCAAAAGTCTAAAAACAATCCGATAGCAGTAGAAGGAGTAAAGAATGTATGGAGCACATCATATCGGATATTCCGTCCGTTACTGACATTGCATATTGTTAAAACGGTCTCTTGATAAAAGTCACCGACTGAACAATAACTATTAGATTATTACCCTGGCATGAAACTAAAACATTTACATGTCAGGGGGTATTTTTTTCTTGGCTAATTCTAAAACAAATAAGAGCAGGCTGAATAAGGCCTATCTACTGTCTCTGTATAGGGAGAGATAATAAACTTTCAGTTCTTCTTCCAGCTCTTGCAAAAATGCATCCGCTCAACTCGAAAACTTCTTTTCTACCAGTATGCAAATCTTTAAAATCTTCATTTAGTCTATCTTTTTTAAGTCTGATAAAAGCGTGAGTCCTTTAATAATACACTTATGGGGCATGGGACACTTAAAAAGAGAGTCCGACTATTTCTTAATATAATAGAGAAGAAAAACTAATATTTCCTGCAAGAATCATTTCTTAAAAGTTATCCAAAACGGAAAACTTTCTGTATCAGGCAGAAAGAAAAGTTTCCCAAATTTAATGTTAAAAGCGAACCAAGCTATTGGATTATCCTCTATCTTTGTATCCGGTTTCGGAACTAAAAGAGGTTTAGTCAATGAGGGAACGCTGTGCAAATCGGCGACAGTACCCGCTGCTGTAATTCTCTAAGAATCCGGCACGGTAAGCCACTGCATCGGCAACGGATGTGGGAAGGTGTTGCGGGGAGGGATAAGTCAGAAGACCTGCCGGAATCAGAATCAACTTATTATTAATCACTTTCGGGAGTTAAAGTTATGAACTACGCGGAAATTTGTATCATCAAACGTGATGGTAAAGAGAAGATTTCTCTATCAGTAAGATCAAGAATGCGATCAGTAAGGCATTCAATGCAACCGGTATCAAGATGAACAGCAGTTGGTGGCTGACATCACGATGAACGTAATCAGCCAATTTGCCACCCCTACTATTACCGTAGAGGAGATTCAGGACCTGGTGGAAAAAGCATTGATGAAGGTGCGCCCTGAAGTAGCGAAGAAGTACATTATCTATCGCGAATGGCGGAACACGGAACGGGACAAGAAAACCCAGATGAAGCACGTGATGGACGGTATCGTCGCCATCGACAAGAACGATGTCAATCTGAGCAACGCCAACATGAGCAGCCACACGCCTGCCGGGCAAATGATGACTTTCGCCTCGAAGTGACCAAAGATTATACCTATAAATACCTGTTGCCGAAACGTTTTGCGGAAGCACACCAGCTGGGCGACATCCATATTCACGACTTGGATTACTATCCGACAAAGACGACGACCTGCATCCAGTATGACATGGACGACCTCTTTGAACGCGGATTCCGCACCAAGAACGGAAGTATCCGCACGCCGCAAAGCATTCAGAGCTACGCCACGCTGGCAACCATCATTTCCAAACCAACCAGAACGAGCAACACGGAGGACAGGCAATCCCCGCCTTCGATTTCTTCATGGCGAAAGGGTGGCAAAAGTCATTCCGCAAACGCCTTCGTTCATCAATTTTTACGTGGCGATGGAAAACGGAACCAGGCGGACGAAAAACTATCCGCACGTTGATCGAGGATATCTTCCTCATCAAGTCCACCGAAACCGAACGTGAGACATTACGCATCGCTCTGATAGCCTTGCAGATCATCATAGACAAGGAGCACCTGACACCTCGCAGAAAAAAATTGTACCAGGAAAGAAGGATACGCATCGGGCGATGGAGGGGATTTATCCACAACCTGAACACGATGCACTCTCTGCGGAGGTAACCAGGTGGTATTCAGCTCGATAAACTACGGTACGGACACTTCCGCCGAAGGCCGCATGGTAATTGAAGGAGTTACTGAAAGCCACAATCGAGGGACTGGGAACACGTGGCGAAGTGCCCGTTTTCCCCATTCAGATTTTCAAGGTGAAGGACGGGGTGTCTTACTCGGAAAAGCGATTTTGAAAAGGCTATGAAAGCGGAGAATATAGAAGAGGCCATGAACGACCGTTACGAAGCTCCCAACTTCGATCTGCTGCTGAAAGCCTGCCAAACAACCAAAGCGTTGTTCCCGAACTTCATGTTCCTCGACACGCCTTTCAACACGAACGAGAAATGGAAAGCGGATGATCCGAAAACGGTACATCTACGAGTTGGCAACGATGGGTTGCCCGCACCCGTGTGTTTGAAAACGTGGCAGGAGAAAAAAGTCATCATTGGGACGAGGCAATCTGTCTTTCACCACGCTCAATATGCCGAGACTCGCCATCGAAGCCCGCATCAAGGCGGAGAATCTGATAGAAGACGAACGCAACACGGCTGCCATAGAACAGAAAGCTAAGGAGATTTTCATTGAATCCGTGCACTATGGCGCTTTGGTGGCAGACCAGCTTTACGAACGTTATCAGTACCCAACGTATCAGCTCTTGCACGCCAGTTCCCTTTCATGATGGGGAATAATGTATGGAAAGGCGGCTGCGGACTTGAACGAACGAGCAGGTGGGCGACGTATTGCGCAGCGGGAACGTGGGAATCGGTTTCATCGGCGGACACAACGCGATGGTGGCACTCTACGGAGAGGGCACGGACACAGCCGAAAGGCATGGGACACGTTATACGAAGCGGTGATGGAAATGAATAAGGTAGTAGACGATACAAAGCGAAATACAACTTGAATTACTCTGTTCTGGCTACTCCCTGCCGAAGGACTCTCCGGACGTTTCACCAAAATGGACAGACGGAAATACGGCAAAATTCCCGGGCGACGGACCGGATTATTATGTCAACTCTTTCCACGTGGATGTGAGCCGATCAGCATTGTAGAGAAAATCAAGTGCGAAGCTCCTTTTCCACGCCATTACCGCGGTGGACATATCACGTATGTAGAACTGGACGGGGAAGCACAGAAAAATGTACGCGCCATCGCCAAAATCGTGAAAGTGATGCACGACGAGGGAATCGGCTACGGCTCCATCAATCATCCGGTGGATACCTGCTACAACTGTGGATACAAAGGAGTAATCTTCGATAAATGCCCGGTTTGCCAAAGCGAAAGCATCCTCCGTATGCGTCGCATCACCGGATACACCCCGACAGGCACCCCTCAGCTCCTGGAACTCCCGCCGTGGGCGGGAAGAAAAGGATCGTGTGAAGCACTTATAAAAGTTGAGAGTTGAGAAGGAGAGTTGAGAGTTGGCTGCGCTGTGTGATGGCGGGCGGGGCTTACTCTTCCTTCTTGTATATTATTTATACCCATTTATTTTTATTTTAAGATGAACACTCTCACCTCTCCACTTTCAGTTCTCCACTATTATCGACTTATCCCGAAACGATTGTTGACGGTGAAGGCATCCGGTATCGATTTATCTTTGGGTGTTCTCATCACGGGCGTCGGCTGTCACAATCCGGAGAGAGCTGAACTGGGCGGGGGAGAACTGTTGACGGAGGAAAAGGATTCAATCGATCATTCGGGGAGATTAAAGCCAATCCATTGCTGGACGGCCATATTTTTCGGGAGGAGATCCGTTTTATAATCCGGGAGGCCTTTCCTGCTTTTGTCAAAGGGTAAAAGGAGGAAACGGGCTGGAATATCTCGGTGCTATACGGGATATACGTACGAAGAGATTCTAGGCTAACCATGCTTGAAGACTGTGCTCGTGGACTACATAGATGTGCTGGTGGACGGGCGTTTCGAACAGGCGCCTTTTTCGCCTTATCTGGAATTTCCGGGAAGCAGCAATCAGAGGATATTGAGAATAGGGCCAAGTACAGGTTATAGGTAATAATGGTGGGGGGAGGTTTTATTAGTTTAGTGCGGGGGAGCTGCTGCGAATTGTTGTGGCGGTCTACTATGAACTGCTGCGGGCGTTGCCCCTGCGCTAAAAAACTTATATTTCAGAAGATTGAAACACGTACTTTTTTGTTTTGTTTACATTTACAGACAAAAAATACAAGAACAAGTTTTTTATGATACAAGCCAATAATACCACACTTTATAGATGAAACCGATGGACGCCAATGCCGAGACGCATCCGCGGTGGTTTCCATCGATTTGCACTTTTTGTCGGTGCTCGACGAATATTATCAACATCGTACTCCCTACGCTTTCGCACGATTTCGAACTTCGCCCGCTGTAACTACATGGATTATAAACGGTTATCAGTTGGCGATCGTTGTTTCGCTGCTGTCTTTTCTCTTTTTGGGGGAGATTATCGGTTATCGGAAAGTGTTCCTGTCGGGCATTGGGCTGTTTTGGCATCACTTCGCTGATTTGCGCCTGTCCGATTCATTCTGACGCTGACGATTGCACGTATCTTTCAGGGATTCAGTGTCGGCCATCACAAGTGTGAATACGGGCGCAGTTGCGCTACGTATATCCGAAAAGCCAGATTGGGCGGGGAATGGGAATCAATGCGATGGTAGTGGCGATATCGGCGGCTGCCGTCCGTCGGTGGCAGCGGCATATTTCGATAGCCAAATTGGCACTGGCTGTTTGCCATCAATGTACTGTTGGGGATTACGGCACTGCTGCTGGGAATCAAGCATTTGCCGAGACAGGAAGAGTCGAAGCGGAAGTTTTGACTTCGTGAGTGATAGCCAATGTGGTCACATTCGGGTTACTGATTTTATACGCTGACGGATTTTGCGCATCATGAGGAGATGGATTTTTGTGCTGCAATTGGATCATATTGGCCATCGTAGGAACGTTTTACGTACGGAGGCAACTGACCAGACGACTCCGTTGCTTTCGCCACCGACTTATTGGTGATACCGATTTTCCGGCTTTCGATTCTGACGTCTATCTGTTCGTTTATCGCTCAGATGGCGGCCATGGTATCTCTCCTGTTTTTCCTTCAGAATACGTTGGGTCACAGCGAGGTCATGACAGGATTGCTGCTGACTCCGTGGCCGTTGGCGACTTTGTGACGGCACCGTTGGCAGGTTATCTGGTGGAACGCATTCATCCGGGGATATTGGGGAGTATCGGATGGCCTTGCTTGCTGTCGACTTTTTTTCACTTTCGGGGCTTACGTCGAATCGTCCGATATCAGTATAATTCTTCGTCTGATGCTTTGTGAGCCGGTTTCGGATTATTGTTTCAGACACCCAATAACAGTACGATATCTCTTCCGCCCCTAACGAAACGTTCGGGCGGTAAGTGGAATGCTTGGGATGGCACGTTGCTGGGACAAACGTTCGGTACTACGTTGGTAGCGCGTTGCTTTCAGTTTTGTCGTGCACGACCGAGTACGGCGGTCTGCCCATGGTTGGAAGTGGGTTTGCTGTTGTGGGCGATTGTCAGCAGTCTGCGGTTGTCGCAACCGTCTACGCTGAAAAGAGAAACGAATCAGCGACGAACAGAAATCTTCGGTCATCCGGAAGCGAAAATCATGGGAGAAGAAAATGGATCAATCCGAAAACTGGTTGTTTCCAGTTTGCTTCTTTCCGAACGGAAAATGAATCAAACAGTAGCATTCCATTGGGGGTGACTAAAAGTCGACTTCTCTCGAATCTCCTCCTTCGGGAAGAGTGGTCGAAGACCGAGGTGGCAGGGAAAAAGAATGTTTATTCCTATTTCTTTGTAATGATAGGGTTATGTGTTCACCTACCACCTCCCTACGGGTACTCCTCCCTTCCCGAAGGAGGAGATTTAAGATACTATTGACTTTTTTAGTCAGCCCTTCAAGATACTATTGATTATCATTTAGCTCAAAACTGTGCGATATAGAGCCCAACCAGTTTTTGTTAACCCGCAGAATGTTAATGATTTAACATTCGTCTCCGGGCATCCAGAGCCCAAAGGAGAAAGGGCGTATCATCGTTGGCAGACTAAGGCATTTATCGTATATAGAAACGGCGCTTTAACGTAGTGTTAAAGCGCCGTTTCTATATATATGATAAATAGTACGTTCTATTTACTGTATTTCAGCAATATACATTGCTTCATCGCCGACGTCCTCCTTTTTATCCGCCAGCAGTCCGCTGTCGCCGGGATTGCTGTTCTGACAACTTCCGGTCTGCACGCGGAAGACGGATGGGTATGCCTTGCCGGTCCCTGCTTAGAAGAAGAACCTCAATATGTCATTGAAGTTTGCCCAAATCAGCAAGCCGAACAGAAGCACCATACCGGTCATCTGAGCGTACTCCATAAACTTGTCACTCGGTTTACGACGGGCTATCATCTCGTAGAAGAGGAAGAGCACGTGTCCGCCGTCCAATGCGGGGATCGGAAGAATGTTCATGAAGGCAAGGATGATGGAAAGGAAGGCGGTCATGTACCAGAACTGGTGCCAGTCCCACGTAGCAGGGAAAATGCTTTCCGATAGTGCCGAAGCCGCCCAACTGTTTGGCTCCTTCTTTCGAGAAGAGATATTTCATGTTGCCGACGTATCCTTTCAATGTCTTCACACCCAAAGATACGCCTGCGGGAAAAGATTCAAAGAATGTGTATTCCTTTTTTCACCATAGGCAACAGACGATCCGTTGTCAGACTGGCAACTACGCCCATCAGGTAAGCGGAATCCACACGCAGGAAGTCGTATCGGTCACACCGCCACGCACATACGTCAGCGTAATCAGACGAGGGTCGATGCTGTCTTTCAGAAGTGCTTCGGCGTTTTTCTTGCGTTCCGCCATCGTCTGCTTGAAATCAGAGAAGGAGATGGATTTTCCGTCCAATGCGATGATACTGTCGCCCGGCAGAATGCCTGCCTGCGCAGCGGGAGAATTAACCATCACGCTGTCAATCACATACGGGAAACGGAAAGAAGCGAAACGAACGCTGTCCGCCATCAGGCGCTGCATCATGTCTTCGGGAATGTAGACGGAGGCTTTCTTGCCGTCACGAAGCACTGATACCTCACGGGCATCGGCTATCTGACTCAGCATATCGCCGTCATAACGTACGAAAGGCACATTGTCGGCAGACAAAGGATGTCGCCATCCTGAAAACCGACCGCTTTCGCCGTTTCGTTGAAGTCCATACCGAGGGGCTTCTTGGACCTTTATATACTGGTCGCCCCAAGCGAAAAGAATCATTGAATAAATAAAAGAGCGCCAACAGGAAGTTGAACAGCACACCGCCCACCATGATCAGAAGACGTTGCCAAGCCGGCTTGGAACGGAACTCCCAAGGCTGCTCAGGCTGTTTCATCTGTTCGGTATCCATCGACTCGTCTATCATTCCGGCTATCTTGACGTAACCGCCCAGCGGCAGCCATCCCTACTGCATACTCCGTATCACTTCTCTTGGGTTTGAACTTGAACAAGGTAAACCACAGGTCAAAGAACAAGCAGAATTTTTCTACACGCACCTTGAACAACCGGGCAAAAAGGAAATGCCGCCTTCATGAATAATAACGAGCAAGGATAAGCTCATTATCAGTTGCAGGGCACGAATTAAAAATGTTTCCATATAGTCTATTTACAATTTAAAGCCTCATCCAAACCCTCTGCTCATAAGAGGAAAACCGAGGCGCTTTCTAATTTATATTACTTATTTATATTTTTCATTGTTCACGAAATCAGCTCCGGTGCTATCACGGAATCAGGCTCCGCAGCTATTCTCCGCGCTTCAGCGTCGGTAGCCACATAGTCGTCGTAAGCAGGAGCGGCTACAAACGCGGCACGTTCCATTGTCTTTTTCGATCACATCGCTCATACCGAGGAAGCTGATGCCGTCCCGGAGAAAGCGGCTACCACTACTTCGTTGGCGGCATTGACAATGCAAGGCATATTTCCGCCCCGATACATCGCCTCGTAAGCCAGGGCAAGGTTGCGGGAAACGCTTCGTATCCGGTTGCTCGAACGTCAGGTTCGTGCACTGGGTGAAGTCGAGCCTGTCGAAAGAAGAGCAGATACGGTCGGGATACGAGAACGCATACTGGATGGGCAGACGCATATCCGGCATGCCTAGCTGTGCCTTGACGGCACCGTCCTCAAACTGCACCATGGAATGAATGACCGACTGCGGATGCACCACCACCTCGATCTGGCTGGGCTGCACGCCGAACAGCCATTTCGCCTCGATGACCTCAAAGCCTTTGTTCATCATGGATGCGGTCAATGGTGATCTTGGCTCCCATCTCCCAGTTGGGATGTTTCAATGCCTGTGTCTTGGTGACGGACTTCCATTTGCTCCAGCGTGCAGGTCCGAAACGGACCACCGGAAGCGGTCGTATCACCTTCTCAATCGGGTTCCCGACTTCTCCAGCTAAACACTGGAAGACTGCCGAGTGTTCAGAGTCCACCGGCAAAATGGGAGTGTGGTATTGCTGTGCCAGTTGGTTGATCAGTTCTCCCGCCACCACAAGCGTCTCCTTATTGGCAAGCGCAATGGCTTTCTTGGCACGAATGGCGTTGATCGTCGGCTTCAGTCCGGCATAACCCACCATTGCCGTCAGCACCATATCTACCGGTCCGGCCTCCACGATCTGACAGACCGCGTCGATTCCGGCATATACTTTGATCGGAAGGTCGCTCAGCGCTTCCTTCAGTTGGGCGTACTTTCTTCGTTGGCTATCACCACCACTTCCGGCTGGAACTTGCGTGCCTGTGCAATCAGCAGTTCTACCCGGTTGTTGGCCGTCAGGGCATAGCTGGGCTTCGTAGAGGTCGGGGTGTTCTTCGATCACCTGCAACGCCTGCGTCCCGATAGAGCCGTAGAGCCTAAAATAGCTATTTGTTTCTTCTTATTCTTCTTTTCTGAATCCATTATTATCTAATTCCTCTGTCACTTGTCACTTATAATCGTATATCCCACTTCTCGTCATTGGCTTTAAAACACGATGTATTTCTCCGGATTGACAGGGATGTCCCTTTGTACCACACAGTTCGAAGTGGAGATGCGGCCCTGTGCTGAGCGTTCCGCTGTTTCCCACCAGTGCGATGGCTTCGCCTCCTTTCACGCGGTCGCCTTCTTTTTCAGCAGCGAGCCGCAGTGCTTGGTAGATCGAGACGAAATCCTGATCGTGCTGTACGCCTATCACGTAACCGGTTTCAGCGGTAGGTTAACTCAGGAAAGACGGTGCCGTCCATAGTTGCCAGCACGCTTTCGTTGGGGTTGGCAACAATATCCGTTCAAAGTGTGTTCTTATCGGCATTGAAATGGTCGGAAACCATTCCACGGGTCGGACGATACAGGGATCAGTCCGTTGACATCCGGCTGCGAAACGATCGTGATCAGATTATATTTTCATTTTCTTCGTATTGGCGAAATTCCTCTTCACGTTTGGTACGTTCCATCAGGGTGTCTTCGCGGGCGGCGGTCATGAGTCGAGCGTCCGCACGCTGTCTATGGGGCACTTTTCCGCTGAAAATATCCTGTATGTTCATGATGTAGAGGTTCTGCCTGTTGAGCAGTTCCTGCAAGGAATCCACGCGGAGCGCGTTGTCACGATCTGACTGCGGACTTCACTGTTCATATATCCGGGGGAGTAATTGCGCAAGGGGGTGAAGGCAATATTGCAGGCGGCAATCAGAAAGCACCGCCAGCACGGACAACAGCACCGAAAGCCCGTTCAGCTTGGATACCCGAAGCCCCACGATTTCTTCAAGCGTATTCTCATTGATAATGGTGAGTTTATACTTGAAATTGAAATTGTTCCAAAATGCTTACCCGTTTTCTCAGCATCTTTTTATTAATTATTAATCTTCCTCCAAATCTTCCAAATTCAACAACCCTTCGGGAAGCCTGACTGTGATGAGCTTTTTCCTTTCCATTGATCTCCACTTGAAATTCTTCCTGTGCAGGAATGAGAGTTCTTCTCCGTCCTCCTGTTCGACCACAAAAAGGGGTATTCACCGTCGCGGTATCCACTTCGACCACTTCGCCCAGCTCGCCGTGACGAACGTCTTCCATGCGGAAACCGACGAAGAAGTTCCACGACAGTTCGCCGTCTTCCGCCTCTTCCGCGCTTCACCGGAAGTAGACTGACATTGGTGAATACGGCGCGCGTTCCGCCGTTTCTATGCCTCAAGCTTCACCCAGTGCGGTGGAGTCCGAACGGAAACCCGTATTCTCACCGATGAAAAACGGTACGAAAATACCGTCGAGCAGGCAGATCAGATAATCGCAGTCCACACGGTCGAAGATGTCGTCCGTGAAGGTAAACTGCAACTGCCGTGAATACCATGCGGCTTGTTGAATAGTCCGATTTTATATACGCCTTCTTTCTTTATCATATTCGGGTGATTCTGGCTCCGACGGCGTTAAGTCGTCCTTCGATGTTCGTAGCCACGGTCTATCTGTTCGATATTGCTGATCGTGCTGGTTCCTTCGGCGCTCATGGCGGCGATGAGAAGGGCGGATCCCCGCACGGATATCGGGCGAAGTCAGTCGGGCGCCGCGCAGCTTGAAGCCGTGTTATGTCCGATTACTACGGCACGGTGAGGGTCGCAAGGACGACCCGGTTCCCCCATGTCCATTGCTTGTCTACAAAGAACAGGCGGCTTTTCGAACATCTTCTCGTGGATCAGTACGCTTCGGCTGGCTTGTGGCCACTACGAGCATCACGCTCAGCAAGTCGGGTGTCAGTCCCGGCCAGGGGCGTCGGCAATGACCGCGATGAGCTCGCTCGATGAATGATTCTATTTCGTATACTTCTGTGCGGGGACGTAGATATCGTCTCCTCTGTCCAGTTTGCCCAACCGGCGGAAACTTTCGGGGATGATGCCGAGGTTCTCGTAGGAGACGTTTTTAATGGTTATTTTCGCTTTTGGTCATGGCAGCCATGCCGATGAAACTCCCGACTTCAATCATGTCGGGCAATACGGTATGCTGTGTGCCGCAGTTCTTCCACGCCCCTCGATGGTGAGCAGATTGGAAGCGATGCCGCTGATCTTTGCTCCCATCTGGTTGAGCATACGGCAGAGCTGCTGCAAGTAGGGTTCGCAGGCGGCACAGAAATGGTGCAGGTGCCTTTTTGCCAGTACGGCAGCCATCAGAATGTTGGCTGTACTGGTCACGGATGTTTCGTCGAGCAGCATATAGTTGCCCTGAAGCCTGTCGGCCGTTATCCAGATACCCCGCGACTCGTCATAACGGAAATCGGCTCCTGGGCTCCTGAATCCCCACAAAGTGGGTGTCCGTGACGACGGCGACCAATCTTGTTCCGCCCGGCTTCGAGGATCAACGCCTTCCCGAAACGTGCCACCATCGGACCGATCAGCATCACCGACTCGAAGGCTCGAACACTTTCAAGAACTTATCACTCTCCAAATAAGCCGCGTATCGACGTTCTCCGCCTTAAAACTGCAAGGCATCAATGCCTTCAAACTACCCCATCTCCCGCATAAGCTGAATCAGATTGCTGACATCCGTATCGTGGGTATATTGTTCACCGTCACTTCCTCAGCAGTCAGCAACGTAGCACAGATAATCTGCAAACTTCGTTTTTGGCTCCTTGCGGATGAATCTCCCGCTAAGCCGATGTCCTCTCTTCAATTACAAATGAAGCCATTTATTTTAAGTACAGGTAATAAATAACAAAGCAATAAGTAATAGGTAATAATAATAAGTAAGATTCTCAATACACGACACGCAACACGCCGAACGCAGCTATGCTATTACTTATTACCTATTACTTATTACCTTTTAATATTCTCTGCGGATTATTTCCGATTATTATTGTAGTTCACCTTTTGGGCGGTAGTTCTGTTCAGGCGTTCTGCCATCAGTCGATGATGTCGTCTGTCAGTTGTAGTTTGCCGCCGGAAAGTTCGTAGAGGTCTTCCGCAATTTTGCGATCGTCTACGGTATCTTTTGTTCCATGCCATGTAGTCTTTCTTCATGTGGTTGCAGATCATGGCTGTCAGATTTTCTTGTCGTTTCCTTCGGGAAGTTCGCAGGCTTTCTTTGATCAGCACTTCCAGCGTGTGTCCGTAGTGGCGGTAGCGCATGCGGGTAGTAGAATATGGGATCGGTTCCGGCTTGGTCACCAGGTTGTCTTCGCGGATTTCGTAGGGATAGTCAATATCCAGCTCAAAACCGACATGATGGCCAGGTGATCCCAAAAGTTTATGCTTGAAATCGGGCACATCACGCAAATGGGGAACATATTTCCATAATGTTGATAATTGTGTTAGCACAACGCTGACGCTCGGCACGGTCCTGAATGGTCAACGCATAATCTACCATGTTCTGTATGCTGCCGTCACCGGGAAGCGGCATTCTTTTTCTGCTGGGTATTGTATTGCATCTTTTAAATTAAAAGTTTTGAAATTAAAAATTAAAGTCGGAGGACGACGGTCACCACTAATCACTGCTTCTCGCCAAAGGCGGTTCACTTACTGAGGCATTTTTTCTACTGAAGTGCGTTATTCAAGAAGCGACTTTTCGGCAACGAGGCTACAAATTCTTCAGATAGAAAGGTTCGAAGTAGGCCACATCTTTATAGTCTTCTCCGGCAACTGCTTTTTCTGCCAGCGGATACATCATCTTCGCCAACGGATGGATGTCATCGATAAAAATGCGCATTCGGATGCGTAATCTTTCACGACATTTGGCGGCTCCATTTCCGTAGAAATAAACGGGGCGCTTCGTTCAGAAACCTTTATAGGAATTCTCATCGACAATATCGGCGGCGATAGCACGCTTCACGTTCAAGGCACGGTCGTAAACGGCAGCGTACACTTCCATACGGCGGGCACGAGCATCGGGCAGAGCAACGCATCTTCCGGCAAATCGTGATACAGCAACACGGGCACACTCAGCACTTCGAGCGTAGGAAGACCGATCAAGGGTACATTCCGTCCGTAACAAATGCCTTTTTGCCATCGAAACTCCAACTGCAATCCTGTGTATGATCCCTGACCGCAACTCACTGCAACTGCATCTAAAGGTATGGCATGACTATCAATGAACGACAACGCTTCATCAACAAATACTCCCAAAGACACGGCGTGAAGGGCCCTTCAAGTCTTTTTCACAAAAATCGTCTGTCCGTCTTGACTGCCGCTACCGAGCAAACAGTGGTAGAGGTTTCAATATTCAGTATACACGACATAAAAAAAAATCAGCTTATTAAATTGTCGCAAAATTTACATGATTTGTCGGAAACTACCTAATATTTGCGTAGAGGCTCTCAGAAGGGGTATAAGAGCACTTAATCTATACAATAAAGTATCATATTTTAGTCCAAAAGAACGGATTTTAAGAACCAAATTAAAGAACTGATTCAAAGAACAAGGTTATGACACATCAAGTCTTTATTAATGAAATTGTAAAAGCTAATTTTAACCTCCGTCAACCCAAAAGTGAGAGACCAACTAATATTTATTTTGTATAAAACTGTGAAGCAGGCTAAATTGTCGACTGGAGTAAAAGTATATCCTGAACATTGGAATATCAAAAACAAGAAGCGTATATGTTGTCGCCTAACAGAATCAGACAATATAAATAATACTATTACCAATAAAAATTGTTAGAGTTAAGAAGTCAATTTGAAGAATTCTAAGCGTTATCTTTGTGATAATCCAAGCGAACTAAAAAAATTGCTGGGACTTATTAAGGAAATACATATACAAAAATAATATGCAAAGAACTAATAAGATAAACGCTATACATTGGTTACGAGGATATTATTGCCAATGACAAAACTATCAAAACCTCAGGTGAACATAAGAGAGGATCGACAATGGAAACGTATTTAATTGTATTAAAGATTTTAAACCTTTCTAAAAGAAAAGGTCAAGATACTATCAGTTTTGACGATATAAACTGCATTAATTAAAGAGTATGAAACATACCTATTCAATAAAAAAGTAAAAGGTGAACGAACAACTCAAACAAGTACTGTAGGGCAACAAATGCGTTCAACTAATTGGTATTATTAAAAGAGCAGAAACTTTATAACCTGATAGACATACACGAAGCTAAATTAGACAAATACTCCAAACCCAAAAGCAGACAAGGAGATGAAAATGAGATTTATTTAAATGAGGAAGAAATCAGTAAGATATATTCCCTTAAACTCCCTTTATAAAGAGGGGGGTTGCTGTGAGATGTTTTTTTTATCTCACAATGTTGACGGGACAACGATTTAGTGATATAAAATCATTAAATGAAGGTATCGTAAAAGAAACCAGCAAAGGAAAAGTACTAGAAATTGTACAGCTTTAAAAGACCTGTAGAGTTACTATTCCATTATTCCCTATATGAAAATGACAGCCTATCAAAGAGCCAAGTCAGGACGAAGAATCTTGATAACGGCTCTTTATTTTTTTTTTTCTTCCCACCATTCCCCTTCTTCTCCTTCCCTCTTCACCTTAAACCCTTATATATGACAAGAATAAGAAATAAGAATAAAAGACAAGAGAACAAAGAATATATTATTAACCAACAAAAAACCAAAGAAAAATGAAACATTTAATGAAAGGAATCAGAATCGCGGCATACATTGCTGAGATCATCGTGGCAGGTTCAACTATTGTGGAACTTGTAGAGAAGTATGGCGGCAAAAAAGGAAAAAAAGATGCTGCAAGTAAAGTTGATACAGGTAATGTAGCAACTGAAAACCCATAGAACGTCTAGTGAATGGATTATGATAAGGCACAGGACGTTATAATCACCATCCTTGAAGTTACGACAGCAGTACTCAAGGGAATAAAGAAGCTAAGAGGAATATTTGTAAAAGCAAAGAAATAACCCTCTTGGCTTTTTCTTTTATCGGATTATTTATCAACCAATTAAAATAAGTATACAATATGGAAACAACCAATTTATTATTACGATCCACAAGGGTGACAAGAACGGGCATGATCAACCCAACCTTTATCGAAGATGCAGTAATCGTATCAGAAAAGGAACAGGAGAAAGAACATCCCAATTTTATTGAATCAAACACTTTCAGGCATTACACTTGAAGAACTGGAAACGAACTGTATTGTACCCAGCTTTGGAGACAACCAGCTTACAATCAGCCACCAGAGTTTTTATACACCGTATTGAGGAGGCGGCAAGCATTTTTTGCAGGAAAAACTTTCGGTAATACGGAAATCAGAGTCTCACACAAGATTTTAGGCAGACATCCTTCCGCACTGACAAAGAGGAAGGAAGAACTCAAACCTGAAGACGAAACCATCTATTATCAGAGAATGGCATTCTGTTTTCATATCCGAACCATATGTCGGGAAATGAACGGTGAGGAAGTGCATCTTTGTATCGGCGGCGTAAGAAGCCTGAACGAAGAGAACCTGTACGGAAAAAAATCCCCTGAAAAATTTAAAATCTTTATCGGATGGAGAGTCAGGGTATGCAGCAATCTTATGCTGACATGTGACGGCTTGACAGGACGTCCGGAAGTGATGGGCGATACGGATATCTATATAGCCGCACTAAAACTGTTCCGGGAATTCAACCCCGAACAAAATCTGAGGCTTCTTGAGAATCTGGGAAGAACAATGATTTCACAGGAACAATTCTGCCAGATAATCGGACGTTTACGACTTTACCAGGTTTTACCGACATCACGGATGAAAGAATTACCGAAAGTTATCTTAGGTGATTCAAACATCAATGCAGCCACCAAAGGCTATATTGACAACCCTAACTTCGGCTTACGCGGAAGAGCAAAAATTTCATGCTGGGACCTGATGCAGCTTCTTAACGAGGCGGCCAAACAGTCCTATATTGACAAATTCCTCGAAAGGAATCAGAACGCCACAGACTTTGCAGTGGGCATTCAGAAAGCCTTGAGAGGGGAAGACACTGAAAATTACGGATGGTTTCTGAGATAAACCGGAACATCTAAAATCCTATGAAGGGAGAAAGATCTAAAATAACAAACAAGGTCTTTCTCCCTTTTTTTTGTTGAATTAAAATCAGAAAGGAGAAAATATATGAGCGTAACATGTATACAGGACATATACCATTGTGACACCTGTAAATCAGCACTAGACGAGCACGGAAGGAATTGCAGGCACGGGATGTTATTTCCCCTGCTTCTTTTAATGGGAAACTTTAAAAAGTGCATGAATTATGAATTTGATACGGAGAAGATGGAACTTCAGTTGCTAAAGAAAAGAAAATGAACGGACAGGGCACACCGGTGAGTAAAAACGGGAATGGTTCTGAATAAAATGGAAAGGAATAAAGTATGGCACATTACACTTTCGATATAATCAAATATACCTTAATTACCGAAGAGGGGGAAACGTACAAGGACTTCATAGAAATGATGCCCTCGCTGACGGTACAAGCAACAAATTATATTGCAGCCACTTTAAAAGTCGAAAAGGTGCATCCGTCAGATAAATATGTGCACCAGTTCATTGATACTGACGCGGAAAAATGGCCGGCCAATACAACTATATTTTAACTAAAACAAATCAGAAAGAAATGTGGAAAGATTTGAACTTGAAAACAGTAAGGAGTTCAAGGCGGCACAGGAACTGGCAAGAGCCTTGAATGATTACGGGTGGAACGAAAACGATTCGCCCTTGCAACAACAACATTTCACCAAACCCTACAACAGACATTATTCAGGACTATTGTAGAGATATTGAAGGTGTATGCAGATCCTCAAAGAAGGACGGACCTAAGAAATGAAGCATCAAAAGAAGGTGCAAAAAAGTTAATGGAAGTGCTGGAAGAACTACATATTCCATTCATTTGAGAGACGGTTGAAACATACCGGAATTATATCTGAGGAGGATATCACAATCAACGTGGTGTCCTCCTTTTTTTATTTACCAACATTTTAAAACAAGAAAGATTATGTTATACTACAAATTTAAAAATTATGAAGAATTCAAGGACATGTTTGGAATTATCAAGCATGGAAACGGAGTATGCAGCAGAAAGAACAGAATACTGCTGGCATATATCAGGAACAGGAGATTGCTACATGAAGCAATAGAGACAAACAATTATACACTGCTTCATATTTCCTCAATGGCGGAACTGAAGAAGACCATTACACGGGCAATAATTATAAGCGGGCACTCAGATATGTCATTACGTTATGTTCTGGAGTTGGACGGAGACTTCTTTTACTCTAGGAATTTTGAAACGGACGATATGAAAGGGCTATGTAAGGACGGGGATACCAGGTCAATCCGCTACATTAACCATGAAAACGGAGGAAAAAGGCGTTTAAAATGAAAGCGGGAAAACTCTACCGCTCGCTCATATTGGAAACTGAATTCGGTAAAACCCTTCCTGAACAGGTAGTGACCTATCTGTGTGAGGAGTTCTCGGCGGACTGGCAGAGGGTATACTCAGGGGCAGGTTACCGAAGAATAAACTGCATGTTGACAAAGACTTTGAGAGAATCTATTCATCAGACTGCTTGTAAAGGAGATTTTCATTCCTGCATGGTAGACAGGAAACTGCATTATTTCTATACGAATTCAGTCGATGCAAGCGCGGCATACCTGATCAATGAAGAAGGAAAGGTGACAGCAAGGTGTGTCATCTACAACAGGGTTACAGACCAGAATGGAAAAATATGGAGACTGGCGGAAAGACAATACGCTACCGATGAGAACAACACCCCTCAAACGTGCTTTAATAGATGCTCTGATAAAGGGAGGACACATTGACGGTTACAAGAAAGTTGGTGCCGGATGTGGTGATTCAAGAGCTTTTTGTTGACCTGGAGGAGAATTCATTGTCAGACAGGAAATTCAGGATAGAATGTGACCTGGACTATGACGATACCCTAAGCTATCAGGATTCATTCAAATGGTACAATCAATCCGGGAGGACAGCGGACAATTACGGAAGTGGCGACATCGCACTTGGATATTACTGACGGTTCTTTTGAATGGTGAGGAGGAATACGATGATTTCCATGAATACAATTGTCAGTGAAACCACCACCGTATATTATCACGGATGCGAATATTACTGTGACGTGGAAAATCTGGAGAATTCATATGGATAGAAAAACTCGAGGAATACCATCATGAGTCCGGATGTTATAGAATGTCTGGAATGTGAAGAGGTATTTTCTGGAAGAGGATAATCTTTATTCGGACATAACGGAAGAGGACTATTGCTGTGAAGAATAATGGAAGAAAGCGGAACAGACATACAAAAGGAAAACTGGCATTATTCCGATTATGATGAGGAATACTATGAGCATACAGAAAGCATAACCATATACCAGGTATGGAACAATATCCTCTGTGAATATGAAAGAAAGACAATATCCGTAGAGTCGGCACAAAGACTGCTGGAAACAGGAGAACTTCATAAATTGAATGACATGCTTTATGACGGGATAGATGAGGAAACAGGACTGCCTTATGCATACGAGATGAATGAAATAAATGTTTAACCCACAAAAAATAAGAATTATGGAATTGCTTAGGAAATTATACAAGGTTTATAGCCCGAGCGGAAAAGAACGGGCGATGATCGCTTTATATGGAATTATACCAAGAGAATTACCGGTACCAAAAGTTGAAACAGACGCAGCCGGGAACTTGTATATAACAAAGGGGGAAGCGGAATCATATCCCTGTATCGTAGCGCATCTTGACCAGGTACAGAGGTTACATTCAAAGATTTCCTGCCTATTGAAACGGGAGAAATCATATTCGGTTACAGCTCCCGGAATAAAAGACAGGAAGGACTCGGAGCCGATGACAAAAATGGAATCTGGATAGCACTCAAGTGTCTGGAAAAGTATGACACCCTAAAACTGGCGTTCTTTGTCAGTGAAGAAGTGGGTGTCGGGTCAGGAAAAGCGGTGATGGATTTTTTCAATGACTGCCGCTTTGTTATACAGCCCGACAGACGGGGATACCAGGATATTATTAATGAAATAGGTTGGACATCACTATGTTCTCCCGGGTTCCTAAAAGCTGCCGGATATAAAAGTTCGGTTACAAGGAAACACATGGAATGATGACGGATGTGCAGGAACTAAGGAACGGGGGCTTCAGGTAAGATTTGCGTCAATCTCAGCTGGATATTATGAACCACATACGGACCATGAGTTTACAATAAAGAAAGACCTTATGAACTGTCTGTCACTGGTAGAGCATATCATTGAAATTGTACTGACCTTATCCCACCAGACGAAATATTGGACAGACGATGGAGGAGCTATGATGAATTTGACGAAGCTGTAGACGAGATATTTGCGCTGCTCGACCAGGGGACTTATGGGCGTAGAAGACCTCTATTATATGTACCGCTCCGTTTTCCCACAACTGGATATGGAAGACTACCGGAGAATATATACAGAATATTATAACTTAAAAATAAAATCGAATATGGAGAACAAAAATTATGATCTGAAACTGGCAGGATATATGGTCAATCCTAAAGACACAGCCCTTTATCAAGTAATGTCATGGGGAGTGGATATGAATGCGATAAAACCAGTCGAAGGAGGACTGGGATTTCACGATGCAGGGATTCATACATACAGGAATGGTGCGGATCATTCTCGATGAAGGAAAGGATCTCTTTGAAAAATACATCTTATCCCCGATTCTGAAGGAGAAGAAAAGTGATAGAAGACGTTTATCTGGACATGCTTGTTTCCGTGATAGACAGGAATGTGGAAAAAACGGATGATTATGAGAAGAGGATTTCTGATACATACGATATTATAAGGTATTAGGGAATTTCAGAGAAATTCAGAATCTAAAAGACGGCTTTCTGTGAGAGAATAAAATTTATAGCAACTCGAAATCTCACGGAAAGTCTTTTTTATAAACCTTATTCTTCGAGTTTAAAGGTTATTGAACGAGCGTTTAGTAACCGGGAAGAATGTTAATTAAATGTTAAATATGGAACAACAGAAGAATTATATAGCTTATCTACGGCAGTCAACGATGAAACAGGAAATATCAGGACTTGGCGTAGAGGCACAAAAGAGAAATTATACAGAATTACCTGAAGGAGAGAAAACCGGTCGCTGAATATATCGAAACAGAAAGCGGTCGTAAATCTGACAGGCCCAAACTTACGGAAGTTTTGGAGGTATGTAGAAAAACAGGTTCCATCCTGATTGTCGCAAAACTGGACAGATTGAGCAGGAATGTTGCTTTCACCAGTAAATTATTGGAATCCGATGTAGAAATAGTGTTTTGTGATTTTCCGGAGGCGAACAAACTCGTACTGCATATAATCAGCAGCATAGCGGAATATGAGGCGGGACTGATCAGCCAGAGAACAAAACAGTCTCTAAGGGCAAAGAAAGCAAGAGGATGCCGGCTTGGCAAATCTGAAAACTTATTGAGCAGATTACCACAGGCAGTAGAGAACAGCAACAGAACCAACAGACAGAAGGCTCTCGATAATCCAAATAACAAGAGGGCTGTTGCGTTATTGAAAAAGTCTAGTAAAAGAAGAGAAGTCATTGTCAGAGATGGCAAGAATCTTGAACAAGGAAGGATTTGTGACAGCCTGGGGATGTCAGTTCAAAAGCATCGCAGGTCAATATTGCTTAAAAATATAACCTAAAATAAAGGAGGAAACCGAATCATGGAAACCGAATACGTTATACTCCCGGACTTTTCAACAGGAGAAATCATAAAGATTAAATTAAGTGAACGGCAGAAAAAGGAATCGGAACAATACGATGATTTTGAAGAGTATCTGGCAACACTGGAAAAAGAATATGAATTCAGACTGGATGACTGCCAATGGATGATTACTGAAACTTATCTGGAACGCAAGTATGGATTCTGATATAAAATGACCAAAAACTAAGGGAAACATGTGGAATGGTTTCTCTTTTTTTTTCTTTCCTCCATTACTTTAATGAAAAGAGTGTAAGACTTTCTTTTTGTGATTAACCGGGAAATATCAAAAATGTAAACATTAGGCATAAGTTAGATTGCACTTTTCCCCAAATGATATAAAGTGTGAACGTTGGTATTTCCTATAGCATTAGGTAGCTGTTTGTGAAAATAGTTACCTGATTATAAGATTTGGAAAGTTGGCGGAAATACATCTATCTTATCTAATCTTTTAAGTATATAAGGTCTAGGATGGTGGAATACCCAATTACTTTGTAGATACATAAAGGTTAATATATCAAACTTGTCATAAAACCAATCCATTACTGCCAAAATTTCTAATACCCTATATATGGAATATAAGAAAGAAAAGAAAAAGGTAACTCTATTTGTCTTACCGATTTCAGGATATTCAAGGTAAAGATAATCGAGTTGGTCAGAGACGAAAGTATGAAGCGAAGTGGAATATAAGACATAGCTGAAAGACAAGAGGGAAGTTAAATAAAAAAAATCTACAAAAAAGGTACAAATGCTTAAAGAATAGTGTTTATTGTAGTTTTTATAACATCCTTTCAGTTATGTAAATACTCTCTACTATCGTATCACTTCTGTCTCTGACTAACCCGGAATAAACTATGAAATGAAAGCATCTTGAAATATGATGTTCTCAAATTGTACCTCTTAAGATAAATGAATACAGGCTGTTTTTGATATATTTTACTTATCCCAACGAAATAAAATGATATTTTTGATAAATAATAAATGTCTATTTTTCTGTAAAATTAAATATTTTATTTTATATTTGTGACATTACTAAAAACAGAGGGCTTATCTATGAATGATAATTAGAGCTATGATTTTGAATTGACTCAAGCGACCTGGGCGTGAGCTACAACATCTCCAAGCACCATTCATCTCCCAGTTGGC
>VOFG01004540.1_pt1 | contig 44729 bp, 70 predicted proteins | sample 5384171 | NCBI WGS metagenome assembly VOFG01 (sample SAMN12384726, study PRJNA508395) | human gut metagenome | isolation source: healthy gut F | host: Homo sapiens
TCCATCATCAAGGAGATGGGACTGGACGAAAAAGACATATAAGCCGGGGATGGTGCGGGCGCGCATTTCGGTGCCAAAACCATTTGGTTTCTCCTACGGGATATGCCGCCAACAAAGAAGCGTATGAAGGAATATGGCAGCCAAAAGTGCCCCACTTTGTCCGTGAAATATATACCCGTTACTGGGGAAAGATGCCGTCAGGCGGGAGCTATGGTTTCGATGATCTGCTGGTGTATACGTATATTCTGTTCCGCGACTTTCCGGAAGTGCTGGCCCGTTATAGGGAGCAGTTCCGTTATGTGCTGGTGGACGAGTATCAAGATACTAATTATGCGCAACATAGCATTGTTCTGCAATTGGCGAAAGAAAATCAGCATGTTTGTGTTGTTGGCGATGATGCACAAAGCATTTTACTCTTTTCGTGGAGCGGATATTGATAATATCCTTTATTTCACGAAGGTTTATCCTAACACGAAAGTCTTTAAACTGGAGCAGAATTATCGTTCTACCAAACCATTGTCTGTGCTGCCAACAGTCTGATCGAAAAGAATGAACGTCAGATTCGGAAAGAAGTATTCTCTGAAAAAGAACGGGGCGAACCGATTGGCGTGTTTCAGGCTTACAGTGATGTGGAAGAAGGGGATATCGTAGCCAATAAGATAGCTGAACTTCGTCGGGAATATCATTATGGCTATGCTGATTTTGCCATATTATACCGTACGAATGCGCAGAGCCGTGTTTTCGAGGAGGCTCTTCGGAAACGGAGTATGCCCTATAAAATCTATGGCGGACTTTCATTCTACCAGCGTAAGGAGATTAAGGACGTCATTGCTTACTTCCGCTTGGTAGTGAACCCGAATGATGAAGAAGCATTCAAGCGAATCATTAATTATCCTGCCCGTGGCATCGGTGATACGACAGTTGGAAAAATCATCTCCGCTGCCACTGAAAATGGTGTCAGTCTTTGGGCGGCGCTTTGCGAACCATTGAGCTACGGGCTGAACATTAATAAAGGTACGCACACCAAACTGCAAGGTTTCCGTGAACTGATAGAAGGCTTTATGACCGATCAGGTGGACAAGAGTGCGTATGAGATAGTAACGGATATTATCCGCCGGTCCGGCATCATCAATGATGTCTGTCAGGATACTTCGCCGGAGAATCTGAGTCGTAAAGGAAAACATTGAGGAATTGGTGAATGGTATGAATGATTTCTGCGCGTTGCGGCAGGAAGAAGGCAACCCGAATATTTCTCTGACAGATTTCCTTTCGGAGATTGCCTTGCTTACTGATCAGGACTCGGACAAAGCGGATGATGGAGAAAAGATAACGTTGATGACCGTTCATTCGGCCAAGGGGCTGGAGTTCAAAAACGTATTCGTAGTGGGGCTGGAAGAAAACCTTTTCCCCTAGTGGTATGGTGGGCGATTCTCCGCGTGCTCTGGAAGAAGAGCGCCGTTTGTTCTACGTGGCCATTACCCGTGCCGAAGAACATTGTTATATTTCTTTGCCAAGACCCGTTTCCGTTATGGAAAGATGGAGTTTGGAAGTCCCAGCCGTTTCTTGCGCGATATCGATGTGAATTATTTGCGGTTGCCGCATGAGGCGGGAGTCAGCCGGTCGGTAGACGAAGGTGCGGGGGGCGTTTCCGCAGGGAGATCGAAGGTGGATTTACGTGCGGCATCTCCTACACGAACGCCTTATGGTACTAAATTTTCCGATCGTGAACGTCCGAAGGCTCAGGTGATTGCGCCCACTGTGCCGAAGAATTTGAAGAAGGTCAGTGCGGTGAGTGGAAGCAGTATACGGTCGGCTTCAGCCGGCTCGGCATCTGTAACAGGAGTACAGGCGGGGCAGATGATAGAACACGAACGTTTCGGCTTGGGCGAAGTGATCAGGGTAGAAGGAACGGGTGATAATGCAAAAGCAACGATTCATTTTAAAAATGCAGGGGACAAGCAACTATTGTTGCGTTTTGCACGTTTTAAAGTGATAGAGTAATCATAGTAAAATTAGAGATGATCATGAGGAAACAACTAACTGTAATTCTGCTTTCTGCTCTGATATTGAGCGGATGTGCATCGGGACGTATGGAAATCCCGGAGCAATTGTAGGTGGTGCTGCAATTGGGGAAGTCTGGGAAGTTCGATAGGCGGACTTATCGGAGATAATAATCGTGGCTGGAGGGCGGATATCGCGGCACTGCCATTGGAAATATTGTTGGCACCATTGCCGGTGCAGCGATAGGGAATGCGCTGACTGCTCCGAAACCGGACCCGATAGAGGAATATGCTTACGTTCCGGAAGTCAGACAAGGGCAGTCTCACTCTAAGTTTAAACCTCGGACACAGACTCAGCAGCAACTGACTCAGTTGAAACTGCGCAAGATTCGCTTTATTGACGATAACCGTAATCATGCGATAGACGGGGGAGAAAGCAGCAAGATCATCTTTGAAATCATGAATGAAGGACGGAATCCGGTTTATGACGTGGTTCCTATTGTAGAGACGGTCGGGAAAGTGAAACATATCGGCATTTCTCCTACTGTAATGATAGAAGAAATTCTTCCGGGTGAGGGTATCCGCTATACGGCTACAGTCTATGCCGGAAGTAAGCTGAAAGATGGTGAAGTGACTTTCCGCGTAGCGGTGTCCGATGAGAATGGGGTAATCTGTGATTCTCAGGAGTTTACGCTGCCTACACAGCGGGCGGACTAGGACAAGAATAGCTCAAAATATTCGATTTGTTATAGTGACAGTATGTGCTCGGGATAGTGACACTATCCTTGGCACATACTGTCACTATGTTAATGGGATGGTGACACTATCCCAATACAATAGTCCGGTGCAGTCATTACACAATAAAATGAAGTATCGGTTTCATCTACACAGAAGCATTCTATATGAGTATCTGGCAAAATTTTACGTATCGGTTTTCCTTCCCAGTCGAAAACCCAAATCTCGCTGTTTAGAGTTTCTTTTTTGTTCTTCGTGCATCCGATTGGTGTTTGGGTTATACAGTACATAAACATAGTTATTGGAAACGGCAATGCCTCGTGCTCCCAGTTCGGCATCAGGATTATCACTTTCCGCATACACACCGTCTGGGCTTGAATTGAACTGATAATGATAGGGTGCTAACAATAGTCTTTTATGGAGCGTTAATGTTTCCGGCTTATAGTCCCATAGCTCAAGTACATTATTGGTAGCACATGCCAGACGTTTCCGGTCGGTGTTGTAACCGAATTGTGATTGATGAAACATACCTTTAGCCGTATTGGGTATGTTTTCTTCTCCACTTTGATAGTTCGGGAAGTCGCCGCATTTGGATATAACATTGCCGTCATTATCTAAAAATAAGGAATCTGCAATCTTCAAAAACACCGGACGCTATAAAGCGTGATTCGCTTATCGGATAGACTCTGTCAATGCTCATGGGCAGGTGTATCAACTCTCCTTGTCGCTGGAAGGAAAAGTCTTTCGCGTTGAATATATAGTTTTGCGCTGTGAAGTGCCATCGATTGTGTATGAAGGCAGACGAATCAGACAGAAAGAATTCGACAGGGCTTAAAAATTCATCAGGTCCTTGTCCTTGTGGCAGCATTTGATTTACAAAGCGTTGTTCACTAAGACTATAGCAGTATAAAAGGCTGTCTCCTTTAAAATCACCGGCATATAAGATATCTCCTTTCTTTTTATATCCATTGGAATGGAGATAAAGGTTTTCCTTCAAAGCGGTAGATTTAGCAGTTGTGCTTTCGCTAAAGGATACTCTTTTTTGTGATTCACTACAACTGAACAATGGCAATGCCAAAGTAAACAATAGAATGATGTTTTTAGATTTCATTTTGTTTTGCTTTATTTTTTTGTACTATAACTACAAAGATAACGTATGTGTTTTGAAAACAAGGATATTGAAGAGAAATAGGGCTAAAATATTTATAGTGAGAACATAATAATATAATTGGCATTCGGTAATTACCATATATTGTGTTAACTTTGTGATTTATTTGATGGTAATTGTAGTTGCGTTTTTGCTAAAGGGTATATTTATTGCCATAAATAGTATTGATCCACATACCAAAGAACTTGTCGGTAACCGAATATACTTTATTGATTTCTGTAATAATGTCTTTTTTCAAGCAGTTTTTTAGTTGCGGACTGTACAGAACTTGCGGATGTCAGACTGTATCGTTTGATAAATTTCGCTGATGTGACGTTTTCTGCTTCACCTACTTTGGCAATGGCATAAAGCAATTCCTTCTGCTTTTCGGGAATATTAGATAAGATTTCCCGAAAGATTGTATCATTATATGCAATAAGGTTATCTATAGCTGTTTTGATAATTTCCAGTGTACATTCTTTCCCTTTCGGTGTATCTGCAAAAGCTTCATTGAATGTTTTTGAATATAAAAGGTATGTCCTTTGAATAGCCGATATACTTTTTCTATATTTTCGATTTCAATATGCCGTTTTCTTTTTTTGGAAATGGTCTGCGATAAATGGTATATAGATTTCCGGTACAATGGCTTTCAGTTCCAAAATATCGGCACTGTGGTAGAATGGACGGGATGAAGATAGAAACATTTCCTGCATCATATGCCGTTCACTTCCGGCAAAGATGAAGTTACTGTTTTCTATTGTCTGTATGTGTGTGCGTAGTAATGCTTCTATATTCTTCTCGGGATATTTAGCAATTTGTTGAAACTCGTCGATGGCAACAATACAAGGTTTGTCTGCTGCTATCAGACATTGAAATATTTCTTCCAGTGTATATTCGGGTCGATCAATATCTCCCAGTTCCAGATTGAAAGTAGGTAGATTGGTCAGCGGGTCAAATCCGAATTTACCATTGATTGATTTAACTGTCTGGATAAACAGGCTTGCCATTTTCTTACTGCGGGGCAATAGTGTTTCATAAATTTCTTTGCCAAGCAGATAAGTGAATTCTCTTAAGCTTGATGTATGGAGTATGTCAATGAAGAAAGTATAATATTCTTTCTTTTATTTCAGGTTTCTCATAACAGAAACGGATTAGTCCCGTTTTACCCATTCTTCTGGGTGAGATAATGACAAGGTTATTGCCATTGGTTAATGATTTAACCAGCCTCTCTGATTCTTTCACGCGATCGCAGAAGTACTCGGGTTCTATTTTTCCAGTTACTATAAATGGGTTAATTTCTTTAGTCATACCTGTTTCAATTTTCCGTAAAGGTAGTTATTTGAATAGAATTATGCAAATCGAATAATGTTAATAAAGTACCTAGTCTTGTTTTATTCTTATCGGATATTGAATATTGTTAACAAACTTATTCTTTTTGCCTTTTTATGGTCCGTTTCTTTAAAACCAAAGGCCCGTTGGTTTTAAAGAAACGGGGTCTTGGTTTTAAAGGAACGCCCTTTTGGTTTTAAAGGAAAATGACGATTTGTATATTGTTGATAATCAAAGGTTTGGGAAATTCTGTTTTCACTCTTGTTAAATAGTAAAATATTTATATAAGTATAGCTTAATAAATAAGAGTTTTAATGCTACAATATTTATATTATGAATATTTGTTTGACTACAAAGTGGCTTTTCTTCTATTGAACTATATCTTTTTTAGATGAGAAACCTTAAATCGTTGCGAAATATGTTATCTTTGTAGTGCAAAACAACATAAAGTAAAACAAAATGAGACCTAAAAGCATAATTTGTTATCTGTTATTGTCTGTCGAAGGAATTATATATGATATAAAATGATGATTATGAAAACAAAATATTATTAATGATAATTATTGTCCTCTTTATAGGAGGATATGGTGTATTTTTTTCTCTAGTTAATGCGAAGCCTATTTCCGATTTAGCATTAACTTATGAATTAGGAAATTGTGACAAAGATTCTCCAGGTAACTGTTGTCTTAATAGTAGAATTGGTGAAGTGAGAAATATTATATCAAATTAGTGATGATTGGTAGAAATAATAGTTCGTTGATAGGATTGGTACATGTGGGAAGAGTTATTATGATAATTTTTCTAACTATGTCATCCTGTCAACGACAGGTTTCATGTCATAAAGATGGCATTGAAATCATTGATATTTTGAATAAAGATTGTCCTATACAAATCGACTTGTATGACATTGTAGATAGTATCAAATATATTCCTTTGGAAACAAGTGAATGCTTGTTGAGTGATATTGAATGTATAAAGAATGATGGAAATTTTTACTTTGTAAAAGATTCTAGAGGATTATTTGTTTTTGATGAAGAAGGACATTTTATTAATGAAATAAGTCATAGAGGAATAGGGCCTGATGAATATGTTTATTCGGATAATTTCTATTTAGATCGTGATAATAAGTTAGTATGTCTTATCTGTAATTCAGCGAGAAAGATTTTGCAGTATAGCTATATTGGAACTTACTCTAATACAATTCAATTAAATGCCAAAGATGCTAACATTGAATCTGCTATGATGTGTGGTGAAGGAGAATTTTATTGCGTATTATCCGTTATCCAATGATTATTCTCTAAGCAAAAGTGAATACAGTACATTTAGAATCAAGAATAACTTATTAATTGGCGAAACATTATTAAAAGCAAAAAAAATGGCAACCCAAAATGTACATTATTCTTTTTGCATTATCCAATAGCGTTATTAGATGATCAATATTTCTTTATATCAGTTTTATCGAATGAGCTTTTTTTGTATATGAGGAGGGGAAAATTATGTCTAGATATTATCTAAATATGCCGGAAAATGAGCCAAGTGAGAGTTTTATAGAAGAACATAAAGACTTGGGCTTTTTTGAATTGATTGAAACATTGAAAAAAAATAATATAGGTTGGGGAATCACTGCTATTGAATCTTCTTTCAGATTATTTATTTATGTCAATTAGTAATAAAAGTACGGTGATTTGGGATAAAAAAGATCAATTCAAATATCTAGTATTTATGATTCTAATTTGAATCTTTATTCAGATTTGCTTTTACCTGGCGGAGTATCAAATGAGCATTTAGGCTTTTATTCTGCTGATTTTCTCTGCGCTGAAAAAGATCTAATATTGGAAGGTACAGATAAATCTCTTGCTAAATTGGTTGAAACTTTATTAGAAGACGATAATCCTATTGTGTATCAATATTTTTTAAGAAAATGCTATAGATATATTAATTGAAAAATATGGGATTTGATTATGACTAGAGGAAAATGCTTTCAGAAGCTAATAACCGTGATTTCCTATTCAGAATAGAAAATATTCTATTATATGAACTTGAATAATAATTTTTATAGTATAAATAGAATAAAGTCGCTCATAATGTTGTATATTGAAAAATAACCACTATCTTTATACAGAATATTATTCACTCAAACAAAATTAGTTAACCCTAAAATCTAGAAAGCGCGAGAAACTATTGAAAGACACAGAAAAACACAGCTTCTTCTATATTGCCGTATTTGGTTATATAACCACAGTATTACCTCATCAGAATGAAAAACTGAAAGCGTATCTTTTCTAAGCTTCTAAACTTTCCTGATTCAATAAAATTGAATGATGGAAAATAGGAAATGTGTTATATTGTCAATAGGAGTCACATTGGCTATCTGTGGAATGTTATTCAGTAGCTTTTGGGTGCGCTATTGTATGTTTGATAACTATTTTCTACTTTTCCCTGTCTCTTTGGGGATATGTTTGGTCACTATAACGGCCATTCTTTCATTTCTTACAAAGAAGAAAATTTTTCAATTATCTGTAGCGGATGTACTAATATCTATTTTAGTGGTTTACTATATCGTTCGATATGATTATGAACTTCAATTAGCCAATTGGAAAATAATGTATGCTATTTTATTATTGATATTATGGTATGCACTAAGGATTCTATTGATGAATGCTACAATATCTCGACCCATTCTCTTTGGTGGCATTGTTGCTATTGGTTGTATGTTGTCTATATGGGGATTATTGCAGCTTTATGGATTGCAACCATCTAATCACAGATTATTTGCCATCACTGGACCTTTTATAATCCTGGACCTTATTCCGGTTATTTAGCTATGATTTTTCCTATTAATTTAGGTTGTCTGCTCCAGTCTATGGGGAAGACACGATATTTGTGGCTAGTAGCTTTCGCTTTGATGCTATGCATTTTGCCTGCCGGGATGAGTCGTTCGGCATGGTTAGCTTTGTCCTTTAGTAGTCTGTGGGTATTGGTTATACATTTTAAGTGGATCACTAAGGCAAAGTCTTATTTGCAGACGCATTTCTATACTGCTACTTTGCTTTTATATAACTGTAGCTATTATTATTGTGTGTGCATCAGTGTTGCTTTATCAGATGAAAGCTGATTCGGCTAATGGCCGATTATTTATATGGAAGACGACGTGTAAAAGTAATTGCGAATAAACCGTTGTTAGGGTATGGCCCGGGAACTTTTTCTCATGTATATGGTGAGATGCAATCAACTTATTTTGCATCGGAAAAATATACGGAACAAGAAGAAAGAGTAGCAGGAGCACCTGAATATGCTTTTAATGAATTGTTACAATTATGCGTAGAGGGTGGCATTATTTTGCTGATGCTGTTTTTGATGCTGATAGTTTGGGTAGTCGGTAAAGGAATATCTAATAAAGATTATATCGCTTGTTCCGGCCTTATCTCTTTGCTACTTTTTTCATTATCCTCCTATCCTTTTCAAGTTCTTCCATTTCTAATGATGGGAGTATTATTACTTGTAGTTTGTGTCACTAATCCTAAAGGGATAATAGAGAAGAATGCCTGTATTCCACGAATATGTACTCTATTGTTACTAATATCTATGTTGGCAGGAAATATTTTGTGTCTTTACAAACTATGCAATGTAAAATGAACTTTCCCAACGTTTATATTATATAAAGGTATTACAGGATCAATCTTTACAAAAAGAGGCTTCGACAGGATATGGACGGTTATATGACTTCTTTAAACATAACTTTAATTACCTGATGAAATATGCAGGAAATTTATTTGCTCAAAAAGGTATGATGAAGCGATAGTCATTTTAGAACGTGCAAAAATTAGTAAGTTGCCATCCTAGTATTTATACTCTACAAGGACAATGCTATCAGGCTTTAGGAAACTTTGCTGATGCGGAGAAATGCTATAAAGCGGCTGCTTTATTATTGCCAATTCGTATTTATCCTTATTATTTGTTGGCAAAACTTTATGCTGAACCAGACTTTTACCATGAAACGAAAATGAAACAGATGATAAATATTGTATTGACTAAGGAACCTAAGGTATACTCTAAAGCAATACATGAAATGCGCATGGAAATGAATATTTTATTAAATAATCGAATTACTAACTAATTAAAAACTAATCAAAATGAAAAAAGAAAATGATTTATGTTGTTGCCGCTCTTGTACTGGGTGCTGTAACTGTGTTTAATGTGAAGACAGTGTTGGAAGCAAATCACGTGTATGATTTGACGATGACTTCCATTGATGCGCTAAGTGAGAATAGTGATGGAGAAAGTGGTGAAAGCGGAGGAAGTACCGGAGATGGAGAAAGTGATACAGGTGCTAATATCACTGACGAAAGGGAATGTCATAATAAGAATGGCTATTGGAATATGGCATTAATATGTACAGATTCGGGGATTGAGAAACTAACTTGCGAAAGAACAGGGGAACTTACGCTTTGGGGATTTACTGTTTTAAAGTTTCTTATAAGAAAGGAGAAAAATATGAACTTGCATGGGAACGTTGGGCATGTACAACTAGTACAGGAAATTGCTGCTTATCTGATAAACAGGGACTTAGGGTTAGATAACCGTATATATGTATAATAAAATAAGTACTATGAAACAGAAAGTCTATATGATAATGCTTTTTTAAGTAGCATTATTGTAGTATCATGTAATCCTGAAAAAAAAACATCAAGTGAAACAGTCCGTAATCTTAATCCTTCAGAAGAACCTCTGCAAGAGACACCGATTTACAAACACGTAGAAATTATAAAAGCTGGAAACGTCTCCAGTTTCCCTGATTAGTAATGTAAATCGAATAGAAATGAATGATTCTATTATATTCGTATCAGAATTTGGAAAATTGTATACATTCACAAGAGAAGGTAAATTTGTATCTCAAATTAGTAGAAAAGGAGAAGGACCGGAAGAATATATTGTCTTAAAGGCTCGTTTTATATCGACAATAAAAAACAGCAGGTGACAATTATAGATAATTATAAAAATGTATTAATCAATTATGATTTTTATGGGAAATATTTATCCACAGTTTCTGTGCCAGCAGGGTCCTTTCAGAGTTGTCATTACACTTTTTGACTGAAGACAATCAGTTATTAAGTCATAATATGATGGATATGAATGATACAGAAGCATATTCTTTATTCGATATGCGCAAACAAAGAGTAAAACAGTATTTTTCGTATCAACCGATAACTGTAGGTAATTATATGTATCCTTTTCTTGGCATCCAATGGCGAGGAGCGGCAAAGACATTGATATAATTATGCCTTTATGCGATACAATATACACTTATTCAGCAGCAACATCTTCTTTCGAACCGAAATACATAATAGAAACACCTCAAAAAAATGATTCCTAAGGAGAAAATAAGAAAAAATACACCTTCCTATACTGAGGATATATGTAAGTTAAGCGAACAAGGATTCTTTACTGGATTTACTGGAATTTTTGAAACCGAAGCGAAAATTTTACTAGAATATAAAGATCAAGGAGTTGTTATGGGATATTTTTTGTTTGATAAATCGTCTAAAGCAGGACATTATTATCTAACTACTTGGAACGAGAAGTATACAACATTACCTTTTTTCAACACTATCTATGCATATAAAAATGTATTTGTAGGATATGCACAACCGAGAGATTTATTGGAACTGGAAAATCTTCAAGACGAAAAAATTCGTGAAAGCATTAAAGATTTGGAGGAAGATGATAATCCATGTTTGATTTTGTATGAACTTAAATAGCAATAGAGATGTGGAAATGTGGAACATTTATATTGTTAACTCTGAATATCTTATTATTGATAGCATTTTATATAATTAATAATGGATATAGTAAAAGAGAGTTTGTTGACTGAAAAAGTCAATAAACTCTTTTATGAGAATATATCATTGCAAGATAATATAATCTTATCCAAACAAGGATATTGTCAATTAGACCCCGAAATGCTATTATATACTAAAGACAGAGATAGCATACATTTGTCTGAGATCAAAAGAAAAGAATATACGCTTGTTTTAAGATATTCCACTCAATGTTGTTCTACTTGCGTAGAGGATATTTTGAGAAAAATGAGAAAATTTGAAGAACAATATCCTGATATTGACATCTTATTGTTTACAACTTATCGGGTACAAATTGAAAAAAAGATTTTCAACGGATTTGTAGATTTTTTCCTAAAGTCTATAATGTGTTTTTCACTAGGAATACCTCTTGATGAAGAGGTAGTTCCCTACTTGTTTGTCTTAGATAGAGGTATGAGAGTAATTGATACTTTTATTCCTGACAAGGATTTACCTAAATTAACCAATCGTTATTTTGAAAGAATTACGACGACTTTATCAAGGAATAAAGCATACAACTATAAGTATTATAAAAAGAAATATAATGAAACTAATCTTTACGCTTATCTTTACTGCATATAGCATTGCCGCTATACCTATATCTGTAACGAAAGGGCCTGATGGGATAAAAATACATTGTCTCAACTCTGCAAATAATCCTTTGCTAGGATCTCCTGCTTACAAAAATGTGAGAATTGTTGAACTGGAAAAGTTCCTTTTTTCCAGCGGATAAATAATATCCGGAAACTGGAAATGAATGATGATTATTTATTTGTCCAGACATCTGAAAAGCTATATACCTATACCTTAAACGGTGAATTAATGGCTGAAATCGGAAGAAAAGGCGAGAGGAAGATGACTATAGTGAGCTAAGTACATTTTATATTGATAACAAGAAGAAACAAATCACCATTATTGATGGTGTTCAAAACAAATTGATCAATTATAATTTTTGGGGAAACTATATGTTTACAGATACTATTTCTGAAGGTGCTTTCAAATGGTGCTATCAAACTTTATTAATTAATAATAATCAATTGTTGAATTATCATGGGATGAGCATGGATAACACAGAACCTTATTCTTTATTCGACCTGACCAAAAAGAAGTCATCAAACGATACTTTTCATATCAGCCGATTACTTTGGGCAATTATGTGTATCCTTTTTCTTGGCATCCAATGACACGTGCAGATAAAGATATTGATGTAATTATGCCATTATGCGATACGGTATACACATATTCAGCTGCATCGTCTTCTTTCCAGCCAAAGTATATTATCGAAATGACTCAGAAAATGGCGCCTAAAAATAAAATCAGAAAGAATACGCCCTCTTATAGTGGAGATTTATTAAAGTTGGATCAGCAGGGGTACTTCACCGGATTTGACGGAATTTATGAGACTGATACTAAAATTTTGTTACAATATATGTATGGTATAACTTTAGGATATTTCTTATTTGATAAATATACTAAAACAGGTAGTTTTTATCTGTATTCAGAAAATGATAAAGGCAAAACATTCCCTTTTAATGTAATCGTTCATTCCTATAAAAATGAATTTGTTGCATTCGGAAAAGGGAAGGAGTTACGCTCATTAACTCATATAAAAGACAAAAGGTCCGAGAAAAAAATAGAAAGTCTGGGAGATAATTCTGCATGCTTAATTTTTTATGAACTTGAATAAGAATAGAAAGCAATGAAGCGGGCATTAAAAAAGTTTGGTTGGGCATTATTGGGACTTTTCATATTGTTCAGATTTATTTTTCAGTCAGAGTATACTGGCTGGTATCTTGTACGATTCCGACTTATTCAATGTCTCCCACCTTGGTTGGTGGAGATTACATACTTGTTTCTGTGCAAATTCCCGGACGTAGAATATACAAGAAAGATCCTTTACGGCCGGAACATTATCTTATTCATCGAAGGAAAGGAGCACATGGCGTGAAGAAGGGAGACGTGGTAGTATTCAATTTTCCATACGCAAAACAGAATGAGAAAATGATTCTGTGTGATGAAGTGTTTTATTGTAAACGTTGTGTGGCACTTCCTGGAGAGATATATCAATGGAGGACTAATGAAGGAACAAAAACTGTATATCTGCCTAAAATAAATGATACTATACGAATTGATACTACTAACTACAGTGATTACTATAAATGTATTGAATATGAAACGGGATTACCTGTGAGAGTATCTGAAGAGGGCAAGGTGTATCTTGCAAATACTTTACTGGAAAGTTACTGTTTCCGACACGATTACTACTTTATGCGGGGAGATAATGTAAATGATTCGTATGATTCCGCTATTGGGGGTATTACCCGATGATTTTATTTTAGGAGTAGGAAAATGTATCTGGTTTTCCAGAGATCCTAAGACCAAACAGATAAGATGGAATAGAATATTTAAAACAATATAGGATGATGATGAAATATATAAGATTAATAATTCCTTGTATTGTGCTTGCTTCGGTATTCGTTGCATGTTCATCAGGTGATAAACAGTTGGAATAATATCTCTCTTTTGCCGGAGATAATCGGGGAGAGGCTGGAAAAGGTTTTGGAACATTATGGACAGGAACCTGAAAAGTTGGAAGCAGCACGTTTCCTCATCCGAAATATGCCTCATTGGTATGCTTTACGAAGGGTGGCAATTTGGATTCTGTTCGTCAAATGCTTGCATTGAGAAAGTTGGATAAGGAATCGATTAAGAAATGGAAGCAAGTTTCATTTTACTCTTTACCTAAAGTTTATGATTCACAGGTAATTACTATTAATTATTTAATAGAGAATATAGACCTGGCATTCAAGGTATGGAAGAAATATCCTTGGAACAGAAGTCTTGACTTTGATGATTTTTGCGAATTCATCTTGCCTTACCGCATTGATAATGAACCTTTATCATCGTGGAGAAAACTTTATTGTGAACATTATACTCCCATTCTAGACTCTCTTTATCATGGAGAAGATGTGGTGTATGCTTGTCGGATGGTATGCGGCGAATTGAAGACACGAGAGTTGTATTATTTTACAGAACTTATTATACCACACATGGATGGAGAATTTCTGTATCATCATCGTATTGGCTATTGTAGAGAATCATGTGATATAACACTGTATGCTATGCGCGCTTGTGGCATTCCAGTTGCAACGGAATTCTTCAGATATTCTCCCGAGTATCAGCATTATCATACATGGAATACATTACGGGATACAACAGGACGTTTCATTCTATTTGAGCCCGGAAAAATTGATCCAACACGAGATAAGATAACTACGGATAACAGAAAGAAGGGGGAAAGCATATAGATATTGTTTTGGTGAACAAAAATCAACGGCTTTACTACTTAATGTAAAGGATATAGGAATACCTAAATTTTTCAGGAATTCCTATATAAGAGATGTAACTGCCAATTATTTTGGTGAAAACGAGGTGACGGTACCTATACAAAAAGAAGAACGATATATTTACTTGGGGGTATTTCGTCCGAATGGATGGATACCTGTAGATATGGCGATAAGTAACGGAGATAAGGTGACTTTCCATAACCTTGAGCCTAATATCATTTATCAAACGCTCATTTTCGATGGTAAGCAGTTGCATCCGGCTGGCTATTCGTTTATTTTCAGAAATGGCAAGGCCGAGTTGCTTGAACCTGACAGGATAAATAGAGAGGAAGCCTGTGTTGAAGAGAAAGATGTCTATCAAACCAACTATCTCCGAATGGTTATATAGATCAACCAGAGGCGCTAGGATAGAAGCAGCCAATGATACTACTTTCAGACAAAGCTGATTTATTATATCAGATTAAAGATTCGTTTACAACTAATTATTATGAGTTCTGTCCGTTGCATTCGCATCAGAAATATAAATATATTCGTTATGTTCCTCCGGTAGGCACTAGAGTCGAGTTGGCGGAGTTGGCTTTGTATGAAGATACTTTAGGTAAGGCGAAAATTTCTATGCATGCGATGACTTCTTTGAAACCGATTGACAAGATAGGGAACATTACAGATGGTAATATTCTAACTTATTTTCAGGCAACTGATATGACATCCGCTATTACTTTTAAGTTAGAAAAAGAATCTTCCATCAGTAGGATAACTTTTTCTCCCCGTAATGATGATAATTATATTAGTCCGGGCGATGTCTACGAATTGTTTTATCAAGATGGAGTGTCTGGTTGGCAATCTTTAGGAATTCAGACTGCTGTTACTCGGGAGGTCCGTTATATTGTACCGAAAAATGCATTGTTGTGGCTCAGAAACCTTACGAAAGGGCGGGAAGAACAAATATTTATTTATAGAGATAAAAAGCAATATTTTACGATTGATATAACTACTGACTCATTTAATCGCAATAAAATAAATGAGTGAAGAAAAAAATGACTGTACAAACTTGATTAATAGATATTTTTGTCTAAATTTGGCAAACATGATACAAACTTACATACAGTATACAAGAAATTATATGTGAGATAATTAGAATAAACAAACCAATAAATACGATGAAAAATAATTTTACATGGTTTTACTGTGCCTTGCATGTATGATGACGCTCTCTTGTTCCGACAAGAAGAATACTGCAGATGAATCGGAGAAAGGCGTCTCCACAGTCCTTCCAGATACGAAGAATGAAGTAGCTGTTCAGATATTGAAGAAGCGTGATTTTCATCACGAACTAGTCAGTAACGGCAAAATCAGTGCCCGTGGCAAAGCCGATCTGCGTTTTGAAACCGGTGAAGTCATCGCTCATATCTATGTGAAGAATGGCGACCGTGTACAGAAAGGGCAGAAACTGGCTGATCTGGATAAATTCCGTCTGGAACAGAAATTATCACAGGCGGAAGATGCTTTGTTGAAAGCGGAGCTTGAACTGAAAGATGTACTTATCGGGCAGGGATATTCTCCTGACGACTTTAGTAAAGTCCCTGCCGAAACAATGAAAATCGCCAAAGTAAAAAGCGGGTATGAACAGTCGAAGTCCCAGTATGAACTTACGAAAAGAGAAACGGAGCATGCTACACTTGTTGCCCCCTTTGACGGGATAGTAGCTAATCTATTTTCAAAGCCTTATAATCCGGCAAATACTTCTGAAGCATTCTGTACTATTATCGATTCCAAAGGAATGGAAGCTGATTTCACAGTGCTGGAAAATGAACTTGCTTTTATCAGGATGGGAGATAAAGTGGTAATTACTCCTTATGCCGGAGGAGATGCGTTTGAAGGCAGTGTATCAGAGATAAATCCATTGGTGGATGCCAACGGCATGGTGAAAGTGAAAGCATTGGTAAATGCGGGAGGAAAACTGTTCAGCGGAATGAATGTAAGGGTAAGTGTCCGCCGTTCGCTGGGAGAGCGGCTGGTTATTCCGAAGAGTGCCGTTGTATTGCGTTCCGGCAAACAAGTGGTATTTACCCTGAAAGACGGCAAGGCAATGTGGAATTATGTGAATACGGGACTGGAGAATGCGATAGAATGTGTCGTCTCCGACAAGTCACAGAAAGGTATCGAGGATGGTCTGCTGGAAGGAGATACGGTGATCGTCACCGGAAATCTGAATCTGGCGCATGAGGCGGAAGTCTATGTTAAATGAAGAATTAAGAATTAAATAATGAATCTATGATAAAATTCTTAATTCAGCGCCTATTGCCGTATTGATGGCCTTTACCGCCTGTTTCATCATCGGACTGGTGACGTACTCTACGCTGCCTATATCGCTGCTTCCCAATATCGCTATTCCTGAGATTACGGTACAGGTGGCGTCTGCCAATACCTCTGCCGGGAATTGGAAAACACGATTGTCAAACCTTTGTGGGGGCAGTTGATTCAGGTCTCTACCCTGAAGGATATTCATAGTGAATCGAGAGACGGGGCGGGCATTATCCGCTTGTCATTTGAATATGGAACGAATACCGACCTTGCCTTTATCGAGGTAAATGAGAAGATAGATGCCGCCATGAACTATCTTCCGAAAGAAGCGGAACGCCCGAAGGTAATCAAAGCGAGTGCAACGGATATTCCCGTATTCTATCTGAATCTGACACTGAAGAATGACAGTGCTTACGGAGCTACGGAACAGCACTCCTTCCTTGAATTGTGTGAGTTTGCCGAGTCTGTCATCAAGCGCAGGATAGAGCATTGCTTGAAGAAGTTGCCATGGTGGACGTGACCGGAATTTTGGAACGGCAAGTACAAATTGTGCCCGACAAGGACAAAAGCTCGCCATGATGGGACTCTCCATTGGAGATATCGAATCGGCTTTATCCTCTAATAATGTGGAACCGGGCAGCATGACAGTGCGCGACGGGTATTATGAATACAATATTAAATTCTCGACATTGCTGCGTACAGCGGAGGATGTGGAAAATATCTATCTGCGTAAGGGCGACCGCATCGTACAGTTAAAAGACTTCTGCAAAGTAAGCGTCGTACCTGTAAAGGAAAAAGGAGTATCCCTGTCCAATGGAAAACGGGCGGTGAGCCTTGCCGTCATCAAACAGGCGGATGAGAACATGGATAAGATGAAGCAGGCGCTGGTTGGCACGATGACCTATTTTCAGTTAGTATACCCGGATATTGATTTCAGTATCAGCCGTAATCAGACGGAATTGCTGGACTACACAATTTCGAATCTGCAACAGAATCTGTCTTTAGGTTTTCTCTTTATCTGCCTGGTAGCGGTCTTGTTTCTGGGGGATGTAAAATCTCCGTTGGTTATCGGACTTAGCATGGTGGTTTCTATCGTAATCAGTTTCGTTTTCTTCTATCTGTGCAATATGTCCCTGAATATCATTTCACTCGCCGGATTGATCCTGGCATTGGGAATGATGATTGACAGTTCGATTATTGTAACTGAGAATATATCGCAATACCGGGAACGGGGATATTCGTTGCGCCGTGCCTGTATCACGGGAACAAGCGAAGTGGTGACTCCCATGTTGAGTTCTTCTCTGACAACTATTGCCGTCTTTGCCCCGCTGATTTTTTATGAGCGGTATTGCAGGCGCTATTTTCTTTGACCAGGCTTTTCCGTCACTGTAGGACTGATGGTGTCTTATCTCACCGGTATCATGTTGCTTCCCGTACTTTATCTGCTGGTCTACCGGACCGGTATCCATACCCGGAAATGGAAGTGGCTTTCCTTTAAATTCAATAACCCGATCAAGGATCACACGCTGGACCGCTTCTATGATGCGGGTGTTGACTGGGTATTTCGCCATAAAACGTTCAGTGTACTGTTCTGTGTGATTTCCATTCCGCTTTGCGTATTCTTCTTTTTCTTTATAGACAAAGAACGGATGCCCGATATCGAGGAAAATGAACTGATCGCCCGGATAGAATGGAATGAGAATATCCATGTGGATGAAAACAAACGACGGGTGGATGAACTTTTCAAGGAACTGAAAGATGAAGTACTGGAGCAAACAGCCTCTATCGGCAGACAGGATTTCATTCTCAATCGGGAACGGGAACTGTCTTCTTCCGAAGCGGAACTTTATTTCCGTACGGAGACTTCCAATGCTATTGCTCTCTTTGGAACAGGCGGTATACCGGAAAACTGAAGGAACGTTATCCGCTCTCTGTCATTTCTTTCTCTCCGCCGGAAACGGTATTTGAGAAACTCTTTGTGACGGGTGAACCGGATGTGGTGGCGGAATTTTACACCCGTAATAAAGCGGAAGCCCCCCAAAGCGGAAGCAATCCGTAGCGTTGAACAGGAACTGGGACGAAAAACCGGAATCAATCCGACAGGTATCGCCTTCGAAAACCAGTTGAATCTGAGTATCAGCAAAGAGAAACTCTTGCTCTACCGTGTTTCCCTACAACGAACTGTATCGGGTACTGAAAACGGCTTTCCGGGAAAACAGTGTGACGATGCTGCACTCTTATCAGCAGTATTTGCCGATCAACATTGCCGGGGATGAAAAGACTGTGAACGAGGTGTTGCAGGAAACACTGGTGCAGACGCAACCGGACAACCGTGGGAATGTCGATTTTATCCCGCTTCGGGAATTGATCAACGTAGCTCCCGCCGAAGACTTGAAAAGTATTACTTCCGGACGTAACGGCGAGTATGTCCCGTTCGACTTTACGGCGTGCAGGATGCGAACCGGCTGATGCGTGAAGTGAAACAGGTGGCGGAGGAAACAGGGGACTGGGATACGGGCTTCTCCGGCAGTATCTTCTCCAACAAGGAGATGCTGGATGAACTGGTCGTGATTCTGTTGATCTCACTGCTGCTGATGTATTTTATTCTTGCCGCACAGTTCGAGAGTTTTCTGCAGCCGTTGCTGGTACTGGCGGAAATCCCGATTGATGTGGCATTTGCCTTACTCTTGCTTTGGATATGCGGGCATACGCTGAATCTGATGTCTGCCATCGGTCTGATTGTGACCTGTGGTATTGTAATCAATGACTCTATTCTGAAACTGGATGCGATCAATGAACTGCGCAAGGCAGGCGTTCCTTTGCTGGAAGCTATTCACGAAGCAGGCCGCAGGCGTCTGCGTCCGATTATCATGACTTCGCTGACGACCATCTTTGCCATGGTGCCGTTGCTGTTCTCCTCGGATATGGGATCGGAACTGCAAAAGCCGTTGTCTATCGCCATGATAGGCACGATGTCCATCGGTACGGCGGTCAGCCTCTTTATCATACCGCTGCTTTACTGGTTTATCTATCGGGGAAAAAGCGGGAATCACAAAACCAAATGAAAAACATGTTGAATTATGAAGAAATCATCCGTTCTTTTTGTATTGATGGCAGCATCGGGGATATGTTTCTCTTCCGTATATGCCCAGAAACGTCTGGTGCTGGACTTGAACCAGACTATCGCTTTAGCTAACGACAGTTCGCTGGAGTCATTCCGCACACAAAATATGTATCTGTCCGGTTATTGGGAATACCGGACGTACCGGGCAAACCGTTTGCCGAGTCTGACAATGGACCTTACCCCGGCACAATATAACCGGGATATCACGAAACGTTATGATTCGGGACAGGACCTGGATGTCTACCGTACGCAACAGTCTTATTATGCTTATGGAGGGTTAAGTGTCCGGCAGAATCTTGACCTGACCGGAGGTACATTTTATCTGGAATCGAATCTTGCCTATATGCGTAATTTCGGGGATAATAGTGCGACACAGTTTACCAGCGTCCCGATACGGCTCGGTTATTCGCAGAGCCTGGTCGGGTATAATCCTTTCAAATGGGACCGGAAGATCGAACCGCTGAAATACGAGCGTGTGAAAAAGGAATTTCTTTATAATGTGGAAAAGGTTTCGGAAACGGCGACGAATTATTTCTTTTCGCTGGCGATGGCGCAGGCGGAATACAAACTGGCAAAAGGAAAACCTCGCATCTACGGATACTTTTGTACCGCATCGGACAGCAACGGCACCGGATCGCCGCTATTTCACAGGCGGACCTGTTGACTTTAAAGCTGGATAAAGTGAATGCACAGAATACATTGCAGAATAGGGCAAGCGCCTTGAAACGGGCAATGTTCTCACTGGCATCTTTTCTGAATCTGGATAAGAATACCCAGATCGAACTGGGAGCTTCCTTCACGCCCAAGTATGATGGAGATTCCGGTGGATGAGGCTTTGAGATGGGGAAGGAGCAATAATCCGCAGTTGCTGGAACTGAAGCAGAATGTACTGGAAGCGGAGCGGAATGTGGACAGAACAAAGAAGGAATCCCGTTTCAATGCCAGCGTGAATGCCAGTATCGGTTTCAACCAGGTGGCGGAAAACTTCGGAGATGTGTATCATAAACCGATGCAGCAGGACTTGGTAGCGGTCAGCGTATCGATTCCGCTGCTGGACTGGGGCGTTCGTAAGGGCAAATACAACATGGCACGGAATAATCTGAATGTAGTGAAGATTTCGGCACGTCAGGATGAGATCAGTATTGAGGAGGAAGTCATCATGACGGTGAGTGATTTTAATATCAGCAGCAGTTGATTGCCAGTGCGGAAGAAGCGCTGGACCTGGCGATACTGGCTTATAATGAGACAAGGCAACGTTTATTATCGGTAAAGCGGATATTAATAGTCTGACGCTTTCGCTCAACAGGCAGCAGGAGGCGCAGCGCAACTACATTTCTGCCTTGCAGAACTACTGGCTGAATTATTATAAAATACGTCGTCTGACTTTATTCGATTTTGCTACGAAAGCTTTCTCTTTCGGATCGTTTCGACTTTAATGGAGGAAGACTGATTAGATAGTAATTTCTTTTGGGATATAGACAAATGAATCATGCAAGATATAGGTTCTGAAATTAAAAAGTCATCAAAGGCTTCCGCTTTTACGCTCATTGTCGCTTTTATCAGCGTGGCGTTGGTCGGGCTGGCACTTGTTCCGTTGCTGCCGGTGAAGCTGAATCCGTCACGGACCTTACCCGGATTTTCTGTATGGTTCGGCATGGAGGGACTTCGGCACGTGTCGTGGAGATGACGGCTACCAGCAAACTGGAGGCGATGCTTGCCCGTGTCAAGGGAATACAAAGCATATCTTCGACTTCCGGCAATGGCTGGGGAAGTATAAATGTGAGTCTGGACAAGCATGCAGATGCGGCTGTCGCACGTTTTGAGGCTTCGACCATCATTCGTCAGACTTGGCCGGAATTGCCGGCGGGAGTTAGTTACCCGTACATTCAGATGGCAAGTCCGGAGCAGAAAAGTCAGGGACCTTTATCGCATTCACGATTAATGCGCCTGCCACTCCCAGTCTGATTCAGAAGTATGCGGAGGAACATATAAAGACACGCCTTGCGCAGGCTTCCGGGAATCTATAAGATAAACGTCAGCGGAGCCACACCGATGGAATGGCGTCTGGAGTATGATTATGAGCAGTTGCGTGCGTTGGGGGTGAGTACGGATGAAATTAGTCAGGCAGTCGGTCTGCATTATCAGAAAGAGTTTCTGGGGACTTATGATGTGGAACAGGCGGCTTCGGGCAAGGAATGGATTCGGTTGGTGCTGATGCCCGAACATGATAACCGGGAGTTTGACGCCGGGCAGATACAGGTGAAAGTGAAGGATGGGAGAATCATCCGCTTGGACGAACTGGTGAAGGTCGTCCGTATGGAAGAGCAGCCTCAGAGCTATTACCGGATCAATGGGCTGAATTCGATTTATCTGTCTGTTGTCGCTGAAGAGGCGGCTAATCGCTGGAACTGAGCAAAAAGTACAGGCGTGTATGGATGATATCAGACTGTCGCTTCCGGCGGGATACGAGATTCATACCAGCTATGATACTACAGAGTTTATACATGACGAAAGCTGAACAAGATTTATTTGCGTACGGGAGTGACGGTGGCTATCCTGCTCTTGTTTGTACTGCTGATTACTTTCAGCCCCAAATATCTGTTTTTGATTGTCACCAGTCTGACCGTGAATATGGCAATAGCCGTTATCTTTTAATATGTCTTCGGACTTGAAATGCAGTTGTATTCTCTGGCAGGTATCACGGTTTCTCTAAATCTGGTGATTGACAATACGATTGTGATGAGCGACCATTATCTTCGATGTAAAAACCGGAAGGCGTTCATGTCTGTATTGGCGGCTACACTGACAACAATGGGAGCGTTGGTCATCATCTTCTTTCTGGACGAGAGGATTCGTCTGAATCTGCAGGATTTTGCCGCAGTGGTGATGATTAATCTGGGAGTTTCATTATTGGTTGCTCTGTTCTTTGTACCTTCTTTGATTGATAAAATCGGGTTGAAACGACGCAGGAAGTCTTCTCTGACCGGAGTGAAGAGAAAATGGAAAATGGGGAATACCCGTTTCTTAGGATGGCTGCGTTCGAAGATGCGAAGGGGGCCGGTCTATTTCAGTCATTTCTACAGGTGGCTGATACAGAGGCTTTGCCGCTGGAGAGTAGCGGTTTGTCTGTTGCTGTTGCTGGCTTTCGGATTACCGGTATTTCTGTTGCCGGAAAAGATGAAGGGGGAAGATAAATGGGCGGAATTTTATAATAAGACACTGGGTACTTCTACGTATAAAGAGAAGGTAAAACCGGTAGTGGATAAAGCATTGGGAGGAAGTCTGAGGCTGTTTGTGCAAAAGGTGTATGAAGGGAGCTACTTTACCCGGAATGAGGAGGTGGTGCTTTATGCCAACGCCAATTTACCGAACGGCAGTACGCTTGAACAGATGAATGCACTGATCAAGCGAATGGAAACTTATCTGAGCGAGTTCAAGGAGATCAAGCAGTTTCAGACATCGGTAGAAAGTGTACCCGCAGGGCATCTATCAGCATTCGTTTCACAAAGGAAAATCAGAAAAGCGGGTTCCCATATACGCTGAAAGCTAACATGATCAGTAAAGGCTCTCCAGTTGGGGGGAGGAGATTGGAGTAGTTACGGATTGCAGGACCAAGGATTCAGTAATAATGTGCGTGAGAGTGCGGGTTCATTCCGGGTGAAAATGTATGGGTATAATTATGACGAACTGTATGACCGGGCGGAACAACTGAAAGAGAAGTTCTTGTCTCACCGCCGCATCAAGGAAGTGACGATCGGTTCCGACTTCTCGTGGTGGAAGGATGATTATCAGGAGTTTTATTTTGAGCCTGGATAAACAACGGATGATCGGAGGCCGGGGATCGGAGCCGGAGAACTGTTTGCTGCTATTCGTCCCATATATGGGCGGAATCAGGAAATCGGTTCCGTTGTTACCGAAGATGGAACGGAAAAAATCAAACTCTCTTCCCGCCAGTCGGATCAGCGGGATATATGGGCCATGCAGTATTATCCTTTCCGTGTAGGCGATAAAGAGTATAAACTGGCGGAACTGGCTAAGGTAGAGAAGGGACAGATGCCGCAGGAAGTGGCGAAGGAGAATCAACAATACCGCTTATGCCTGCAATATGAGTATATCGGTGCGTCGGAACAGGGAAATAAGTTGCTGAAAAAAGACCTAGAAGAGTTTAATGAACTTCTTCCGATGGGATATAAGGCGGAAGCGGAAAGTAATAACTGGTCATGGGGTGGAGGTGCCAACAAACAGTATCGCTTGCTCCTGATTGTGATTGCTATCATTTTCTTTATTACAAGCATTCTGTTCAATTCGTTGAAACAGCCGTTAGCGATCATCTTTGTCATTCCGATCTCTTATATCGGTGTGTTTCTGACGTTCTACTGGTTCAAGTTGAACTTTGACCAAGGTGGTTTCGCTTCGTTCATTCTGCTCTGCGGTATCACAGTGAATGCCAGTATTTATATTTTAAATGAGTACAATGCGATTCGAAAACGCTTTCCCTGCCTTTCTTCTCTTCGTGCTTACGTGAAGGCATGGAATACGAAAGTGATCCCCATTTTCTGACGGTTGTTTCTACCATCCTTGGCTTTATTCCCTTTATGGTGGGAGCAGAGAGAAAGAAGGTTTCTGGTTTCCTTTGGCTGCAGGTACTATCGGTGGATTGGTAATGTCCGTGATCGGCGTGTTTATTTTCTTGCCGGTACTGACTTTGAATAAAAAAGAAGATGATGGTGAAGAAGCCTTGAAGAAATAAATTAGCTATTAGCATATTTCGATTAGCTAATAGCTAATTTGTTTTTGCTAATAGCTAATCGAAATAAGGTATAGGAGATAATTCACCAGTTATTTCCTGCATTGCTGCTGCCGATCAGCATTTCTACCCGTTGCTTATACAAGTTGGCTCCTCAGCGATGTTCTTTTCCTGCATCTGCAGTTCCCATTCCGTAAACGACAATAGGTGTCTGCCACGCCATACCCGAATGAATAGCACTAACCTGATAAGGACGTAAAAAGGCTCATCCACTGTGAAGCGGTTTCTGCCTCCGCTACGGTATGCTTCATATTCGGAACCTGTGGTGGTTACTACTGTCAATGGTTTCCCGGCTACTGCCGGAGTCTTGAAAGGAAGGTGAACACTTCGTCCTGCCATTTTTTTAGTAATGACGGCGCAGCCATCAATGAAAGGGAAATTGATAAATGAGGGCGGAAGCATCGGAAATGATTTTGCTCCATTCGTCAACATCAAAAAGAAGCGCCTTGCTGGTCGTAAAAGATTGAATACTGCTACGCCTTCAATATCACTCACAGCATCAATCAGTGCTTTGTTTGCTTGTGATTCCTTCATATTGGGATGCGCCAGGAGAATCACCACTTTTCTTAAATCTTTATTCATAATCAATCGGGTATTTAGGATGAAACAACTACATCTATAATATAAAGGTCTAAAAATAAGAAAAAGTTTTCGAAACTCAATATCTTAATTAAAAAAATAAAAGAATCTCTCTTTGCTTTTGAATTTGTATTTTTGCAGGCACGTCCGTAAGGCGTTATTTTAGATAATAAATTTATATATGATAGATTTCACCCAATTTCCTTCTCCTTGCTATATTATGGAGGAAGAACTCTTGCGAAAGAACCTGTGTCTGATAAAAAGCGTAGCCGACAGGGTAGGAGTAGAGATTATTCTCGCCTTCAAGTCATTCGCCATGTGGCGTTCATTTCCGATATTCCGCGAATACGTGGAGCATTCCACAGCAAGTTCTGTGTATGAAGCGCGTCTGGCATTGGAAGAATTTGGAAGTAAAGCCCATACTTATTCTCCTGCGTATACGGAACAGGATTTCCGGAAATCATGCGTTGCAGCAGCCACATCACTTTTAATTCAATGGCACAGTTCCGTCGTTTCTATCCGATGACAGTGGCCGAAGGAAGCGGAATCTCCTGCGGTATCCGTGTGAACCCTGAATATTCGGAGGTAGAAACGGAACTTTACAATCCTTGCGCTCCCGGTACGCGTTTCGGAATGACCGCCGACTTATTACCGGATACCTTGCCCAAAGGAATCGAAGGTTTCCATTGTCATTGTCACTGCGAATCTTCTTCTTTCGAGCTGGAACGTACTTTGCAGCATCTGGAAGAGAAATACTCCCGTTGGTTTCCGCAACTGAAATGGTTGAATCTGGGCGGCGGACATCTGATGACACGTAAAGATTATGATACGGAACATCTGATTAAATTATTGCAAGACCTGAAAGCACGATATCCTCATTTGCAGATCATCCTTGAACCCGGTTCTGCTTTTTACATGGCAGACAGGAGTCCTGACTTCGGAAGTGGTAGATATCGTTGAGAGTCGCGGTATCAAGACGGCTATTCTGAATGTGAGTTTCACCTGCCACATGCCCGATTGTCTGGAAATGCCTTATCAGCCTGCCGTTCGTGGTGCGGAGATGGGGAATGAAGGAGAATTTATTTATCGTTTGGGAGGTAATTCTTGTTTGAGTGGTGATTATATGGGGTTATGGAGTTTCGATCATGAGTTGCAGATCGGAGAACGGATTGTGTTCGAAGATATGATTCACTATACTATGGTCAAGACAAATATGTTTAACGGAATCCATCATCCGCCATCGCTTTGTGGACAAAAGAAGGGAAAGCGGAAATATACAAGCAATTTTCTTATGAAGACTATCGGGACCGAATGAGTTGATAATCAAAACAATTGTTTGTTTGCGGAAACAAAGTGTGCAGATTCTTGTGAAAAAAGATGCAGAATGTTTGCAGAATTACGGAAAATCCCTACCTTTGCAACCGCAAACGAAAAAATGCGGAAATAGCTCAGTTGGTAGAGCATAACCTTGCCAAGGTTAGGGTCGCGAGTTCGAGTCTCGTTTTCCGCTCATGTTTCTTTGAAATGTTGGAAATATAATCTTTGCCCAGGTGGCGGAATTGGTAGACGCGCACGTTTCAGGTGCGTGTGTCGAGAGGCATGCAGGTTCGAGTCCTGTTCTGGGCACAAAGATTTTAACTTTAAAATTCTGGAGAGGTGGCGGAATTGGTAGACGCGCTACTTTGAGGGGGTAGTGACAGTTATGTCGTGGGAGTTCGAGTCTCCTTCTCTTCACAGTTCATGAAAGTTATTTGCGGAAATAGCTCAGTTGGTAGAGCATAACCTTGCCAAGGTTAGGGTCGCGAGTTCGAGTCTCGTTTTCCGCTCTTGTTTCTTTGAAATGATGGAACTAAGTTTTGCCCAGGTGGCGGAATTGGTAGACGCGCACGTTTCAGGTGCGTGTGTCGAGAGGCATGCAGGTTCGAGTCCTGTTCTGGGCACCAATCTTTCAGATTACTACTGGATGAAGAAAATTTAGTTTGCGGAAATAGCTCAGTTGGTAGAGCATAACCTTGCCAAGGTTAGGGTCGCGAGTTCGAGTCTCGTTTTCCGCTCCAAATAGAACAAGGTTGTCAGTCGATAAGATTGACAACCTTTTTTTTGTATTATATTGGAAGTTTACCGGACTATTTTATCGATAGATTGAATAGAAAAGCGTAATTTTGCAATTGAAAAAATCAGTGTACTTCCCCAAAAAGAGTGTCATTGATTCACACAGGCCTATAATTAATTTAATAATAGCGATATGTTAACACAAATCATTAATGCACGCATCCTGACGCCTCAAGGTTGGCTGAAAGATGGATCAGTGCTTATTCGCGACAACAAAATTCTGGAAGTAACCAACTGTGACCTGGCGATTATTGGAGCTAAACTGATCGATGCCAAAGGAATGTATATCGTTCCCGGAGGAGTCGAGATCCACGTACATGGCGGTGGTGGAAGAGACTTTATGGAGGGCACGGAAGATGCTTTCCGGGCAGCGATTAAAGCTCACATGCAACACGGTACGACAAGTATTTTCCCCACTCTTTCTTCTTCTACCATTCCTATGATTCGTGCAGCCGCAGAGACTACCGAGAAGATGATGGCAGAACCCGACAGTCCGGTACTGGGACTTCATCTGGAAGGACATTATTTCAACATGAAAATGGCAGGAGGACAGATGCCGGAGAATATCAAAATCCTGATCCGGAAGAGTATATCCCTTTGCTGGAAGAAACTCATTGCATCAAACGTTGGGATGCCGCTCCGGAACTTCCGGGTGCTATGCAATTCGGTAAGTACATCACATCGAAAGGGGTATTGGCAGCCGTAGGACATACACAAGCTGAATTTGAAGATATCCAGACTGCGCATGAGGCAGGATATACGCATGCTACACATTTCTACAATGCTATGCCCGGATTTCACAAACGGAAGGAATATAAGTATGAAGGTACGGTAGAAAGTATTTATTTGATTGATGATATGACAGTGGAAGTCGTGGCCGATGGCATTCATGTGCCTCCTACCATTCTTCGTCTGGTCTATAAGATAAAAGGAGTGGAGCGTACGTGCCTGATCACTGATGCACTGGCTTGTGCGGCAAGTGACAGTAAGACTGCTTTTGATCCGCGTGTCATTATCGAAGACGGTGTGTGCAAACTGGCAGACCGCTCTGCATTGGCAGGAAGTGTGGCGACGATGGACCGTCTGATCCGTACGATGGTGCAGAATGCTGAAATTCCTTTGGCGGATGCTGTGAGGATGGCTTCCGAGACTCCTGCCCGCATAATGGGAGTACTTGACCGCAAAGGAACGCTTGAACGTGGTAAGGATGCCGATATTATTGCTTTGGATAGAGATCTGAATGTAAGAGCGGTCTGGGCGATGGGACAATTGGTAGAAGGTACAAACAAGCTGTTTTAACGACTAAAAAGAAAACGATGTTAACTCAAATAATCAACGGTAGAATACTTACCCCGCAAGGCTGGCTGAAAGACGGCTCTGTATTGATTTGTGATGGAAAAATATTAGAGGTAACCAACAGTGATCTGGCAGTTATCGGTGCAACAGTGATTGATGCGAGAGGAATGACAATCGTACCGGGATTTGTCAGTATGCATGCGCATGGTGGCGGCGGACATGATTTTACCGAAGCTACGGAGGAAGCATTCCGCATGGCAACTACCGCGCATTTGAAGCATGGCGCCACCAGTATGTTTCCTACTTTGTCATCCACATCGTTTGAGAGGATATATCAGGCTGTCGATGTGTGTGAGAAGGCTGATGCAGGAACCGGATTCTCCAATTCTCGGTCTGCATATTGAGGGACCTTATTTGAATCCGAAAATGGCAGGAAGCCAGTATGACGGTTTTCTGAAAACTCCCGATGCGAATGAATATATGCCGCTGTTGGAGCATACTTCTTGCATCAAGCGCTGGGATATCAGTCCCGAATTGCATGGGGCACATGATTTTGCAAAATACACTCGTTCCAAGGGAATTATGACAGCCGTTACTCATACGGAAGCTGAATATGATGAGATTAAGGCGGCGTATGCGGTAGGATTCTCGCATGCTGCTCATTTCTATAATGCAATGCCGGGTTTTCACAAACGTCGCGAATATAAATACGAGGGTACAGTAGAAAGCGTATACCTGACAGACGGAATGAGCGTGGAAGTAATTGCCGACGGCATTCATTTGCCTGCCACTATTCTGAAACTGGTTTATAAACTGAAAGGAGTGGAGAATACGTGTCTGGTGACTGATGCGCTGGCTTACGCTGCCAATGAAGGGAACGAGCCGATTGATCCGCGTTATATTATTGAAGATGGAGTGTGTAAAATGGCAGACCATTCCGCGCTGGCCGGTAGTTTGGCTACAATGGATGTGTTGGTGCGTACAATGGTAAAGAAAGCAAATATTCCTTTGGAGGATGCAGTGCGCATGGCTTCCGAGACTCCCGCCCGTTTGATTGGTGTGAGCGATCGGAAAGGGGCATTGTCTAAAGGTAAAGATGCTGATATTGTGATACTTGATAAGGAATTGAATGTACGGTGTGTCTGGTCGATGGGAAAAGTTGTTCCGGGGACTGATAGATTGCTGCATAAATGATAAGTGCTATCTGTTAAATCTGAAAATAGAAAGTCGAACCTTTAAATTGCAAAAAGCAATTGGGATTCGGACTTTTTCAGTAAGAAAAGTAGTAATGTGAGTACTCTATATTCTATTTTATCATGAAAATAGAGTCGTTTCTATAAACTCTTTCAATTGAACCTTATTCATTGTACCGAGTTTCATTATCGGTTTGCCATTCACCGGGCAAAGCAAAAGGTTGGGAATTGTCCGAATCTTGAATGCACTTTCCAGTTCCTCTTCCTGATCGACGTCTACTTTATAAATGTCCAGTCTCCCTTTATATTCTTCTGCTAATTGGTCCAATATGGGTGATAATGCCTTGCAATAACCACACCATGGAGCATGAAAATCGACTAAACAAGGTTTATTCCTTTATATTCCCAATTATCCGGATAAGATTGATAATCAGCAACTTTCTCAACAAAGCTTTCTTTGGTTAAATCTATAATTTTCATATTTCCTGTTTTTAATGATTCATTATTTATTTCTACTTTGCAAAGATAGGGGTATGGTAGAGAAAGAGGGATAGCCATTCTTCCTGTTGTGTTTACAATTTTTCCTTTCCTTAGATATTTTCTAATCAAATTCTAATCTGAAATGAGAGCCTTATAATCGCTTTTATCCAGCCTCTACCGTTGCAGAGTTGTACTTTTGTCGGAAAACAAATTAAGGTAACAAAAAGATTGCGATGAACAGAGCATTTTTATTTTTACTATTTCTTCTATTGGCAGGAAAGATGTGTGCGCAACAGGTTGCAGGCACATTGACACTGAAAGAAGCAGAGCAGCGTTTTTTAGAGCGCAATTTATCGTTGATAGCCGAGCGGTACAATATCGACATGGCACAGGCGCAGGTATTACAAGCCAAATTGTTTGAAAATCCGGTCATTTCGCTGGAACAGAATGTCTACAACCGATTGAACGGGAAGTATTTTGATTTTGGAAAAGAAGGGGAAGCTGTTGTTGAAATAGAACAGGTGATCCATCTTGCCGGTCAGCGGAACAAGCAAAGTCCGGCTGGAAAAATCAATAGGAAATAGCTGAATACCAGTTTGAAGAAGTAATGCGGACGCTCCGTCAGGAATTGAATGAAAAGTTTGTAGAAGTCTACTTTCTTTCTAAGTCCATTGCCATCTATGAAAAGAAGTAAATTCCCTGCAAGTACTTTTTGGGCGGAATGAAAATTCAGCAGGAAAAGGGAAACATCTTTAATGGAAATTTCCCGTCTGGAATCCATGCTCTTCTCCTTGAGGAAAGAGAAGAACGAACGGGAGAATGATTTTACTGACTACCAGGGGAGAACTGAATTTATTACTGAACCTTCCGGAAGATACACAAGTTCAACTCTCATTAGACGAAGAAGTACTGCAACAACTGGACCTGTCGCAATTATCATTTGCAGACCTGAAAGCAATCATCAATGAACGGCCCGACCAAAAGATTGCCCGAAGCACAGTGAATGCCTCCCGTGCAAATCTGAAACTACAGAAGTCAATGGCCTTTCCCGAGTTCTCTGTGAAAGGGAATTATGACCGTGTAGGAAACTTTATCAATGACTATTTCGCGATAGGAGTAAGCCTGTCCGTACCTATCTTCAACCGTAATCAGGGAAATATCAAAGCAGCCCGCTTCAGTATCCAGCAGGCGGGAGTGCAGCAGGAATATGCTGCCAATCGTGCCGATATGGAACTCTTCACCGCTTATACGTCTCTGGAGAAAGCGACTCAACTCTATCAATCCACTAATATGGACCTGGAACGTAACTTCGAGAAATTGATCACAGGAGTCAATGAGAATTTCACCAGAAAGAATATCAGCCTGCTGGAATTTATCGACTATTATGACAGCTATAAAGAAACCTGTATCCAACTATACGAGATAAAGAAAACGTATTTCTCGCTATGGAAAACCTGAATACAGTTGTCGGACAAAATGTATTGAACTACTAATAAACCGACCAATATGAAACGATTAAAGATCACAATCCATAAATTATCAAAGACTATGAACTGGAATAAATTTCTTCCTTGTATATTGTTTGGCAGCCTTTTGGGAGCATGCTCCGGAAAAGGAGAACAACCCAAAGTAGAACCGACTACACTATGCCTGACGGACAGCCTGCTGAGAATCGTATCCGTCGATACCGTGCACGTCTGTGAAGTGGTAGGTGAACTGACATTGAATGGACGGGTCACTTTCAATCAGGATCAGGTGGCAAAATGTGTATCCGATGTTCGGAGGAAACCGTGACGGAACTGCGTGCCGAAATAGGAGACTTTGTTCACAAAGGAGAAGTGCTGGCAGTGATCCGTAGCGGGGAAGTGGCGGATTATGAGAAACAATTGAAAGAAGCTCTGAACAACAACTCTTGCTGGCCCGGCGGAACATGGATGCCACACAGGATATGTACACTTCCGGCATGGCATCGGATAAAGATGTACTTCAGGCCAAGCAGGAACTGGCAACTGCGGGAAGCGGAAGAAAGACGAATCAAAGAAATATTCTCCATTTATCACTTCTCCGGAAATGCTTTTTATCGCCTCAAATCTCCCGTATCAGGCTTTATTGTGGAAAAGCAGATTAGCAGGGATATGCAGCTGCGCCCCGACCAGGGGATGCGCTGTTTACGATTTCCGGTCTGTCCGATGTATGGGTGATGGCGGATGTGTATGAAAGTGATATTAGTAAGGTTTCCGAGGGAGCTGATGTCCGTATCTCGACTTTGGCATATCCGGAAAGGACATTTACAGGTACGATCGACAAGGTCTATCATCTGCTGGACAGTGAAAGTAAGACAATGAGCGTACGCATCAAACTGAAAACGAGGATTACTTGCTGAAGCCGGGTATGTTTACAAACGTGAGCGTGAAGTGTAAAGCGGAAGATAATTCCATGCCTCGTATCGACTCCCATGCGCTGGTGTTCGAGGGAGGAAAGAATTATGTGGTCACAGTAGAGCCTGACCAGCGTCTGAAGATAAAGGAAGTAGACGTTTACAAACAGTTGAGCAAGGAATGTTATGTCCGTTCCGGTCTTTCCGAAGGAGACAGGGTACTGAATAATAATGTATTGTTAGTGTATAATGCTTTGAATGCGGATTAAAAATCAGAGAATAGTATGCATAAATTCATAGATAATATAGTAGCCTTCTCGCTGAAGAATAAGTTCTTTATATTCTTCTGTACGGTGATTGCCGTTATAGCCGGAGCCGTCTCATTCAAACATACGCCGATAGATGCCTTTCCGGATGTAACGAATACAAAGTGACGATCATCACGCAATGGGCGGGCCGTAGTGCGGAAGAGGTGGAGAAATTTATCACGATTCCCATTGAGATAGCCATGAATCCCGTACAGAAAAAAACGGATATTCGTTCGACCACTCTTTTCGGACTTTCTGTGATCAATGTAATGTTCGAAGATCGTGTTGATGACTTTACAGCCCGTCAGCAAGTCTACAATTTGCTGAATGATGCCGATCTGCCCGGAAGGCGTGACTCCCGAAGTACAGCCTTTGTACGGACCTACCGGAGAAATCTATCGCTACACCCTGCGCAGTGACAGACGTAGTGTACGCGATTTGAAAAACGATTCAGGACTGGGTGATCGAACGAAATCTCCGTTCGGTATCAGGTGTAGCTGATATCGTCAGTTTCGGTGGCGAGGTGAAGACATTCGAAGTGAGCGTGAATCCTCATCAGTTGATTAATTACGGAATTACCTCTCTCGAACTTTATGACGCGATAGCCAAGAGTAATATCAATGTAGGAGGAGATGTCATCACGAAAAGTTCTCAGGCATACGTAGTCCGGGGAATCGGTTTGATAAACGATCTGGATGAATTGCGAAACATTGTAGTGAAGAACATCAACGGAACGCCGATTCTCGTAAAGAACCTGGCAGATGTTCACGAATCCTGCCTGCCCCGCCTCGGACAAGTGGGACGAATGGATGAGAACGATGTCGTTCAGGGAATTGTGGTGATGCGTAAAGGGAGAACCCCGGTGAAGTCATTGCAAATCTGAAAGATAAGATAGAAGAATTGAATCAGAATGTACTTCCTGAAGATGTACGGATAATACCGTTCTACGACCGTGAGGACTTGGTGAACCTGGCGGTAAAAACGGTGACCCATAATCTGATTGAAGGAATATTGTTGGTTACGTTTATTGTGTTAATCTTCATGGCAGATTGGCGGACAACCGTGATTGTTGCGGTGATTATTCCATTAGCTTTGTTATTCGCATTTATTTGTTTACGCGTGATGGGGATGTCTGCCAATCTGCTTTCTATGGGGGCCATTGACTTTGGTATTATTATCGATGGGGCAGTGGTGATGGTGGAAGGTGTGTTTGTCGCTTTTGGACAAGAAGGCGAAAAGAGGTGGGAATGCCCGCATTCAATGTGATGTCCAAGATGGGACTGATCCGTCATACCGCCAAGGATAAGGCAAAAGCGGTATTTTTTCTCCAAACTGATCATCATTACTGCCTTAATTCCTATTTTCTCTTTTCAGAAAGTGGAAGGAAAAATGTTCTCACCTTTGGCATATACATTGGGTTTTGCTTTGCTGGGTGCGCTTATTTTCACATTAACGCTGGTTCCCGTCATGTCGTCCATGTTGCTGAAAAAGAATGTACGCGAAAAGAACAACCGCTTTGTCCATTTCATCAATCAAAAAAGTGCACGGCTCTTTTTGATACCTTCTATGCTCATCGCAAAGCTCGACTATCGGACTGGCAACCGTAGTTGCAGGAGTCGGTTTATGGCTTTTCTCTTTCCTCGGGACGGAGTTTCTTCCTCAGGCTCAACGAAGGTTCGATCTACATCCGTGCTACGCTGCCGCAAAGTATATCGCTGGATGAATCCGTAACGCTGGCAAATAAGATGAGAAAGAAACTATTGACTTTCCCCGAAGTGAGGCAGGTACTGTCTCAAACCGGACGTCCCAACGACGGAACGGATGCAACCGGATTTTATAATATTGAGTTTCACGTAGATATTTATCCGGAGAAAGACTGGGAAAGCAAGCTGACCAAACTGCAGCTTATCGACAAGATGCAGGAAGATTTATCCGTTTATCCCGGCATTGACTTTAACTTTTCGCAGCCGATTACGGATAATGTGGAAGAAGCGGCTTCCGGTGTAAAAGGTTCTATTGCGGTGAAAGTGTTCGGTAAGGATTTGTACGAATCGGAAAAACTGGCCGTCCAGATTGATAAGATCTTAAATACCGTGCAGGGAATTGAAGACTTGGGAGTGATTCGCAATATCGGCCAGCCGGAACTTCGTATTGAACTGAACGAACGTCAGTTGGCACGTTATGGAGTGGCTAAGGAAGATGTTCAGTCTATCATTGAAATGGCTATTGGCGGGAAGTCAGCTTCGCTGTTGTATGAGGACGAACGGAAATTTAATATCATGGTGAGGTATAGTGAAGAGTTCCGTCAGAATGAAGAGGAGATAGGTAAGATACTGGTTCCGGCGATGGACGGAACGATGGTGCCTATTAAGGAACTGGCAGATATCACTACGATTACAGGACCATTATTGATCTTCCGTGACAACCATGCTCGTTTCTGTGCTGTCAAGTTCTCGGTGAGAGGACGGGATATGGGTACGGCAGTTGCCGAAGCGCAGAAAATGTAAATGCTTCCGTCCATTTACCGGCTGGATATTCTTTGAAATGGACGGGTGATTTTGAGAATCAGCAGCGTGCTTCGAAACGTCTGGCACAGGTAGTACCTATCAGCATTGCCATTATTTTTATTATTCTGTTTATTCTCTTCTCCAATGCAAGAGATGCAGGACTGGTATTGCTGAATGTACCGTTTGCTGCCGTGGAGGTATCGCAGCCCTTCTGATAACGGGCTTCAATTTCTCTATATCGGCGGGTATCGGTTTTTATCGCCTTGTTCGGTATCTGCATACAGAATGGAGTTATTATGATTTCCGATATCAAGGCAAATCTGAAACTGGGTTCGCCTTTACAGGAGGCCACTAAAGAAGGAGTCCGATCACGTATCCGCCCTGTGATAATGACGGCGGCTATGGCAGCTATCGGTCTGTTGCCTGCGGCTATGAGTCATGGTATCGGTTCGGAATCACAGCGTCCGTTGGCGATTGTCATTATCGGCGGATTGATAGGAGCGACTTTCTTCGCCCTGTTCATCTTCCCGCTGATTGTGGAAGTAGTGTATGAACGAATGCTATATGATAAAAACGGAAAATTATTGCAAAGACGTATCTAATTCATTTTCTATTCTTTCTATGAAAGAAACGGCATAGATTAAATTTTAATTTCGTTTTCAGTAGGTAGAAGTGAGGAAGGGACAAAAGTCGGTTGAATCAGAAGATCACCCGTACTTTTGTTCCTTTTTCTATTTCCGAAGATATTTCCAGTCTGGCGTTGTAGGCAGATACTATTTTCTGCGTCAGGCTGAGGCCGATGCCCTGACCTGCATAGTCATGTGTGTTGCTGCCCCGATAGAAAGACTGGAATATATGTTCTATTTCTTCCGGAGGAATGCCGATGCCCTGATCTTTTATTTCAAGAACGAGGTGTTGATCTTTTTGGCTGAGCGTAATGTCTACTTCCTTTTCAGAATATTTGCAGGCATTATCGATGATATTCTTTAAAGCTATTTTGAGCAGATAGGGATTGGCCTTTACAGTGGCAGCCTTACCTGTTTCTTGATAATGGAGACGGATTCGTTCGTTCATTTTTATTAAGTCATTCAGCATATCCGGCAGAGACATTGCCTCCATATTGCTTTTTATGAAGCTCTTCATCCTGACGTGAAAGGAAAAGAAGATGGCGGATCAGATTGGAGATTCGCTTGCTTTCGGATGAGATTCGTTGCAGGGCTTCGATATATTCTCCGGTACTTCTTTCTTTCAGCAGACTGATTTCACATTCTCCCTGTATGGCGGTTATGGGGTTGTTCAGTTCATGCGAAGCATGGCTGACAAAGGACTTTTCAGCTTTGAAAGCACTGTCCAGACGGTCGAGCATGCTATTCAGTGTTTCGATCATGTCTTCCAGTTCATCGTTGTTTCCGGTCGTCTTTAACCGGCGGTTCAGACTGTTGGCTCGTATCCTCTTCAGGCTCCTTCAGTATATGCTGCAGGGGGATAAGAATACGGCCGGAATAGATTTTCCCGACTAAATAAATCAGGATGGAACTGAATAAAACCAGAAAGATGGAGAGAAGCAAGAGGTGTTCTTTGATTTCTGCACCGTACACATTCCGGGACATGACGAGGACGATGAAATTTCCTTCATTATCGGGATAATAAAGGGCGGCTCCCAACTGGTCTTTGTATTTAAAAGAAAAAGGGACGCTGTCTTCACCGGCTATCAGGAGTGCCTGCTGATGCTGGGTCAGATATTTGTTCAGTGTGTCACGGACTTCGGAGAGACTGTCCATATTTAAAAAGAATCTCATGAGCTTCGGGCAAGAGTTCGTCATATTTGCGCTGGATAATCTGGTAACTCTGTTCGTCTATTTCGTCTTTCTCCCAGTGCTTTTGTGCGGTCAGATATGCTTTTTTCACGAAGATAGGAGGCATAGAGTTTATTGATAAACTGTGTGCTGAAAAGATAGAATACGGCGATAATGATGATAGTTGTCAGTACACTGAGCAACGTATAGAAGAGAGCTATTTTAGAACCTATTTTCATACACGGATTTGTTTGATGGATGTTCAGGCATTCATGATATATCCTAATCCTACTACTGTATGAATCAGTTTCTTGTCGAAGTCACGGTCTATCTTTACCCGTAGATAATTGACGTATACGTCTACGATGTTGGTATTTGTATCAAAGTTCTTGTCCCATACGTCTTTGAGCAGCGTAATGCGTGACAAGGCTACCCCTTGGTGAGTCATGAAATATTCGAGCAGACGGTATTCTTTTACGGTGAGATCGATATCCGCATCACCTCTTTTCGCCCGTCTGGTGTTACAGTCCAATACCAGATTGTCGCAAGTCAGTTGATTGGTTACAGTCTCCTTGTTTCGTCGCAGCAGCGCAGCCTTGATACGTGCTTCCAGTTCCTGAAAACTGAAAGGCTTGACGAGATAATCGTCTGCTCCTGCATCCAGTCCTTTTACAATGTCTTCCGTAGTGCCTAAAGCCGTCAGCATAATGACCGGTGCCTGGTAACCGAACATCTGCCGATAGAGATGGCAAAGTTCGAGCCCGTTTATTTTCGGCATGATAATATCCAGGATTAAAAGATCGAAAGGTTCTTCCTGAAGGATTTTCCAACCCGTATTTCCGTCATGACAGACTGTTACCGAATGTCCGAACTCTTTCAGTCCCCGTTCGATAAAGGAGGCGATATTGACTTCATCTTCTGCTAATAGTATTTTTGCCATAAATCTACATTGTTTAGATGCAAAGATACTTTTTCTTTGCATCTGAAGAAAGAAAAACGGCATACATTTAAGTGTTTCTCCTTTCTGAACTGTATTATATATAAACAGACGATTATACTATGAAAGTAAAACATTTAGTTGGAGAACTTTTCTGTGTGTGCTGGGATGCTATGCCTGTAGTAGCCCTGAAAACAGAGGTCCAGTCACCGGACGGACATATCAAGATGACGTTGACGGTAGATGAGAATGGTACTCCGTTTTATAATGTGTCGGTGGATGACTCCCTCTTGATAGAAAATTCAGCCATGGGCTTTACGGCGGCTAACGGCATCATTCTGGCAGAAGGTTTTCAGGTGAAGAACACGACTTTCAGCAGTGAAGACGAAACTTGGACACAGCCGTGGGGGAGAGAATAAAAAGAACCGGAATCATTATAACGAAATGGCAGTCAGCCTGACAAATGAAGATCAGGTACAACTGACACTCCGTTTCCGTGTATTTGATGATGGAATCGGTTTCCGCTATGAATACACGGTGCCGACTGTAGATTCTTTATTGATTACCGACGAACTGACTACTTTCCGTTTCCATCGTGACGGAACTTCGTGGTCGATTCGCCAGTGCCGAAACATATGAACTACTCTATCAACAACAACCGATTTCCGAAGTGGAAACGGCTAATACACCTTTCACATTCAAGACTGCGGATGGAGTTTACGGAAGTATACACGAAGCCGCTTTGTATCATTTTCGGAAATGACTCTGAAGCAAATCGGCCATTATACATTGAAAGCGGAACTTGCCCCGTGGCCTGACGGCATTAAGGTGCGTAAGGGAAATCACTTCACGACCTCATGGCGCACCATACAGATCGCACCGGAAGCTGTCGGTTTGATCAACTCTTCACTCATTCTGAATCTGAATGATCCTTGCGTACTGGAAACTACGGACTGGATTCGTCCGCTGAAATATGTAGGAGTGTGGTGGGGGATGCACCTCGGCGTAGAGACCTGGAAGATGGACGAACGTCACGGAGCTACTACTGCCAATGCAAAGAAATACATAGATTTTGCCGCGGCCAATCATATCGAAAGCTGTCCTGTTCGAAGGTTGGAACGAAGGTTGGGAGAGTTGGGGCGGTATGCAGAGCTTTGATTTCACCAAGCCATACGCGGATTTCGATATTGATGAAATCGTACGTTATGCCAAAGAGAAAGGCGTTGAAATCATGGGACATCATGAGACCGGAGGGAATATTCCTAACTATGAACGTCAGATGGATCATGCCATGCAATGGTATACCGATCATGGTATCCACCTCCTGAAGACGGGATATGCAGGCGCATTTCCGGATGGATATCTGCATCATAGCCAATACGGTGTCAATCACTATCAACGGGTAGTGGAAACTGCCGCCCGTCATCAAATGACTCTGGATGCACACGAACCGATCAAAGATACCGGTATCCGTCGTACATGGCCGAATATGATGACACGCGAGGGGGCAAGAGGCATGGAATGGAATGCGTGGAGTGAAGGCAATCCTCCTTCTCATCACGTGATGTTACCGTTCACGCCTGCTGTCCGGTCCGATGGATTATACGCCGGGAACTTTTGATATTCTGTTCTTGAAAACGAAGGATTCTCCGCGCCGACAGAAGTGGAACGATCAGGATAAAGGCAATAGCCGTGTGAATACGACGCTGGCTAAACAACTGGCTAATTGGGTAATCCTGTATTCTCCTTTGCAGATGGCTTCGGATATGATCGAGCATTATGAAGGACATCCGGCATTCCAGTTCTTCCGTGATTTTGATCCGGATTGTGATGAATCGAAAGCACTGGCAGGTGAACCGGGAGAGTTCATTGCAGTGGTACGTAAAGCAAAAAGGCAATTATTTCCTGGGAGCAGCTACCAATGAAAGCCCCCGTACTTTAGAAGTAAAACTGGACTTCCTGGAACCAGGCAAGCAGTATAAGGCTGTCATCTATGCGGATGGCGAAAAGGCGGACTGGAAAACGAATCCTACCGATTATAAGATTACGGAACAGATTGTAACATCTGAAAATACGTTGAGTGTACGTATGGCTGCCGGAGGAGGACAGGCTATTTCGTTTATAAAAAGTAATAGGTAGTAAGTAATAGGTAATAGGTAATAAGTAATAGGTGAGGGTAATAAGTGAGGTTGTTAAAGTAAGAGATTGTCGGAGGATAACAAGATAAAATTAAGTTGGTTAGGTTAGACTGAAAAACGGTGGACAGAGTTTTGATACCTGTTCACCGTTTTTTTTTTATTGAGTATGGTTTTGAAAGGATGTGTTATCCTTTTGCTTCCTGATACATGAAACGTTTGATTGATTTCTTCGCTGTCTTTTCAAATTCCTCGAAATGAATTTTGACTTTGCTTATCTGAGAATAATTGGGAAGCTGCTGATTCAGTTCAACACGATTGGCTTCCATAACTTTTATGATATCGGCCTGTTGCAATCCGTGAGCAAATGCATCGTCAAAATCCGGATAGATAAGCGCCACCAACTTGTCGTGTTGCAATACGATTAATGATTCCGCCACATACGGCATATTATTCAGTTTGCTTTCTATCTCTTCCGGATAGATATTCTGTCCGCTGGAAGTCAGAAGCAGATTCTTGCTACGACCGCGAACTGTCACATATCCTTAGTCGTCGATTGTTCCTAAATCACCCGTGTGAAGCCATCCGTTGGCATCAATAATTTGTGCCGTCGCTTCCGGATTCTTATAATATCCCAGCATCATATTCATTCCCCTGCATACGATTTCTCCGGCATGTGTTTTAGGGTCGGGCGAGTCGATGCGGACTTCCATTCGGGTAGTTGCCTTGCCGCAGGAAGCCAGTTTCAGTGTTTCCCAACGGCTGGAGCAAATAATCGGGCCACATTCGGTCATACCGTAAGCGATGGTGTAGGGAAAGCCTATCTTTTTTTTGAGAAAAGCTTCTACTTCGGCATTGAAAGGAGCGCCACCGATAATGATTTCGTCGAAATTACCTCCAAAGATTTCCATAGCTGCCTGGCCGGGCCAACGATTTGATTTTATCGTTTACGATGGGCACTTTAAGCAATAGTTTACCGATTTTGCTGTCCACTCTCGGAAGAATATCTTTTTTGATAATTTTCTCTACGATCAAAGGTACACAGGAGATCACTCTTGGCTTTATTTCTGCAAAAGACTGCGCAGATAATCTTAGGAGACGGCATACGTGTCAGGAAATAGATATGCGCACCTGCGGAGAAGCCATATAAGAAATCGTATACCATACCGAAAACGTGTCCCATCGGAAGCATGGAAACGATATGGTCGCCCGCTTTCACGGGAAGCATTTCGAAACAGTATGCCACGTTCGACCAAATACTGCGGTAGGGGAGCATGACTCCTTTGGAATATCCGGTAGTGCCGGAGGTATAATTGATGATTGCCAGTTCTTCCGGTCTGTCTTTTCGGTAACAGATATGTTCCGGGCGGAAATTCTTCGGATAACGTTGACCGTAAATTGCATTCCGGTGTTCGAAAGCATAAGTCAGTTTCTCGTTGCGCGATACCAATGCAGTGAAATCGGTGAGTGAAGCGATTACCTTCCAGTAGCGGCATTGCGTCTTCATTCAGATTTTCCCATGCCTGATCGCCGACAAAGAGTAATTTGGCTTCGGGTGATTGACGATATTGTGAATATTATCCGCTTTGAACTCATGCAGAATAGGAACGATGACGGCTCCGTAAGTGATAGTGGCTAAGAAGGTGACTCCCCAATGGGCACTGTTCCGGCCGCAGACTGCTATTTTATCTCCTGGCTGGATACCGGCACTTTCCAATACAATGTGAAACTTGGCTATCTTGCGCGCTACATCCTTATATTGAAGCGTGATTCCTTTGTAGTCTGTCAATGCATCTTTATCCCAGTTTTTAATGATGCTCTGTTCAATATAATCAATGAACTGATGTTCTTGTTCCATTCGATTTTTGCACATTTGATTTAAAATTGCGCAAAAATAACATTTCATTAACGGAAACCGAATGTTTACAATTAAGTTTTACGGTTAATTAACGGGGGAGGAAAGCTGACTAAAAAGTCGGTAGTACCTTTAAATGGGGCTGACTAAAAAGTCGGTAGTATCTTAACTCTCCTCCTTCGGGAAGGAGGAGTCCCCGTAGAGGGGAGGTGGTAGGTGAACACATAACTCTGTTGTTTACAATAGAATAGGAATAAACCTTATTTTACCTACCACCCCGGCTTTCAGCCACCTCTCCTTTCCGAAAGGAGGGGAATTGGAGATACTATTGACTTTTTAGTCAGTCCCTATAAACATCAGGATTCGCTGTTGGCTTCCTCGTCCTCTTTGGGCTTTTCGGAGATGAGCAGCAATTTATCGTTCACATGCAGTTTCAGCGTTCCGTTCGGTATAAGGAACTCATCCCCACGTTTCACAATCATTACCAGCGTGCCTTTGGGGAGATTCATATCTTTCAGCGTATCTGCCTCTTCCAGCATTTCCTGTGTGATAGTCATATCTTTGAGGTCTGTATCAATCTCTTCCGGAAGTTCCACTCCGAAATCATTCCCCCGTCTTTTCCAGCGGTTTGGACAGATGTAACAGGCGGGCAACGAAAAACCGTTGTTCCCTGCACTACCAGTGCAACGATTGTGATGAAGAATACGACATTAAAGATAATATTCGATCCTTCGACTCCTGCAACTACCGGATAAGTGGCGAAGATAATGGGAACTGCTCCACGCAATCCTACCCAGGAGACGAACAGCCGCGATTTCATTGTAATCTTCCGGAACGGAAGCAAACAGAGGAACACACTTAACGGGCGACCGATCACAATCATGAAGACACCGATCAATAGTGCTACTGCTGCAACTTCCAGCATTTCATGAGGATTAACGAGAAGTCCGAGGCAGAGGAACATGATGATCTGGAACAACCAGGTAAGTCCGTCCATGAACGTATAAATGTCTTTGCGGTGCATGATCTTGTTGTTTCCTACCATAATACCTGCGATATATACGGCAAGGTAACCATTTCCTTTCAGTAAATCAGTGATAGAAGGTGAAGAAAACAAACGCCAGCAACAATATCGGATACAATGCTTGGTTGTCAATATTGAGCTTGTTCAGCATACGGATAGCCAGCTTTCCGAGTACATATCCGGCAGCCGCGCCGACTATAAACTGAATGATGAAAGAAGCGGCGATAGCACCGACTCCCATACCTGCCGATTGGATTAACTGTATCAGCACAATGGTCAGCATATACGCCATCGGGTCGTTACTTCCACTTTCCAGCTCCAGCATGGGGCGGAGGTTGTGTTTCAGATTCATCTTCTGCGAACGCAGGATGGCGAACACCGAAGCCGAGTCCGTAGAGGACATGGTAGATGCCAGTAGCAATGACGTGGTGATAGGCAGATAGATATTCGTCCAGCTCATTCCGGACAGCCACCAGATAAATAATCCGGTGAAAAGAGCGGTTAGTAGAACTCCGACGGTAGAAAGCACGATACCTGGTCCTAAAATGGGTTTGATTTCTCTGAACTTCGTATCCATACCTCCCGAAAACAAGATGATGCTTAAAGCAACCATACCGATGAATTGCGCATCTTTTGCGTCATGAAACTGGAGTCCGAGTCCGTCACTTCCGAACAACATTCCTACTACGAGGAACAGTAATAAGGTGGGCACTCCGAAGCGATATCCTGTTTTTCCGACAACGATGCTAACGAAAAGTAAGATAGAACCAATTAGTAGGGTGTTTTCTGCTGTAAATATCATAGGCAATATATTATTAAGTTATTAAATGTGTCGTAATAGGTCTCACCGTGCGAAGTTACATTATTTAAAACAAATAAAGAGTCTTTTTGGATGTATTTTTGTGAAAAAAGGTAGTTAAATTGTCTAAAAAGATTAATTTTGCACTCAATTAATCTACATCATACTTATGGATTCAAATAATCTTACTCCTTTACGGAAAGGGTGGTAGGAGTACAATTCTTGTTTGTAGCTTTCGGAGCTACGGTGCTCGTGCCGCTTTTAGTGGGGCTTGACCCCTTCCACCGCCTTGTTCACAGCCGGCATTGGTACACTCATTTTTCATGCGGTTACCCGGGGAAAGTGCCTATCTTTTTTAGGAAGTAGTTTTGCGTTTATTGCCCCGATAATAAAAGCGACAGAACTTTACGGATTAGCGGGCACTCTGTCCGGAATGGTGGGCGTCGCATTGGTTTATTTTGTAATGAGCGCGTTGGTCAAATGGCAAAGGGGTGAGGGTGATTGAACGTCTGTTTCCTCCGGTGGTTATTGGCCCGGTTATTATTCTGATCGGTTTGTCACTCGCGGGGACAGGAGTAAATATGGCGAAGGAGAACTGGGTGCTGGCCTTGTTGTCGCTGGTTACGGCAGTCGTTGTCTCGATGAAAGCGAAAGGACTTTTGAAGTTGATTCCTATCTTT
>VOFG01004223.1_pt1 | contig 44702 bp, 70 predicted proteins | sample 5384171 | NCBI WGS metagenome assembly VOFG01 (sample SAMN12384726, study PRJNA508395) | human gut metagenome | isolation source: healthy gut F | host: Homo sapiens
TATTCCGGAAACGACGCGGATGTACCGGCAGGCGCGTTGGGGGTATGGCCGTGTGGGGATATGTCACGCGATCCGCGGATGGCTGGCATGTTAATATTGCCGGAACCGGCTGGTAAACAGAAACGGTGCAAGCGGAATAAATCCGCTTTGCGTCGTTTCATCAGAGACACATTCTCAATAGAAATGATAAATCGAAACACACTACCCACTTGGATAATGTAGTTCGGATTATCGCATTATTTAATTAAACATTTGCTGTTGAACTTGAACATTGGCCTCTGGGAAGTGTGCGCGAGCGTAAAGAAAGTGATTCCAAAGCCATAAATGAGGAAGTATCATGGTTCGATTTTACAAAAAATTTCAAAGATGTGGTTCTATAAAGTGCTATGGCAGGACGGAGATCGGGTTATCTTCCCACCATGCGTTGTTGGAAGTAGGGGCAAAGGTAGACAGCAGGCAAATGTTTGGACTTCTCCGCATACTGGTTCAAGCGCAAATACGAAAGCAAGGATATTCCGAATTGGGCCAGATAATACATGGAAACCGTTGTATTGAAATATGCTTACAAGTCGCCAGAAGAAGCTGGAGTCAATTACTAAAAGCGTAATTCACTCTCCTGAATGAAAGGTGGGGTGGCTTGGTCTGGGTTATGTGGATGGATATGATGTAGATGTGAAGTGGGCATTTTCAGAAAGCCAGCAATTACAGGTGTTCCTGTATTGTGATCGACGGCAATCTGGCGGCGAAGATAATCCCATCTGCGTTGCAAATACGCCTTTTCGATATGTGATGTATCTGTAACAAAAGAACATTGATAGCATGAAATCAATAGGAGATCTATTGAAAAAACAATCAGGCAAAGTGAAAAACTACCCCCGAAATACTGGACAGAGGGCTGGAATAAGTTTAGTTTTTGATGACACAGAACAAATTAAAATTTTTGAAGCCTACCATCTGATCATTTCTCCTGTGATCTGCACCAGTCAAAAAAAGTTCGTACCCGCCGTCGGGGTATTCTGGGTATGAATATGAACACAGAAATCATGTGAATAGATTTTATAATTCTTCTACGCCTGTCTGCATTTTGCAGACAGGCGTTTTTTTGTCGTTTTCTTGGGTTTTGTGTCGGCTGTCCGATCACCTCCTGTATCTATCCCCTTGCAACGCAACGATGAAATAGGAGGTGCAGCGCATGGATTCTTCCTAAAGAATTTTTTTCAAAAATTTTTTTCTGCGCGTTTGCCAAAACGCATGATGCAGACCGTTTTAGTGGCGAAAGGGAAGAAAACCGTATCACCCGCCTTTGCGGACGCGAAGGGAGGTGAATACATGAAAGGGCGCATATAATCTTGGGCGCATCAATGCGGAACACGCAAAGTTGGCGGCATTCTATCCAAGGCAAGAGGAGCGAAACCCAGCAACAAAAGTACTTAGGTTTGCAGTTAAAGCTATTTTGGTGGCTTGAGGTTAATGGTGGACTCAGCACACAAGAGAAAGTAGATATTTTATAAACATGATAACAGCAAAATGCAATGGCTTTAACCAACCGAAATCATTTCTTCAACCTGAATTGACACTCAACATCAAAGGATTGCTCTTTCCCAATAAGGTATCTTTCAAAGAACAACTGTTTTTTGCTTTTCGCTTTCGGTATAGGTCAATTGCTTTGTTTTCAGTTATAGTAACGATTAAATATCTCGTTTGGGGACTCTTTGGATCATCAATCTCATCAATTATTTCTATTATCTTTAAAAAAGCGTCATGAACTATATCCTCAGAATCCCGTGTGTATCTCCCAGCACGCTATTTGCCGTATAGAACATCAGGCCTTTGTACTGCCGCTCATATATGATCCTCAAATTTTAGTTTCTCCTCTGGAGAGTCGATCATAGCCAGGGATAGATAAACATAGAAAGATCTCCCTTTATTTTCACCACAAAACATAATCCTGCTATTTTGTTTACTATATCCAATTGTTCATTTTGGGGTACTGAGTTTCAAAATATCAAACAGCTGCGGAACACTTTGATATGCTCCCAATAAAGACAGACAAGGAAATCACAGCGGAGAGAGCACAGATGAGAAAGCGGAAAGAGCTTGAATCGGAAGAAAAAGGTCTCACTGGTGGAGGAATACCTTGCAGGACGGCTACGGATGCGGGAGGCAGCGCGGGAGGCAAGGTTAGGCCATTCCACCATGGAAAACTGGATCAGCCGGTATCGTTCCGAGGGTGCTTCCGGGCTGCGGGAAAATGGAAACCAGGCCAAGTGTCAGTACAGTTGGGGAGTAAAGCGCAGGGTGGTGGGGGAATATCTGTCGGGCCAGGGCAGTTCTATGTCCATTGTGGAAAAGTATCAACTGTGCTCGGAAAATCGGGTATTGGACTGGGTGAAGGCGTATCATGACAGAACCTCCAGACAAGAGACGGGAGGTTCCGTCATGAGAAAAGATCACACCGTGGAAAAGCGGTTGCGGGCGGTGCCGGCCTGTTTGGATGGCGGTAAAGTCTTTGAGAAATTGCCCTGGCCCACCCTTAAGAATTATATCACATAATATTCAGTTACAGTAGATGACAAATGCTGATATTTTTAAAAAAATCTTTTATCGACTTTAGACAGCAATACAAATGTGGTTTGTATTCAGTTGGATTCAATCGCAGGAACAGCGAGAATCAGTTGGGAAAGGCACCTAAATCTTGTGCCTGGCTGAGTTGCCGATAAGCATATTTTTAAATATAAGTAGGGATATTATTGCACTATGTAGGGGACAGCCACAGGCTGTTCCCCTTTTAATAAGTCGGTGTGCCGTACCCGTAAATCTCATAATGGCCTATGGCATAGCGATTTTCCCGGCAACTATCGCCAGAGTTTCCTTCCACGGTATAGACAATCCCGCCATCCAGCCTTTTCCACAATGCCTACATGGTCCCAGCTCCGTCCTGGCCTTCGTCCTCATCATCCCAATCGAAAAGATCAGGTCGCCGGGGCGCGGCTCATAGCTGTGCCCGCCACAGTCCTCTCTCCCGGAACCACTGAGGCCGATGGAGCAGCTTGCGACCCTTGGGATGACGCCGGTGTCCAGATAGCCGCACCTCGTTGGCGCACCAGGAAACAAAGCAGGCGCCCCAATCCACCCGGCTCTCGAAGCCACTTTCCAGGACCAATAGGGTAGGCCGCCTACATTGCCGAGCTGGGAGAGAGCCACCGTTACGATCTCCCCATCACCTGTGCCAATGCCGTATAGTAGTAAATTGTAGTAATTTGAGTGGGCCTTGTTGTCAGGAAATGCGGTGTAATGCGCTGTTTCACAGGGGTTTTGCCAGTTCTCACAAAAATATTTTATCCCCAAATCTTTTGCTAGATCGGCGGAGAAATATCTGGCCGATGATGGCTGGGCGCTTATGGGAGATGTACAGAGACGATGACAAATAGACGCACAAGGCGGGGAACATCTTCAATGATGTTCCCGCCTCTACTATTATAAGCGTTGCGATAGAAAACCATCGCCTTTTTTTCGTTCCAATTCACCCGTCCAGAACCGTTTCCTGCCGGTAGCACTCCGCAATATAATCGCGGGGCTGATAATAGAAGGCAGCATTATAGTCCGAAAGCAGACTGTCGATCCAGGAGGTAAAGACCTGCAAGATGGTTTCTACGATGTTGTCCTCATCGGACACATCCTCGATGAGCCTTGCATAGACCTTTCCCATCGTCCACACATCGGGGACTGTATATCTTGCCTCGGCAAGATTGTCAAAGTTTCCGCCTTGCAGTGAAAATTCCGTGATCACATCGTCCGCGACCTTTTTGATCGGCTCACAGTGCAGAATGTCTGCATTGCGGTAGAGCGTCTGAATGCCGGCCTCGCCCAGTTCCGCAGCCACCTTACCGCGCCGCATGTGAAGGGAGGGGCCAAGCTGTTCGATCAGAGAACAGGTGAAAAAAGAGCGCGTCATTGTTTCTCTTGCACATTGGCGACATAGCTCCTTTCAAATTTCAGTGCAGCGAGAGCACGTGCAGTGTGGAAGCTGATCTGATGGGTGGGATACTTGAATTTTGCCAATTCCCAGAAAGCAGCTCTGGAGATCTCACCATCCAAAAAGCTCTGCACATAATTGAAGATGGTATCGTCCGCCATCGGGCCTTCCACCACATCATAGTCATGGGGAACTCCATTCCGGCATGCCGCAATAAAATCCAACCACTCATCGCTCATTTCCAGAAAGCGCTTGATCTTGAGCTCGGTCTGGTCATCGAAGGAATAGACATTGACAACCCCAGCTTTTCCAAAGCGCGTTGCCCAGCGCAGCGCCTGCTGTTCATAGGAGGTGCAGTAAAAGCCCCAGTAAAAATCCTTATGGAATTTTTGAATGCGGATCTCGGGTTGTTCCACAACCACTCTGCTTCCATGGTAAAGAGTCTGCATAACCGTCCTCCTTCATCTTTATATTTCATAATATTATAGCCTGTTTCCTTTCTGCGCGCAACCAATATCATACGCGATCCAACACAATTTCCCCGACGATCTGATCCCCGGTCAGTTCACTGGTGCGGTAAATATTCTGGCAAAAAGGGTTTCAGGCTGAAATCCATGCCGGCGTTTCCCTCATCCAGCAGAATCCCTGTGACGGTGAAGCGAAGCTCTGATTGCGCCCTTTTGCAGCATCTCCACACAGGTTCCTGGCAGTGAACACTCACCGTCCGTAATAAACGCGATGTCAGCATTTTCAAAGCCGCCCTCCCGCATAAGGCGTTCCGCCTCCGCAAGCGGCGTTTGAAAATCCGTGCCGCCGCCCAAGAAGGTTTCCGCCGCGTGCAGCTTCTCTTCAAGAGAAGACTGCCCGGGAAGAAATACATCCGTTTGAAAGCGGCCGGGGCCGGAGAAATGAACAAGAGCGAATTTCCGCCCCTCGCTCTGCGCGATCTCCAGCAGCGTCAGGGCAACAGCTTTACCCCACGCGGCCAGATCTCCCGCAGTAGAGCCGGATTCATCCAGGCAGCAGATGATATCACCTGCACCCTTATAGACCGGCTCCCGCCGGCGGTATTGCTTCGATCTGCCGGTGCTGATACTTCCGCAGGAACAACGGCAGCGTTTCCGGCACAGCAAGCATGGCAAGCTCCGGAGGTTAGTGCGCGAGATAGATCATTTCCCAGCTCCAATGCATATTTTTCTCCGCGGCCATAGGCATAGCCATTGCGCTTGCCCTGCGCAAAAATTTCCCGGAAACGCCCCAGATAGCGGGAAATGTCCTGCAGCGTTTTACTATCGCGCACACGCTCTAAAAGCGCCGCATTCGCGTCTGTCTTCCGCATATCACTGGGGGCGTCGCTCCATGCGCCGAGGATCGTCTGTACCTCTTCCGCCCTTTCCGCGGCAGCAGACACCGCGCGGGCGATCAGCGCACTGGCTTCTGCCTGATTCTGCGCAAGGCCAGCGTCAACGAGCTTATTGACCGCATCTGCCTGCCGCCGTTTGCTCTCGGCGTCATTGGCGGCTTTTACCACAGCGGCACTCAGAGCCGGATCGTCCTGCGGAGCCCCACGAAGCTGCTCCAGCAGTGCCGCGAGCTTGTCCTCTGCGGTTTTCTCTGCCTGCTCCAGCTTTTCCAGCGTCTGCACAGCGCCAGGTTTTCCGCCCAATTGGGAAAGTAAGTTATCCATTCTCCCGATGTCTGGGCAGTAAACTCTGCCGCCGCTTCATAGGCCGGGAGCTCCCGCCCTTCACACACCGCCTTGAGCGTAGGATAGTCGTCGCTTTGGGTGATGTGCTCCAGAATCGGCACGTTGATCTTCCGCGCCGCTACTGAGAGGTCATCGTCCGCGTTGCGCCGGGGCATCAGGGAATAAAAGGACTGGAAAATATCCGTGAGAGCGCCGGAAAAGAGCGCAGCTTTTCGCCTGCGCTGTTCTCGATCTCGTCCATACCCGTATCCTCCATGCGCAGATCCCGGTAAATGCTATCCTCCAGTTTGGTCGAGCGCAAAACGCGGTCTGTCTGTTGCGGACTATGTTTCACTCTCTGCACCTGCGCCCACGGAGAGGAAAGAACATCCTGAACTGTCCGGTAGGGCTTCAGCATTTTGTATCCGCCTCCTTCTCTCGAAATGTGCCGAACCACGCCAACAGAATTTTTCTTGCCCGTTCCGGCGAATATCGCAGCTCCGGAAATTCTTCCTGCAAGTATGGTACGGCTCCGTACATATTTGTTTCGCCGCTTTGACGCAGCCGTTCCAGATAGCCAAAATACTTCTGGCATTCATTCTTGGAATAGGTGCTAAGAATACTCATTTCCATATAAAACGCTCCCCAATCAATGCGAGTTTGTCACTTACCGTCTGCAAGATCGTCTTTGGTGAGTTCAAAGTCATCCAGCCAGTCTACATCGTCCCGTTCGACAAAAGTAGATCCGTCCTCGTCTGAGAGTGCGCGATCATACGCACGCATCAGGGCGAAGTGGTTTTCGTCACCCAATTCTTCTCCCTGTTTGCCGCCCCGGAAACGATACTGCTGGACGGCGATCCTTGCGTCGCTGCCCTACTGCGTCCCACATATCGCGGAAGGGCTGGTCGTGCTTCAAAAAGCTCGCGGATATCAAGTTCATCCAAACAACCGCCCTCCATAAAAGGAAAGCTCTACGCCATCACGGTCTTCGATCCGTACTTCCGTAAAAACAATGCTCATTTTGTTTTTCTCCTCTTATCTTTTATATGGAGGGAGGGCTGATGCCCTCCCTCGCTTATTTGGTGCTCTTAAAGGGCATTTCCCGGATTCGCCGCCAAAGTCTGGTGTAAAGCCGTCCGGCACGGCAAAGCTGTCGGGCGCTCCGGTATAGGCAGGAATATCATCCTCCTCACCGCCGTCTTTCGGCTTGGAGTCTCGAAGTAGACATTGTCTGCAATGACTTCGGCACTGCGGCGCTTGCCGCCTTCCTTGTCCGTCCAGTTGCGGATCTGGAGCCGGCCCTCCACAACGGCCATGCGGCCTTTTGTGAAATACTTGCTCACAAACTCCGCCGTGGCGCGCCAAGAAACGATATCAATAAAGTCCGTCTCCTTTTTCCCCGTTTTTGGACTTGAAGTCCCGATCCACCGCGATTGAAAACGAACAAACGGCGGTACCGCTCTCCGTCCTGCGCAGTTCAGGATCGCGCGTGAGTCTTCCCATAAGAATGATCTTGTTCAGCATCGTGATTCCTCCAATATTCTTTTAATTTAACGCTGTAATCTCTTCCAGCGTCGTATAAGTAAATGTGTCTGCTCGTGGGCCTTGCGGCTGATCTTCTCCAAATCGGCCAAGAGGTCATCCACCAGCGCTGTCTCGCTGTCAGACTGCGCCGCCGTGCGAAGGCTGCACTGCATCTGATAAAGATGCGTCAGTTCACCGCGCAGCTTGATAAATGCCTTGCGCGCAGTATCGGCCTTGCTGCCATCCCCCAGCGCAGCGTCAAATTCCTCCTGGGATTCCAACGCCATACCGCGGATATTGTTGACCTTATCCTGCATGGGGTTGACGCACAGGCGGGTGAGCACCGCTTCCACCTTTTCACGGTCTGAGGGCAGGCGCCAGAGATAGTTCTTCAGCGCCAGAAGGTCACAGGATTCTACCTTGTCATGGCCGGAAAGCCATGCCTTGGCCTGCGCGATGGGATAATAGCCCAGATACTTTCGGTCCGACACCGCCATATCCTTACGAAGCTCACAGAGGATATCGTCAGCCAACTCGTTGATGGCGTCGGGAACGAGGGATCGACGCGACCTCCTGCTGCATTTGCCGCAATTCCTCCAACGTGATCGTGGCGGAGACCTGTCCGAAGGCGCCGGTTTGCTTATTCTTCAAAACGGCAAGGCGCGTGCCCCGATCCTCTATATTGGCCGTCACGACCTTCAGCTCCAGGCGGTCGTACAGTGCTTCCAGGATCTTTTCCTGCGGATCGTTGAAATTAGGGATCTCATTGGAGGCCGCAAAAAAGAGATGACCGGAATGGGATAGGTACGTCCCTCGTTGGTGTATTTCCGCTCATTGAGGGCGGTGAGCAGTGAGTTCAGCACGCCGTCGTTGCACTTGAAGATCTCATCCAGCAATACGATATCGGCCTCTGGAATTTTGCCGGCTGTCTGCACCGTGGGCTCGCTTTTGTGAAGCGCCGAGAGCGCTGCACGATAAAGCTCCAGCTTTTCGGTGCCGCTCTTGAGCTTTTTCCCATGTTGCGGGCTCGTCCTTCATGGAGCCGATGCCCTCGACGAGGACACGCAGGTTGAAGCGCTGGTTTTGATAGGTTGCGTCCTGCTCCAGCACGGTCGGCGGCACAGAGCCCGGCAGCAGACTCGCAAGATCAACACGGCCGAAAAGCTGTTCTTCATCGCTCTGCTTGGAAAGAAGCCTCTCAAACTGCCGCGCACCGGTGATGTGCCGACGGAACAGGTTGATGGCATAGCTCTTGGCCTGTCCCGGCTCACCCAGAACAAACAGGTTTTTTCGCGTCAGCAGGGCAATGGCGATCATCTCCACCAATTCCTCCCGTTCAGCTACGCTATCATTGGTATCCGCAATGACCGCCAGCATCTTATCTCTCAGCGTCATTTCCGTGCCTCCTTACGCCGCCAGCGCCTCTTCATAGAGGCTGCTGTCCTCAGAGAGCGCGTCGATGGAAATGATATGGCTCTTTCGGAACGAGTGTGGTGCGCCGGTCATACCGCAGAGCCGGTAGGCCGATCTGCAGCTAAGAAGCTCGCATACTTGAGCTGGGCGAAAATGTGCTGCTCCAGGCGTCCCTTTTCCGGGTCATAGCCCGCCACAGCCTTGATAAGCCGCAGGGCAAGCTGCTGGTACACATCGTCATATTCCAACCGAGCCGCTCTCATGAGCGGGCGATTCTGACGGATCACACTGTCGATGCACCAAAGATTTGCTTCCACAATGGCGTTGCGCTGAGCGATTGAGTAATTATTTTTTTCATTGTCGTTTCCTTCCTCTGGTATGGACGCCCAAAAGCGGCAGTGGCCTTGGTCCCAGTCCTCCAGCAACATTTTTGGTGGTATAGTTCACGGAATTATAGTTCTTGTTTCTACAGTACTGCGTTTTTGCCATCGGTCCGCGATTGCTCGGCAGATCATAGGAATATCGGCAGTTGCTGCAGCTTTTTACAGTTTTCCTTCAATCAATTTCCTCCCTGATATTCTTCTTGGCAGTCTTGGCATCAAACGAGAATAAAAAGCTCATAGCCATGCTCCGTTTTTGTAGAAAAAGGCAGGCTTGATACCGTCGTCAATTTCCACAACATCGTAGTGCTGGACTGCTGCACCCCAAAATCTCATCATCCGATTTTTCGTTGCAGCACTCAAAAAACTCATACGGTGCCAGATCGGTATGTCCTTCATAGCGCACCGCATAGCGGAATGCAGATGGAGAAGTATCCTCGCCCAGATACGCGCACATACTGCGGTGCATCCTCCATTCACGCTGATTCTTGAGGCCATAGATCCGCAGCTCACAGGGAGCCTTGAGCCTGGGACACCAGCTTGGCACATAGGTTTTGGGATCACTGCGTTTGAATTTTCTCGCGCGCTTTCCCGCAACACAGAAACGCTCCCCCAAGTGCATGGTGACGCCCTTTTTCTTGATCGGCAATCTTTCCATGTATTGGAGATTATGTGGGCAATCAGCGCAGGTCGGTTTTCGCAGCATCATCAGCCGCACCTCCTTTTTCTTCGATATTTTCTGCGTACAGCGGACTTTCGATGATCTCATAGCGGGTAAACCATCCAGCGGCATAGCCGTCCCGGTAACCCTCCCAGAAATCCTCGCCGTACTCCTCACAGTATTCTTCTGTCGGAAACGGGATCGTCCGATTTTCCTTTTCCTCCGTCACAAGGCGCGCAAGCTCCTTGCGGGCCTCCTCCTTCACAGTGAAGGCTGCCATACCTTCCGGAGCAGGAAAATTGCCCTGATCCGCATCCGCCCAGGAGTGGACGATGGTATAGACTCTCTTCGCATTTCCGCAGATCATGGCATGGATCGACTGGTTTTCCGGCATGCTCAGCCAGTCCTCAACAGCGGCGCGATCCTCCTTACGGAACATCTCTACAAACTTTGTGCGAAACGCCGCGCGAGGCAAGCACTGACCGATGGAGCGGTGAAAATGGTATAAATGCCGGTATACCGCAGCAAGGAAACCGTCAGTGCTATCCGCCTCAACGGGCCTTTGCTCCATGCACAGCCGCCCGCCGCATATTCTGCATTTCCCGACCGGACACAACTGATAGGGCTTTATCTCCTTCAGGCTGTTGTAGTTCAGGCTCCATTGGACTTGCTCCATGTTCTCCGCCAAATGCGCGGCCATTCCAAGGGCATCCCTGCAAGTGACCGGCGGACACGAGCAAAGTCTCTCATGCTCATGCCGGCAATATGTTCTCTCACACATTTATGCTGCCTCCTTTCTTTTTCTCTTTATTTCGTTCCTTTTCACATATCCGTATCAGCTTCTGGCACCGGTCCATCTCAAAGCCTCCGATGTGAGCAAGCTCTTCAGAAAGCCGCAGCTTCTTTGCCATCCACCTATACCCCTGCGTTCTGCTCATTCCTCCGCTCCTTCCAGAAGCTGTCAAAGACCTGATGGGTCTCCATCCGTTTCATCCGCAGCGCTTCGTTGGCAAGGTTGCCCATGGGCCGCTGTGCCCTTATGACAGCCCGACGGGCATTGCAGTTCTGGCATTGATAAAATTTCTCCGTGCTCAATGCCCAGTCTTTTTTTGCCGCCGCTGCCGAACCGTAGACCTTTCGCAGCGGGAACAAGATGGACTGTGCCGCCGCAGTAGCGGCAAATCGTCGGAATCTCTCCAAAGGCATCCCTCCTTACGCCGCTTTCGCAGCAGAAGCCGCAGCGGTTTTCTTCTGTTTTCTGCGGCCGCATGGCGCTTTGCATGTAGTAGGCGTCCTGGGTGGCTAAGCGTCAGCATCCCGCCACTGGCGATACCCAGTGTGGCGGTTCCTGTCAAGGCTTTCAGGCAGGTGACAAGCTGCTTTGCGTTGAACCAGTAATCGCCTGCAGGCGCACCGGTCAGGGCGATCACATCCACAGGCGCGGATGCGGTGCCGTATTTCCCGCTCCAATAGAACTCCAGACGCTGATCTTTGAATGACAGCTTTACCCTTTTTTCCGGTCCAAGTGAGAACAGACGGTCAGGGCCATTTCTCATGTCCTGAATATCCGTCAGCACGGTAAAGCTTTTTAATGGTGCCAGCAGAAGATCCGTATCGATGTAGCCGCCCTCCATGAGGCCGTGCGCTGAAAAGGAAGTTCTCCTTGAAAAAGACGATGCTTTTCCCGGTGGTTGCCCACACGGAACTCATCCTTATCGGCGCACATACGGGCCAGCTTTCCAAGAGAGGTAGCCGGGATGAGCATACTCACATCAGCCCGTGCTCTGATTGTCACCTCTGGCAGTCACGATGCAGCTTCCGTTGCTGCCGGCCGCGCGCAGTCCCGTGCTGGTGAACATGAGATTGACGCACTTGAGAAGCGGCTTGCTGTTATCCTGTGCGGTAGCAAATACGGTGCGCTGGGCCATAGCAGGGATTCCGCTGAGCTTGACCGTATCCTCCGGAAAGGGTAGGTCAGGCTTGGAGAAAGGCGCCCTCGATCCCATACGTCCACTTCATAACAGGCATTCCGCTTCTCAGGCGTCATGCGTCCCTGATTTTCTGTCCGGCAGAGCTGCACGGTATCCTGCGGCAGCCGTGGAGCATCTCTGCAAGCATCTTTGCGCTGAACACCAGCGAGCCCTCCTCCTGAACGGCAGCAGGGGAGCTTTTCCTACCAGTGCCGCTTCCAGATTAGTCGAGGTGACGGTGAGCTTTCCTGCGGCGGCATCCGCCTCCAGCAAAAGCGCCCCGGAGCACGTCCAACGGAGACTCCGCCGGTGCGATGGAGGCCGCACGTTTGGCCGCTCAGCAACTCCGCCCGATTGATCGTTACATCAAAATAATCTTCTCCTTTAAGCAGCAAAGCCGAAGATCGACAGCTGGTTTTCATCCACCACTGGCTTCTTCGACTTGCGTTTCTTCTGTTCTTCCGCAGTCCTCACAAGCAGACCCTCATACAGCCTCTGGCGTTCCGCGCCTTCGCGGTCCTAATGCCAAAGTCCGGGGACTGCGGGTGCCACACTTCTGGGCGGGGAGCAGACTCTTTCGGCTGCTTGACTTCCATAACTTTCTTTTCGGTTGGGGTTCATGATTGCCATTTTCCGAAAGGCCGCCGCAATATCCTCCACATTATCCCGGATTCCCAGCGCCAATTCCTTTGCCATCTGTGAGGTCAGATCCTTGACGTCACTCATGGCCGCCAGACCTTCCTTCTGAAAGTTTCCCTCAATGATACCCTGCTACAGCCAGCTTGGAAGCCATCAACTTCATGGCCTTGGCCTGCATCGTATCCACATAGAAAAGCATATACACTTCCACTCTGGGGGCGGTCTGATTGATCCGCCACGACCGGCGGGATGCCTGCCGCAGCGTAAAGAGGTTATAGCCCATGGAGTAGAAGATAATGGTGGTAAAGGCATTGAGGTCAAGGCCGGTTTCCACACAGCGAGGGTTCGTGATAAGCACCTGCAGCCCGTTTTTGACCCGTTTATCCACCCAGTCCTCCCGCTTTTCCGTGGAGACTTTGGGCGTTAGGACCTCGGTACGGTAGCCTTCCTCCCGCAGCAGCTTCAAGAGCTTATTCTGGGAGTCTGTCCGTGTCCAGCTGGTGTAGATCAATACCCGTTCACCATTGGCGACTTTCTGCCGCACGATTTCCAAAACCTTTTCCTCCTTGGGAAGCAGGCGGGTAAAATCGCCGCAGTTCTCTGGCTTGACGATGGGTACCCCGTCAATAGGGTGTACCACTTCCGGCTGGTCATAGGGCTGATCGGGATAGACCGTCAGCAGGTTCAAATAGGTAGAGAGGATCTTCTGCGCCACCTTTCGGTCGGTGCGAAGGACCCGCTGCAATTCCTTTTCCGCTTCCTTTGTAGGCACCATACACATCTTCCGGCATCTCCAGCGGCACGGGGATCTCTTCGTAGTCCGGCAGGTCTTTGCCCATATCCGAGAGAGATAAGAAGGCCGTGTATTCCAGCAGGAAGCGGGAAAATACCAGCGGCGATACGCCGGGCAGCTGCTTTGACTTAGCCCTGCGCTTACTGGTTCGCCGGTTGGAGTTGTATTCGCCATCCTTGATCTCGTAGGTATTTTCCACTACGCCATACTCGGCATCGAAATCGCTGGGCCTGCGATAGCTTTTTGCCATCCTTGAGCATCAGCCCGGGAACAATGCGGTAGAGCAGGTGAAAAGATACCGGAGGAATACCCGTTGATGAGGGTGGCGGTCATGCCGACAAACAGCTTCGAGACTCCAAACAGCTCTGCCATGGCGTCGCCCTGGCCACTGTTATTGTTGTACTCATGCAGCTCGTCGCAGAGCAAAGCGTCAATCCGTCCCCGCAGTTTTTCTTGATATAGGTGCTTAGAGGATAACGCCGCTGTGCGCCGCGAACAGGGAAGGCCCCCTCCGGGTTCTCCATGATTTGGGTGAGCTGTTCCACTACTCTTTCGCTTTTTGGTGCGTTTGAGGTGCGCCGCAGCTCCATAGCGGTGTACCCAGCCGTACTCTCCGATTTTGACCCACTCGATCCGTCTGCTGGGATTGACCGCAGACCATAGGACTGTACCGCAATTTGGGCAGCGGTGGTTCTTCCTGTGTTCGGATTGGAAGAAGAACTGGTCAGCAGGCACGGTATAGCGGCTGCCATCTTCGCTGATCTCCATGGTGATTACTTCATTGCAGTCAGGGCAGAGAAATGCCCGCTGTCGTTTGTTCCACCTCACAGCCGGATAGCGCATATAGCCATCCCGGGCACGTTCCTTGGAAAAGACAGCATAGACATTTTTATCGCCCTGCTCGTACATGGAATACAGCCGGTTCAGATCGGCAATGCTGTGTACCACCATTCCGTATGTGTCCGGAAGGGTCTCTCCGATCTCACGCACCCATTTCCGGGTCACGTGTGAGGGACACATGACAAGGTTGAAGGATTTTCTTTTTGCCTCGCTTCTGGGATGCCCAAAGACCATACAGAGCGCCTAAAGCGGTCGAGCCGATCTTCGTTTTGCCGGACCCACATTCCGCAATGATGAACGCAACGCTCTTTTCGATCCAGCTGACGCTTGACGGCCTCGGCCACCGCAAGTTGGGCATCATACAGGGAATAGCCCGCCCGGCCCATGATGCAGTCGTTGATCTCCAGTACCTCATCAGATAGAGGCTCGCTGGCAGGATCAAAGAGCGGCATGAACTGATTCCGGATGCGGTCTGCCACGGTGACTCGAAGGTATTGAGATACCCCGTGACATTTTCTACGCCGTCAAAACCATCCGGTGCGCCGTCAACTGCTCCGGGGATCTGAATACTTCCGTCTTTCAGGCCCTGCTCCAGGACTTCGACCATATTCTTATCCTCCGGCTTCAAGTCCAGCACCCATGCGTCCATTTTCTCCTTCAGGGAAATGACCTCCAGCTGACGAAGATCTCCACGCTGCTGCAGCGAGTCTAGAACATAGTCCCGGGAACGCCGGGATCAGTGGCGCCGCCGTTTTGTGGTCCAGCTCTTCAAACAGGCGGTCACGGTCTCCCTGCGGACAAAAGATATAGCACTTGCGGGGCTGCAGGGCTTCTTGACCCTCCATTTCTCCATCGCCGTCGCCTTTTGCGAACGGTCATCGGTCTGGGCGTCGTCGCTTGCCATCAGGGTCGCCACGGCATAAACGCCATCGTGGGAGATCTGGCGCTGATACCCTTTGACATTGCTCTGAAGCATTCGGGTCGTACTGTTTTGGGTGGCTTCCAAGGTCGCTCCGCCATAGATGGCATCGGACATTGCCCGGACCATTTCCGGGTATCCACCAAATCGGACTGCGCTGATCACGCCGCCCTTGCTGTTGTGATCGAGCACCACTGTATCCGCATAAACGGATAGACGCACCTGTGCTGCCGGGTCATAGTAGCTCAGCTCAATTAGTCTGCTTTTGTGACATTCATCTGCTTGCTCTTTCATTTGGGGACAAAAAAAAGACCGCAACTGCTTCATTGAGCAATTACGGTTTCATTCTTGTCCTTTATTCAATTCCAGGTCGTTTGAGGCTGGCGGAGGGCGCACTAACCCCCTTTCCGTCGCTGTTTCCCCCTAACTTACTCCGCCCTAACTTACTTCGCCCTGAAATACATCTTCATTGTAGCGCTTCAGACACAGACCGTATAGTTGGAATTTTTTCATAGTACACCAGAGCATTGGCGCATGGAATTGAAACAGCATACTGCACGGCGTCCTCCGTCGTAGTATTTTGCCTGCAATGGCACCGGCTGCACCGGCACTGCTCCGTTTTTGTGGGCCTTGCCGCGATAACAAAAGCATTGGTTTCGGCTTCAAGGAAAAAGTCCTTCACGACCATTTCTTTGTGCCGACTGATGTCTTGGGATGAATGGCTGCGGCGTAGGTTCGAATGTACATCTGGAAGCAGTGGAAGACGCCCAAAACCAAGGTGGCCAACTTGAGAAAGCTGGGCGTCCCGGCTGACAAGGCTTACCAGTGGGGAAATTCAAGACTGGGTTATTGGCGTATCGCCGGCAGTCATGTATTGAAATGTTCCATTACAAACGAAAGACTCGCAGCAGCGGGATACGTTAGCATCCTCAGCTACTACGAGTCCTTGCACTTATGCGGTTGAACCGCCGTGTACCGGTCGGTACGCACGGTGGTGTGAGAGGTCGGCTCTCTATTTACGAGAGCCTCCTACTCGATTGTTTGGAATTTGTATGTTTCTTTTATCCGGCCAATTTAGTTTCCAGTTTTACATTGGAATAGACGTGAGTCTGTATATTGTATTGGAACTCACCTGTAACTTTCTCCCCTGTATTTGTATCCCATTCCACTTTAAGTAATAACAAATTGTCCGTCTCCCATTTCAGTGGTTTTATCACGGTTAGTCCTGCATCAGCTAAGTCTACCTCTTGGTCTACTGCGAGCAAGAAGTCATTGATGTTTGGATTTGACGTTTCGTTCCACGTCCTAGCTTCAACGATCTTCGTCTCAGTCCACTTTCTGCCAGTGCATCGGATTGCTAAATAGTTTCCGTCGGGCGACCATAAAAATTGGTTATTTAAAAACCCGCTGTCAGACCACAGTGTTTTGCCGTTTTCCAAATCAATGACTCGCATCTCCTTTAGTAAGACAAGGCCGCTGACGGTTTCCTCACTCATCCCTGCACTTTCAGCTCTGTACTTTCCATCTGGGGAATCCGCGCTGGCAAAAAAGGGGTCCCAAAGGAAATCCACATACTGTTTTTTTCCTGAGAGTAAAAGTATTTTTTATCCCAGAAGCGGCATCCACAGCAAAGGTGTCCATGGGGTATTCGCCATCATTGAGCTTTCCAGATACCTTGATGACACTGAGTTGACTGTCATTTATCGAAAGTAGCTCGGGTTCAGCAATGAAGTCTCTGGTCTCTGGTTCCTCAAAATAGCTACTAACAAACACAACCGCTTGGGCATTTCTCTCGGCCGAAGAATTGGTGGGGTTGCTTCCAGAGACACTGGAACACCCAGAGCAGGCCACAATGATTGCCAGCAATGTGAGCACACATTTGTTCAGATTAAGCATAATAGCTACTGACGGAATCAAGCCGCGCTGTGATACTCACGGTCTGGGCGCTGGATTCTCCACTTTCTGTATTAAACTCTGTAAAGGAGAGCGTTGAGCCGTTGAGCGTGAGGTCTCCAAGAATGCGGACGTTTTCATCTGATTCGTACAGAACATTGCCACTGCCATCCATAATCCTGTTCAGCCCAATGACCCCAGAAAAATGCTGAGGAGCTTCCACGTAGAACAATCCTTTGTTCGTATTGGTAAACCCGAATCCATAATACTGCTTGATAAGTTCCTGCGTATCAATATTGAATTCCTGATATACCTTGACAGACGGGTTCACGTGACCGATAGTCACCAATGAATTATTTGCAATTTCCATATTATCCACGCTTGTGACGGAAGGAGCAAGGTCAAATTTAACATCATCGGATGTATTTCGGTCATTTCCGTTTCGAACAACAGAAACTGTAATTGAATTTACCTTAGAAGCGTCAGCGTCTCCTTCATAGGCAAAATAGGTGCCGTCTTCAGACTTGCATGTAACTGGGGCCCGAGGCGTAAATACCGCACTTTCTTCCAGACCATCCGCTTCCACATCAGTTGAATCGCTTAACAGAAAATTGTTGCTGGCAGAACGCCCATCACTATTTACTCCCATAAATAGAATTTGGTAATACCCGTCCTTAGAATCCCGAGAACTTTTCCAACGCCTACATAATCATCAATATGCCGCCCTACAATGCCGCCGCCGCTATCCTCAGCAATTCTGTGGCCGATCCCGCCCTGGACTGTAACGTATCCTCGGTAGTAAGAACCATTACGGAGGACACGGGAATATAATAAGAGTCAACCGCAATCGTTTGCCCAACTTTCGGTTCTGTTCCTGTTGCAGTGGTCGGCTTTTCGATAACTATACTTACCGCCATAGTAACTTATGTATTTGCCATCTTCTCCCTTGCCAGAGCCCTGTACCTTAACATCGGCAAGAAAAATCACTCCTATAAGTGCCACTTAGACCGGCCACAGAAATTTTTGCCCCTTGTAGTCAGATTCGAGGGCAGTGATATAATGGGTACGCTGAAAATTAGTGATATAAGTTGCTCTCGTTCCCAGGTCAATAGTCTTACTTCCGCTTATACTTGCACAGGTAATGGTAACGGAAGTTTCTCAATGCCACGCACATGGAACGTTATCTTTGCGATACCGCTCGCATTGGTTCTGGTATCCTTGGTGATAATCTTTGCATTTGACGTTGATGCCGAGGTATTCCATGTAACCGATTGATTTGCGTAATTGCTTCCGTTGTTTTTACCTGAACCTTGATTTTCACCTCATAGGTTATAATACCATTGAGGACAACTCCTTTGGACAACATACTGGTTGAATCTGGAATCCGAATAGAGGTTAATGCCCAGTTAGTCAAGGTAATTCTATTCGCCGCTGCGGTGTCAATTTGCTCTACCGTAGGTGATTCACCTTCGATAGCATTGCCCACTTCGGCCATAGGGGACTCAGTTTCGGGGCGCTGTCCCCATTGGTCATGGGAGACTCATCTTCGACCTTTTCACCTGCATCAACTACGGGAACTTGATTTTGTCCATTACCAGTTGTAATAGTAGCAGCGAACGCTGGGACACACAGTATCAGACACATCACCAGAGCCAAAACCGAACTCATAAACTTCCTTCTCATCATTATAATCCTTTCTTTTGGTAAATAGCTTAAGGAAAGCACTGGGTAGTTTCATGGGATTGTGAAGAATGGGCCACACTTTTGTTTTCTATCCTGTCGCGCCCGTTACGGGCAGGTGTTTGTGACGGAGACGGAGGCTTGGCTACTCCATTCACAGAATAGCTTAAGGTCAATGTGTACTTCTTACCGCTCTTGACAGCATGTTGGCCGGAGACAAAGACCGACCCGGTTCCCGACCCGCTCCAAGAGTCTACATAGGTACTCCCTGATTGAGCGTCAGCGTTGCAGAAATTTTGTCTTTGGTGTTTGCGCCTTTGCAATCCACATAGCAACTTGCGGTTGTCCTGCTAAAGGATAGGGTAGGGCGGTTGTTAATAGCCCATGGCTGTGCCGCCTGAACGGAAATTGGCAGCGCCAGCAACAACATCAGTACCGTCAGGGCAAAAATGCGCTTTTTTCATCAAAATACACCTCCTCTCTGCGTTGGGCAAGGCATTCGTTTTTGCCTTTGCCCTATTAACGCTTCGAGGAGGTGCATTTCTTACATAATTTCTGAAATTTTTCAGAAAACCACTCATTTTGTCGACTTCACCAAAACCATGCTCTCCGCTATGTGCAAAAGAGCGGATTCATCAATAAAAGCGTCTATTGTAAATTGAATGTTCGCGCCTGAATCAATCCAAGTGAGCGTGTTGTCGTCCTGCGAATCAAGTGACAAGAAAATTTGACCGTCAAAGCCGTTGACTGTGATATCCCGCACCTCCCCACCTTCTGTTAAAATGGCAAGCACGGAACCCTGCTGCATGAAAGAATAAGAGAACCACAGCCACTGACCTAGCTCATTTTTGTAGCTCACGCGGAAATATTCCGGCGTTTCAATCCGTGCGGTTTCCACATAGTCATCTGGCAGCTCAGTGAGTTCATATCGGGGCAGTTCACCGGAAATTTTCTCTCCGGAATAGCGATAGAGAATGTGCGTCTCGTACCACTCTGTCACCCAATTGATTACAGCAGCGCGTACGGTGGGACTGACCGCCATCAGTGTTCCAAACGCCAAAGAACACGCCAAGAAGATTACCGCCGCAGTCTGCATACATTTTTTTTCCAAAGAGGGCGAACATGGCGCTTTGCCCACCTCTGCGGATTTGCAACCATAGCCTTCATCTGTTTCTGAAAATGAAAAGATACAACGACTGGTTTTATATCAGATAATTCCACGGAAAATTCTTTGGCTGCAGCATCCAATAGAATATCCCGTAAGGTGATATCCTCTGCAGATTTTATCATACGGCATATCCCGCCTCTCTTAGTTTTTTGTATCAGCAATGTTCGCCCTCTGTGAATTCGCGTATTAACTGTAGCCTCGGTTAAATTTAGCATTTGGGCAATTTGCTGTGAGGTGCATTCTTCTACAAAACGCAACTCAAGAACTGCCCGATAGGTTTCAGGTAATCTATGGATAACTTCTATGATCGACGCGACATCGTCATCTTCCGTTTCCTTATAGGGCAAGGTTTCATCGAATGGCAACTCCTGTCGACGCTTTCGCAGGATGGAGATAGATTCGTTCTTTACTATAATGACGAGATAGGCTCCTCTTTTCTTACAAGGAATATCCTGAACTTTTAGAAAAATTTTGCACCACCTTCAGCCATGCGTTTTGCACGGCGTCCTCTGCAGCAGATGGGTCGTTGGGAAAATAACGTTGGCTAACCTTCAACATAGCGTTTCCATACTCATGATATAAACCTAAAAAATACCTGCCGTTCTGCATCAGTTTCCAACATAGATAAGAAAATCAGCATATGACTTTCCCCCTTTTTGTGAACCTCTAAAAGTCAAGACTCTTTTTAGACAATATGTAATGACCTCGCATTTGTAGGAACGTGGATTTATCTGTATAATATGGATGCGAAACCAAGTACGTACAGGAATTACCGCATACAAATGGAGGTCATTACAAATGAATTATAGCACACTTTTCGTGGGAATGGATGTCCATAAAAGAAACTTTTTACGCTTTGCTGCTACGACATGGAACATGACAAGGTGTTTCACACTCAGAAAGTGGAGTCAGACTACATGCTGGTCCTCAAATACCTGAATGCTGTGCGGAGCAGCGTAGGACAAGATGTGCAATTTGTATGCGGTTATGAGGCAGGCTGCATTGAGTACACTCTATATCGCCAACTAACGCGGTATGGGGTCAATTGCGTCATTTTGGCTCCAACCACAATGATGAAGACAGCCGGAAAGAAAACCATAAAGACCGATAAGCGGGGATGCTGCCAATATCGCAAAGTGCCTGGCTTACCACACTTATAGCCCGGTACATATACCCACGGAGCAAGATGAACAGGTTAAGGAATATCTCAGGATGCGGGATGACCACAAGCTGGCGCTGAAGAAGGTAAAGCAGCAGATTCTGGCGTTCTGCCTGCGGCATGGATTTACTTACACGGGTTCAAAAGAATCATTGGACTGCCGCTCACATTGCATGGTTGAAAGCCTTAAAGCCAGAAGGATTGTATGTTGAGATTTTGTCGGAGTATCTACTGACCTATCAGACACTTTCTGACAAGCTGGAGCGTTTGGATGCCCGCATCGAGGAATTGGCGGCAGATCCAGCTTATTTCAAAGCTGTAAAAAAGCTTTGCTGCTTCCTTTGGGATCAAAACGCACGCCGCTCTATCTACCATTGTTGAAGTGGGGGATTTCCAGCGTTTTTCTTCAGCGGAGAGATTCTCATCTTATTTGGGTTTGGTTCCCGGAGAAAGTTCCAGTGGTGAATCTCAAACCAGACTCGGCATTACAAAGGCCGGAAACTGCCATGTCAGGACCTTGCTTATAGAAACTGCCCAATGTTTCGGAAGGGGACAAATTGGGCATAAATCCGTTGCGTTAAAAAAGCGGCAGGAAGGAAACACTCGGAAGTAATTGCATGCAATACAGTCTTTCGCGCACCTTTTCTCTGTTTGCAGCGAAGCAAACATGATTTCTGATTTCACCTAACATGAACCGAAATGCTTTGATACACCTGGTATACTGGAGGCAGGAGGTGGAGTATGTATAGCATAAATGAATTTGTAGGGTTATTGGTCAGGCAGGCGCGTGAAGAAAGAGGATGGGAGCAGCAGTATCTGGCAGAAGAGATCAACATTGACATCCGCACACTGCGTAAAATCGAAGATGGAAAACAGATATTCCGTTTGATATATTAAATGCGCTGATCCATCTGCTTGAAATCTCACCGAAAATTTTGTTCTATGCTGAGCGCACGGATGGCGGCATTCAAATGGACAAGATGTTCCGTCAGTTGCTGAAGTTCTCCCTGAGAACATTCAAATGATTTGCGAGTCAGCTCGCTACATCCGGGAGTGGAAGGACACCTATGGTTCCGACTGCCCAACAGAGTCGTAATAAACGCAAAAAGAGATCCCTGTGCCGGCGTAAATACCAGCTCAGGGATCTCTCTTGCTTTCTCACCACTTATTCATGATCTTGCCGTACATCTGGAGCTTTTCATTTTCGTAGCGCTGTACGATCAGCATGACGTGCTCACCAACCATGAAGTCAGCGTCCTCATGCTGATAGGAGTAGTTGCACATACAGACCACACCATCAGGCAGATTACAGAATACGCCGCCGCCATACTTGCCGGAGATCACCGCAAGACGCCGGGAGCCGACGGGATGGCGCTGCTCTGCACCGAAGAAGGGATTGACCTCCGTTTCTTTGATGGAGATCTCCAGCTTATCGTTATCCGGGTCGAACATCTTCACAATGCAGTCGATTTCCATGCCAGGGTGGTACTCATTCCGCAGGTCGGGAATGGAGGCATAGCGCATCTCCCGCTGGGTAATGTCCAGGTCGTGGCCATAGCAGTCCACAAGACAGCGCCTCGGCCCTACGGCCAGCATCCGGCATTTGACACGGGCGCCGATACGGTGCAGATCCTCCCGGTGAGCAAAGAAATACCGCTGGCTGCGGTTGGCAAGCCGTCGGGAACCAATGGCGAAGTTTCCTTCACGCTCCACCTTGATGATAATAAGGTCAACAGTTGCTCCAACCATGTTCTGAAGCACATAGTCGGGCCGTTCTTCGCCCTCCTCCCACATTTCCGATGCGGGGATCACAATGCGCACACGGTACGGCACTACGATGGCGCAGTACATGGTTTTCTTTTCCCGCTCTTCCGTCTTAGGGTTCCAGACATAGATGGAAAGGGGGTCTACGCCGATGATGGTTCCGGTGATAGCGCTGCGGCCACGGTAAGATGCGTAGATGGTGTTCCATTCCTGCCGTTCCTCTGGGGTAAGGTTGCGGTCCAGGTCATGAAACTTCAGTTCATAGAACTTCTGCCGATCGCTCTTGGAGGGTTTCGGCGGCGCAGGTGTTTCGGCTTCTGGCTCAGCGCTCTTTTGTTCCTCTTGAAACCCCAGTCGCTTTCCTCTGCGGAGGGGACGTGATCCGGTGGGGCCGCCTCCTCCAAAGTATCAACACCGTACTTTTCGGCAGGCTCCGGCTCTTTTCCTGTATCCTGCATTTCGACGGGCACCGGGGTCTCATCAGCGCCGGCTTCCTCTGCGGTGGGCATTTCGATGGAGAGAGGCGGCGTGGGATCGATCCCTGTGGTAGCCTCGGGCACATCGCCCGGGGGCATCCCGGCCTCAGTCAGAGGGTATCCTGCGGAGCAGGTTCCTCGGCGGCAGCGGTCACATTGACTTCTTCGGGATTGGTCTTTTTCTTGCCATGTTAGTTTACCTCCTGATTTTGATTTCTTTCAGACTCCAAAGAGCCATAAAAGCGTGTGTTCCGGCTTCCTGACGGGCTGCAAAGAAAATGGTGTCGGGGTAGCGCGATCCCGCTCGTGTTGGCATCGTCGGAGATCCAAATGATCCTTTCACCCTTCATGCGAGGTGTTGCAGCGATGCGGCCGGAAATGTCCAGCCAAGCAACGCTGAACAGGAAATTGAGCATGTCTCCGCTGCCCGAAAACCGAAGCAGGAAGGGATCTTGGAGCCGGTCACAGGAATAAAACGCCGGAGCATTTTCTGTCAGCTCCAGCATAATATCGATGGCCTCCAGATAGTGCGCTGAAATTTCCCGACGGCCATAAAACACAAGGTCCTGCTGAATGAAAATGCTGTTACTGGCCATGCGCAGCTGACGGAGCATAACGTCCATACGGTGTTCACTGATCTCTATCCCCTGGGACATGTAGTGCTCCCGTACCATGGCATGGAGTTGGTACACACGCAGGTATTTCAGCTGCTTAAGCACGCCGAGGATGTACTTTTGCTGATTGGTCAGCATCATGTTCTCTCACCCCCTCATGCACTGGAGCAGATGGTGTTGAGATACGGGTCAATGATCAGATCGCTCTCACTTTCGGCAATGCAGTTGAACAGCACCGCCATGGTGTATGCCGTGCTGTTTTTCACTACGGTCCTTGTTTGCGTGGAGCTTGCTCTCTGCATCCCGTAAAATCATTCCATCCAGCCGCTTGAGCTTTGCCCGAACACGGCATTGCGGCAGTGTAGCGTTCCCAATGCGGAAACTGTCGGCATAAAAAGCCGCTCGATGGCGTTTTCAAACACCAGAGCGGTCTCAGGCTCAAAGCAGTAAAGCTCGCAGCCGTCCAAAATATCCAAAAGTTCTTCTTCTGCTTCTTCGTCAGTCAGTCCGTCCCGCGCTCGCGTGCTGACAGACTGACTGACTTCAATATGACTCAAATCAGTATTTCTTTTTTCTTTCTTACTTGGCGTCGGTTTCTGCGGTTCTGGAAGCTCAGCAGCTGCGTTTCTTGAAACACCGTTTCCGTGGTTCTTGGACTGCGGCTTCTGCGGTTCTTGTTTTCCCGCAGGAGCATCCGAAGCGGCAAGGCCCTCAAAATCGGCGGTTCTTGAACCGCAATCTTTCAGCCCGGTCTTCTGGCACGAAAGGAGTGCAGGAGTAGTCCGGGTCCTCAATGGGAGTAACCCGGGCAAGATAGATCTGGTTGGCGTCACCTCGACCGCAGCGCTTCTCCCACACCAGCTTCAGTTCAACCAGTTTCTTAAATGCAGCTGTGACACGCTGCTCACAGATACGAAGTTCTTTGGCCAGCGCCTTGCGAGGGAAAATCACGAAGACCTCTCCATATTCATTGACCCAGCCATTTCTGCGGGAGAGCTGAAAGCGGTTTAGTAGGAACGTGTAGGCCACTTTAGCATCCAGGCTCATTTCGCAGTAGCGGGGATCGGTAAACAGCCAGCGGGGCATCTGCAAATGGTAAATGCTTTGCACATCGGTTTGGCACATCAGTTGGAACGTTGGACGCTCCTTCATTTTCGCAGCCCTCATAATGGGTCTTCCTCCTTAAAATTGGCATAAGAAAAGCACCTATCACACGTTTGTGATAGATGCTCATCTTATCTTACAATTTGGTCAGGTTTTTACATATCTCTGATTCCTGCTATTGGGTTTATCTGGGATGGTCATACGAATCAACCCCATATCCAGCGCCGGGCGCAGGTAATTTCTGCGAAAGCCCTCTCTTGAATGCAGGCCCAGCCTCTCCATCAGTGCGTTTGCAGTGTAGGGAATATCATATTCCATTGATGCAAGCAGTTTTTTGATATACTCGGTAAACTGCTCGTTATCATCCGCAATTTGAAGCCCAATGTCATCCAGCACCTTGTCGATCTGTGAGAGCATAAATTCGATAAAGTGGGTGGATGCACCGTCCACATGGCACTTCGCAATGGCATCGTAGTATTCACTCTGGAACTTTTCAATCTGGCTCTCAATGGGGATATATTCAAAAACCGGGTTCCATTTTGCGAGGATCGCCGTGTGCCACAGTCTTGCCATTCTTCCGTTCCCATCTGAAAATGGATGGATGAATACAAACTCATAGTGAAATACACTGCTGAGAATCAGAGGATGGATACTGCTGTCGGATCGTTTCATCCACCCAAACAATTCATCCATCAACTGCGGAACCAGCCTTGCCGGCGGCGCCATAAAAAGATGCACTGATCTCCATTGAAGACGCCCTCTTCACCCTGACGAAATACACCGGACTCATCTACAATGTATTTTGTCATAATACCGTGGAATTTTCTTTAGATCCGGGATACTGCAGGGGTCGATCTCAGACAGGCGCTCGTAGGCAGCATAGGCATTTTGACTTCCTGGATCTCCTGCTGCTCTCAAGCACCATCTTACCGTTGATCACATCTCGGACCTGGCCGAGGGAAAGGGGAGTTTGCCTCGATCCGCAAGGAAGAATGAATAGAGCGTATGCGGTTGTTCTTTCTCAGATGCGGCTTGGTCTCCAGACTGCTCGTTGCCGTGATTCGACCGACTTTTTCTGAGATGGAGGACACATAGGATACGATCTCGTTGGTAATTGTAAAGGGCGGCGTATAGGCTCCCACGAAAAGCACCTCCATAACTTGCGTATTATCTTGCGTACTATCTTCCTTATTATACATAAGAGCAATAAAAAAATCAACACCATTGGCATGCGATAGATGTCAAAACTAAGAATTCATTGACTTTTCCGTGGTCGGTGAGTAGAATAGCTTTTGGTGATAAGATGATGGATGAAAAAAATTGCAAATCGAAACGCAGGAGGAACAAGACATCGAACCCCTGCTCGGACAAATCAGCTTTGAAGAGCTGATAGCTGAATTAAGACTCTAAACTCTAGCGGAGGCCCGAAAGGCCTCCGTTTTTATATTCCCCGGCCTGGCGGAATGCGGGATGGATCATCCAGCTCCTCCAGTTCAGGATCGTCGCTTCCAATGATGGCGCTGCGGGTCATCTCCACAAGTCAATGTCCTCCGGTGCGGAGGACTTCATAGACGGGATCTCATAAATGCAGCTTGTGCCGGAATCCTGCTTTTGCGTTGGGCTCTTTACTGCCCCCACAGTTTTCTGCTCCTCCTGAAAGCTACTTCTTCTTTCCTGCATGATGGCTTGCTCAGCGGGCTCCGGCTGCGCAGCCCGTGAGTCGACATTTTGTTTTGCAGCCGGACGCCGTTCCTTTTCAGCTTCCTCCCGTTTCTTCCAGTCGGGGATGTAATCGAACACGCTGCACTTGTGTAGGCTCTTATACTCTGGCAGTTCTTCCAGCATCACTTTGTAGAGCTGCGTCGGCTTATAGTGGTTGAACATGACTACACACTTATACCGATCCAGCCTCAGAAACTCATCTGCCTGCAGCAGGTCACGCTGGGTATTGCTTCGGGTCTGTGAATAGGGACGGGTCGAGCTATAAACGGGAGAAAACAGCGGCATCAAGGGGAACTGGTTGTTGGTAACTGAAATGGTGACCTTTCCGCACTTTTCCGCAAAATACTTGGCGCTGGTTAAATCGTTGCAGCCCATGTAGATCGTCTGGTCGAAAGGAGGCCAGCTGATTTTCCCATTCCATGCCGGGATACTTTTCCTTCCACTGGGACAGGGACTGTACCGCCAACTGCACCGACATATTAAAGCCACGAATGGAATTGAACACATCGGAGATGCCGTCCATGTAGCCGATATTCAAATACTCTTCCAGGCAGAAATTGGTCAGTACCGGAAGACGTCCGCCATGAAGGCGGGCATAGTCGGAAAGCCGGGGAAAGGTCAGCGAGAAGAACAGGGAACTGAGAAAGCGATAGGTGCTGTCCTGCGCGGAAATGATGACAAAGTAGGCACAGGGTTTCTGCCCGGGCAGCAGCAGGTCCACATCGTGGTTGCGTGTGATTTTATCTACCAAGGGGTCCTGAAAGATTGCAAGCCGGTTGCCAAGGCCGATGATAATATTGCCCCAGAGATTTTCCCTGGCCTTCAGGAACAGACCGTGAGGTCCCTTTGCCGGATGCTCCGGCGGAAGCTCTGTCAGAATACGGTTGATCTCATTGACGCTTTTTGTAGGCAAGGATCTTATAGACGTCACCAAGGCTGCGCTGCTCGATAGGCAGCAGGTTGCCCTGGGCATCCTTCAAATTACAGACATAGTGGATGAGTGCCATGAGCAGGTTCAGCTCCGCACGGCTCCAGAAGTCGTCGGCCCTCATTAGGCCCGGAGGTGTTCTGGATAATGGTGTTGGCCACGGTGGTCACAAGGTTGGGATTGGTGTCCAAATCGGCCAAACAGTTCCACCCATCCGAGTGAGCCATATCCAGAAAGTTGACCGCCTTCACGTAAAAGCCTCTTTCCCGAAAATACGGCGCAAGCATTTCAAACAGCTCGCCCTTCGGGTCGGTGGCAATGACCGACTCCAAATGGGCCTGTGCGCTGTCTCCGCCGCCAAGAGACATTCCACGGTAGCTTCTCTGGGCACAGCCCATGAGAAAAGGGTATGATGAAGCCCCTGGACTTGTAAGAGCCAGGGGCGCCGATGCACAGTATGTTATTGTTCTCGCCGGGCTTCATACGGTGGGCCACATAAGTGGAGTATTTATCCGGGTCATTCGGGTGTGCCTTGATACGGCCCAGCAGCATACCGGTGACTTCCTGAGCACTTCCAAGTTCCAGGTGCTCGGCAAGCTCCTTTTTGGTGCTGAAACCGGAGGTGCCATGGGTACCGTCTGGAAGGATATCAAAGCCGCGGGGATCTCGGGTGAACTTGTAGCCGGAGAACCAGCTGTACCCTTTTTGTGATGAGGCAGACCAGCAGCAGGATGACCGCCGTCACGCCAAGACCGAAGGGCGTAAAGACCACGAATAGATTTTTGAACGGGTTAAACACCCAGATGCTCTCGATCACCTCTCCGGTGGTATTGAACACCGACGCCTTTCCCAGCTTCAAAGAGTTGAGAAACATTCCATAGAGGTACCACCCGAGAAGCCCCAGCACGATGTAGAGCGGAACACGGGCTCGGTTCCGTTCGTACCAACGGCCACATCTATTTGCGACCTTGTCTTCCAGTTTTTCCAGCAGTTTGGATAAGCGGGGCATCGACCACATCTCCTTTCTCCGTCAGATATTGCGTTCGAGGCGGAATGTAAAACGATGGAGGCCGCCCCAAAAGCTCGGTCAGGATACTGCCCGTCACCTTGTAGACAGTGGCAAGGCCGGTATCTTTATAGCGGGACAGAAGAACAGCGTCGCCCTGTCCGTCCAAGGCTGCCAGTGAAATCGGCAGACACTCCCTCTTTTTTCGCAATTTTAATGGCGGCGTCGATTCGCCGCAGGTTCATGTCCTCCAATAACAAAAGGGCGCCCCTTCAAAAAAAGCGCGTCCCAGGCGGGGACATCTTTTGGCGGTGGCTGAAAGGCCGTTTTCAGCATGAGCCTTGAGAGCTTTGACCGGTAGTCAGGCGTGGCCATGATCTGGAGCTGCAGCGAGCCGGTTTGATCACAAGACAGCAGATGGATCGGATAAGTAAAGGCTGCGGTAGGCTTCTCCATAGCTGATCAGCTTGGTGCCCTTTTTTTCATCACGCACCTTTAGTTCTTCAATCACATCACCATAGGTCTGCCCGGCAAAGATGAATGCCCTCTGGGTGTCCTTGCCAAAATTGGTGTGGTTATGGAAGGCAGCCAGCTCATCATTGATTGCCATACGGCCAATGCTCGGGCATACATAGTGAGTTGAATAATAAACACCACCCAAATGGGCAATCGCCCCAACTCGTGAACTGCCCCATGGATTGTGGCCTCGCCCCTTGTGATCGCAGTGAGAAACAAGGCAGCACGGCCAGCCATGCTGCTTGCCGCCGTGGTAAATATATCAACGCCGGCAAAGTATGCTGTTAAGACAATCTGAGACAAACGCATACGGCGTTCGATAATTTCCTCACGATAGGAAATCGTCAGGTTAGGTACCGCGCCCTCTAAAACCACATGGAGAAACGCCTTACCGTTTGCTGTGATAGTCAGGGTATTGCTTTTTTTCATGGAGTTTAATGAATCCCAGCGCAAGCAGGTTTTCCCGCTCTGCTTCCGTGGAGATGCTGCTCAAATCATCAGGCCGTATATTCTGACACCAGTAAAGCAGGCGCAGAACATCAATATCTCTCACGCTGAAGATCACACTAAAATCACCCCTCCCGGATTCCTGCGAACGCCGAAACTGTTCTTGCGCCGCTTCCGGCGCAATCACAATTTCGGCGTCTTTTGCCGCCTCTATGTGAGGGCAATCTTATGCCCCCACATAGTAGTAAGGCCGGTATGTATTTTTCAGCTTTAGTCACTTGGGGAAAATTCACTTATATCAATGCTTTGAAGGGTCTCGACACCCATAAGGTGGCTGCCACACGGAACCCGGCCGCAACGAGCCGAAATTGGGGCAGAACCTTATGGGTGTTTTTGCAACTTTTTATCCATATAGGTCATCAGCACCAGTGGCCGGAATAGAAGTTTCCAAGGGCATAATCACTGGAATGGGCGGCAAAAAAATCGTGGGCATCCAACTGCGGGAGCAGTGTGATATGGCAGCACTCCTGCTCCTTGACCTTTGTAGAAAATAGAGCGACAGCGAGGGTGTACTGATCGTCGTCCGGAATCAGTCTTCCCTTGATGGCGTTACTGACAGCCTTCCATCCCTTATTGTCCTGGTCGAAAATGTGGCGTCCTTCTATGTCCGTGTGTTCGTCGATCACCAGCATGGCGTGACGGTAAAACGGCAGCTTTTTTCCACACGCCTCATAGCTGTCCAGCAGCCGCCGAATGGTATCGCTGAGCCAGTTTGGGCTTTGATACCGGCAATGGGGCAGCAGCGTATTGATCGTGATATGGAGCCAGCCATAGCCAATCTCCTCCACGCTCCCGGTCACATCCATAGCGGGTAAAAAGTTCTTTTTAGCAAAGCCTCCAACCCCCGGTGAATACTGCTCGCAAAGGCGCCGAAGTTCCAGCGCGGCGCGTTCAAACTGCTCCATGGTCTGCTCCAGCGTTTTTTGCAACTTGTTTGGATTCAACTGTCCGCCGTTGGCCAGCGCCACAAGAGAGCCGGTCTGACCGAATGCATTTCCGACCAACTCCTGAATACGGGTCATGTCCCGCTTCACATCATTCATTGGCATCCTCCATCCGTTTCACACGGAGGTCGGTGGGCGATGTGGTGATCGCCTCATATTCCTTTGGTGTGGTGTGGAAGGCCACCGGCACATGGTTATACCCGATACACAGCAAGCCTTCACCCCGGCGAAACCGGGTAATCTGCCGCACCTCTTCCTCGGACAAATTCAGCTTATTCTGAATGAGTCGGGCCTCCTGTTCCTCCATCTGCATAACCAGCTTGATCCGGCTGGCATCAAGAATGCCTTTTCCGTAGCTGCCGCCCTCCAAACTGAACAGGTCTTGCATTCCTTGCGTACTTGTCACCATAATCCCGCCTAGGCCGCGTACGGTTTTCACCATCTCCAGCACAAAGCCCGCAGCCTGCGGGTTGGCCGTGGCTCCTACAAGGCTCCATAGCTCGTCTGCCAGCAGCGCGGAGAGGTCGGTCTCACAGTTCATAATGAGGTCGTAGGCGATGCTGGTAGCCCAGAAGGTACCATCTGCGATCATGTCATCGGGCATACCGGACAGGTCCAGAACAATGTACTTGTTATCCAGATCAATGTCATTGCGGGATGCCATCGCTGAGGCGGAGCCGGTCACATAGCGCGAGAGCACCACGGCCAAATACCGGGTATCCGGGTCCTGATAGAGCACATCATACCAATCCGAGAGAATGGGCATGGTACGGAAATTGCCTTCCTCATCCACAATGGTACTGTTATCAAAGGTGATGCCGTACCGTTTATAGACTTCTACCAGAGAGGAGTCCAATCTGCTCTTGTCCTCTTCGCCCAGGTCCTTTTTCTTCAGAGAAAACCAGATGATGAGTTGCGCGATCTTATCGGCCAGCACAGAGTCGTCACGGGCGGCAATGTTCTTGAGCTTGGCATAGGAGTCCAGAGATTTTCTCCGAATGGCCATGAGGTTGGGACAGTCCTTAGACGATGGTGACATTCGCAGGTACAACCCGCCCAGTTTCTCACAGAGAGGCCGGAACTCGTGTCCCTTCTTGGGCGCGATGATAATGACCCGTTTGCCCTGCTGCCGGAGCCGCCCGCCGAGACACTGGAGCGTGACCGTCTTACCCGCGCCGGTAGAGCCACCGATCCACCAGTTTCCGTTGGTGTATTTATAGTCATCATAGGGGTCCAGAAAGACCGGAGAACGATTGTAGAGGTTCAGGCCAAGAAAGATACCGTTGTGGTCGCTGAGCTCATAGGAGGCAAAGGGAACGCCGCTGCCACGCCGGAGGTCAGCGCATTGCGGCGTGCCTTACGCTCAATATCCGGGTCGAGGGCCAGAATGGGAAGAGCCGAGAGAAACGCCTGCTCGTTTTTGTAGTCGCAGCGCCGGGCGATCATATCAATGGATACGCATAGCTTCTCAACCTCCGTAACACGCTGCTCCAGTGTCTCCGGGTCAGGAGCTGTCACCTCAATAAGGGTGTGCATATAGTAGAAATCCTCGCCTTGACGGTTCATCACATTCTTCAGATACAGGCCGGAGTTGATGGCGCTGTCCAGCTCCTCATAGTCCTGGCGTGTATCACCGATATCCCGCATACGGGAGCGGTTGACCATGGTTGTCTGTGAGATTTTGGAGAGGATCTTATCCTTGGACTGGCGCTTGACCAGGAAATTTACGTTGATGCCTTCTCCGGCCTCTACCAACGGAGCCAGCCAACAGGAGCCAACTGTGGTGGTGTACCCGTAGCCCGTAACATAGAGATAGGTAAGATAAATGCCGTCCACTACGATGTAGTCACGGCTTTTTGGTGTCCACGGTGGTCGGGGACAAAATATCAAGAATCGTGGTGGAGCCAGCTTCCAGTTCTGTTAAGTCGGGTTTTTCTTCACCAAAAATCAGTGTCTTCAAAAAGGGCTGCTTTTTCGCTTGCCTGCCCCTCTTTGCTCCGCTTCTCATTTTTGACCTTTGCCGGGGCGGACTTTGCCGCCGTTTTCTTCTTGGGGATCTTTTTCGTCTGCATTGTCTCACTCCTCATAAATGCCGTGTACAGCGGTAGTCATGTCAAATACCCTTCGGGCAGCCGGACCCGCTGGCTGGTCTTCTTACTCAGGATCTCATACAGTAGATTGAGAATGAAGTTGTCGCAGTAGCGGGGTTCCAACACCTCCAGCTCACAGAGGTCCAGATACCGCCGGGCAGTGTCCGCCTCCTCGTTGAGCCGCTGTACGATGGCCTGCACGGTATTGCGCTTGGCTCGCATCCCAGCTTCATACTGAAAGACCAGAAAAAAGCGATGCCGCATGGCGTTGCTGGCAATGCCGAGACCGATCTCCTGAATGTTGTCCTCAATCATTTCCCGGCACGCTTCGTTGTCCTCATTTTCAGCATAACAGTGCATCTGCTCTACATACGCCTGCGTATCCGCAGGAAGCGTTCGGGCTACCATTTGAAGATCGTTTGGTGCGATTTTCAGGTATGCCGCAAAGGAAGATATGATGTTCTGGCGGTCGCTGGCCGATTTCAGATAGATGTTGACAGGCAGCACCTCCAGGATCTTTACAAAGCGGTTATCTTTGGTGATGACTACGCCGCCGATGATATTTTTGATTGGAAGCCACGCCTGCACGCTGTCACGGTAAGCACCACCGCTGTCCCCAGACTGAACTCCACCGCCAAATAGCAGTTCTTTCAGGTTCATTTCCTGACCTCCCTCGATATAAAATGATCCTGCGTCCCCGACGCCACTTCCACCAGCTGCCAAGCCAGCGGGTCATGCTATCGTCATTGATGCCGATCAATCCGAAGCCGCCGATAGGAACTATGATGGTCAGCGTCACAATAATTTTTATCGTCAGTGTAAACGGCAAAAAAGCGATGCAAAGATATAAAGCCGGGATTGTCAGGACAACAGTTTCCACCAAATTCCGAAGCTCGAACAGACCCATGATACGGCCGGCATCGGTGAAATTGGTGGGAATATGGTAGACTTCATAATTCATCTGCTTCTACCTCCAGTGGTTGCAAAAGATTTCCTTTGTGAGCTTCATACTCCAGTTCCAGCTGTTCCAGCGCAGCTTTCCGGGCTACTATAAGAGCCCGGAAAGCACAATCAAACGCTTGCTCGTTTCGCGGTGTGCTGCGATATCTACCGAGTTCAAGCTGGCTGATGTATTGACCGCTGAAACCGCTGTAGTGATGAAGTTCCTTCAGCGAAATATGGTGCCTCCGGCGCAGTATGCGAAGTTGTGTTGTCGTGACCATTATTCCACCTCCAGATAGTTGATGTAAGGCAGCTTGCACCACCCTTGCCAGCCACGACCGGCCAATTCGGTTTTTACGACACCCTTTCTGGTGCCCATGGCTTCAATGACGTAGCCGTTTCCAATGTAGACACCAACGTGTCCTTTTTTCCAGAGCATCAGTCCTACAACCTCCGGCATGGTATCCAGCGAGCCGTAGTCCGCATTTAAGACGCCGGCATCCTTGGCCGCCTGATACATCTGGTTTGCACCATAATCAGGCATTCCGTTTTTCGCATAATCAATCGTCATGTTGGATGTGCCCAGCCAGCCATAGCCTTTCACAAGACCCACGCAGTCTGCCGTGCGCCGGCCCAGCCAGTTCTCCTCAATGAAATCAGCATAGTCGCCAACGCCATCGGGGTACTGCTCTTTCTTATACTCAAACAGGGACTCTGTAAGGACATTCCCATAGGTCCCCCATACATACCCCCCAGTTATTTTCCCACGCTTGGATGGCATAGGCGGCGAGATCATGGTTGTTTTTGCTTTCGGGGTCAATAAAGTCGGAAATGTCGATCTCATTGTCATATTCCGTGCCGTACTGGACATTGCCGGAATAAGAGCCATCACCACTGTAATCAGGCTGGTAGGCATTGTAATAGGATGCGTATTTATTGATGGCATCGCTCTCCTCAAGGGTTTCAAAGAGAGCACCGGCCCAGAGCTTGGCATCTTCATCGAAGCCCAATTGATCCATCAGATCATCCGGGTCCAGGCGTTTGACTGTAATTTCCAGAGTTGTCACTGTTCCGTCTCCACCAATGCCGAGAGACGGAAAATATGAGATGTTGGACTTGCAGAACTCCCGAATATCGGTGGCGGTCATGGCGTCAAGATCCTGTCGGTAGGCAGCAGAGTTGATGGCAATGATCCAGAGTAGATCTTCCTCGTTCATAGAATTGTCTACAACGATACGGTCAATGGCTGTTCCATCTTCCTCGTACTCTGCCACAATACTGGTTACTACGGAGTCGATCTGAGTCTTTTCAAAATCCTCAAGGCTCATGTAGACCCCGCCGATGGTCATGGCTTGCTCCGTCATTCGGATTACCGTATCGGTATCCGAGGAATTGTACCCGAAAAGATGTTAGGCAGAGCCGTGAAGATCACCATTGGGATCACGATGACAGTGATCAAGACGCCAATCAGAATTTTGATAAGAAAAGGCAGGGCTTCCTTGGCTGCGGCAACAGCGGCGCCGTATGCACCGGACACCGCTGCTGCCTGAATAATACGGTAAGCCGCCTTCGCAGCACGTACGAGATTTGCCGCAGTCTGCGTACCAGAACGGGAATTGTTGTTCTCGCTCATGTTTTCTTACCCCGCTGTTTCCTTGTGGGCTGCGAGGCAGAGGATGTATCCGCATGTCCCTTTACCGCTGCCTTGGTGTTGGACACAGCCTTTTTCCCGCCCTGTGAGCCGGTTGCGGAAGGAACAGAGGCAGTGCTTCGCGCCGTTTGACGCGCCTGCGTTGTTTGGTGGCCTCCCGTCGCAGTTCCTGCTGGGCCGGGGTGCAGCCCGGGAGCGCTGCTCTTCACCGTAGGCATGGAGCTGGCAGAGGCTGGACGCGGTTCCTGCCGAGTCGGGCTATGCTGCCTTGCCTCTGTCGGTGCTGCGGTACTTGCGGAAGCAAAATTCCTGCCGGGCCGTGGTTCTTTTACGGCTTGCTGGGCAGACGCCGTGGGCGGCTTTCCTGCCGGGCCGTGCTGGGTGCCTTCCGTGTGAACCGTAGTCTGACGTGTAACGGAAGCACCCGCCTGTGATACCGGAGCAGCCTTGGGTACACTCTGCGCCGGTCGCTGAGAGAACCGGGTATCCGCAGGTCGGGCCTGGGTCTGCTGTCCTCCTGCTGCAACTGGAGCGGAAGGTGCGCCCTTGACGCCGGCCGATGGGGTTTGCGTGGAGACAGAGGTTGTATTCTGAGCTGTTTGTCCCACGGTGATTCCGGTTCGTTCTGCAGCTTGTGTCGTGCCGGTGACCGGCCCACCCTGTACCTTCTGCGTATTCACCTGAGTCATGCGGGAGGGTGAAGGTGCTGCCGGTGTTCCTGCCGCACCGTGCTGCACTGCCGCGGATGCCGGTTGAACCGGAGATGCAGCGCCGTTTCTGATTTGAGAGGCTGCGGCTGCACCTGCCATTCCAGCCACTCCAGCCGCCGCTACCGCTCTTCCTGCCGCGCCGGGTCTGCCTGCAACAGACTGAGCACCGACGGGCGGCGTTGACGACGCGGATTTCACATGAGTGGGAGAGCGCCGGGTACCGGGAGGGACGGAACTCTTTCTGCTCTGTGCTCCCGGGCGAGCTGTCTGTCCCACTTGGGAGCCGCCCTGATACATAGAGGATGTGGTATGTTCCTGCGTGGTTGACTGCTGGCTGCCTGCTTGTGTGGTGCTGCTCTGGTAGGCAGTACCCTGGTGCGTGGCAGTCTGCTGAGAACCGCTTTGCTGAGAAGTGTTCTGCTGCGTTGTGGTCTGCTGGGATGTACTTTGCTGTGCGTAGCTGACCGATCCAGCACCGCCGCTGCGTCCACCCACAGGACCGCCCATACGGGGCCGCCCGAACCACCAGGAGGCGTGCCGGGAGATTTGCCCCTGCCAACACCACCTGTGCCTTTGCCAGACGAGCCTGCGTTTTTACCCACAGCCTTTGTGATCTGAGAGGCTGCGGTGCGCATGACCATGTAAGTCAGCGCACCGGGGAACACTCTGCCGAGAGAGTCGCCGGTGATGGCGGGATTTAAGCCGATGCGTGTTACAATGGCGTCTGCTTTCCGTGCGACCTTGACAATCGTAAGGATCAGCACGATCCAGGGCAGAACGTCCAGACCGCTCGGCACAGTAGAGAGAACAGACAAAAGCATTTTTGAAAAAGATCACGTTGGTCACCATCAGCAGGCACATACTGCCAAACATCCGGCACCAGCCTGTAAATATTTCTGACGTGCTTTTGCTGCCGCCCATAGCAAAGGCCAGCGGCGCTGTGATCGTAAGCATGGCGAGGATGACATACCGCTCCGCGATCTCCAGCAGCAGCTTGAAAACCTTGAACATGATGATAACGCCAAATATGATGACCAGCAGCCACGCCGCCGTCAGGGAACCGAATACACTTTCGTCCACCAGCTGCACGTTGACTGCATTGGGTATCTGCAGCAAGTCAATAATCCTTGAGGTCATGCTCAGGCCAATGTCGCAAATCTGCGGGCTTGCCAGCAGCAAAAACGAAAAAAACGAAGGTGCGGGTAAAAAGCAGCTTGGGATCTTCGCCCTCGAAGCCGAGGCCGGACGCCATGCTTTTCAGTGCTTGAAAAACCAGGTTGCCGATCAGCAGCGCCCAGCCCACAGCCATAAGCACCTGCATGATATCGTCGATGACAGGTACGTGGGTCTTTAGGTAGGCAAAATCCATGCTCATGATGTCCAGCAGGGCGGACGAAAAATATTGCCAGCATTCCAGAGTCAGGCCGTAGGCCCACTCCATAAAGCCTTGAAAAATCAGCTCAAGCAATGTGGACACCTCCTTTGAGCCGGGTGCTGTCCGCATTACGGGGTCAGTGTCGCAAGGCCGTTGAACAGCGGCGCAACATATGCAATGAATGCGCCGATGCCGTTGATGATTGCCCAGGCGATCCAGATGCGTTTGAGCCAGTCCCACGCCTGATCGACCTTGTGCTGGTTATTGGAAAGCTTTGCGCCAACTACAGCCACGGCAGACATCAAACCGGCCAACACCGTGCTGATACCTGCAATCTTGCTGTAAACATCCACGATGATGTTGTTGGCAACCGTCCACATATCATCTACTGCAAGGGCGGGAACAGCCAGTACCGCAACAAGCAGCATAAGCGTAAGACAAGAAACATAAAGCCGGTATAACTTTTTCATGGGAACCTCCTCCAGGCTGCAGGAAGAGGCTGAGCATAACTCAGCCTCTTCAAGAATGTGGATATTTCATAGATGGTCTTACTTCGGTCATTGCGGGGCATCCACCAGCTTCATAGAGAGCATCCAGAACTCCTCCAGAAGCGGCGCAAAGGCATCGAACAGATCCGGGTCGAATGCGCCGCACTCTTCCTTTCGATCATCTTCACTGCTTCCGCCGGGTCAATGGCCTTACGGTAACTGCGATCACTACGCAGGGCATCGTACACATCAGCGAGACTTACGATCTGCACATAGGTCGGGGATCTCTCCGCCGCAAAGCCCCATGGGATACCCGCGTCCGTTGATGCGTTCGTGATGGCAGAAGCATATCGTTTGCGCATACCCCGTGATGTTCTCGCCCTGAGTTCAGGAATAATCAATTCAACGCACAGAGCCCCAAGGACGGTGTGTTCCTGCATTTCCTCAATCTCCGAATCGGTCAGCTTATCCTCCTTGTTAACCAGTCGCGGAGGCATCACCGTTTTGCCAATGTCATGCAGTACCGCTGCATCGGCGATATCAGGAATGTCGCCCACAGATCCGGCTCCAGAATACCGATTGACCATGCGTGGCAGAGCATGATTTGAACGAAGTCTCGAAAATGGATGCCATGGGTCAATTTACGTCCTTTAGGGCAGCGCTTGACAAGGATATTGTGCATATGAGATTTCTCCATGATGGTTCCTCCTTCATAAAAATGCCCGCGCAGAATACTCGTAGGTATTCTGCGCAGGCTGTAGTCAGTTGTTATTGGTTTGGGTGGTTATATCAATAGCCGGTCTTGGGAAGTGTGGGAGTATTGCCATAACGCTGAACAATGGTGACCCAGCTTGCATTCGCCGTCTGCCAGGTCCCCTGATATTTGCCGCCCACATCGGCTCGGTTGACCATCTGATAGCCGTTGACAGCATTACCGTTGACCATGACGCTCAGGGTAGGATTGGCCACGCTCTGGAAGCCGACAGGAACCTTACCGAAGTCAAAGTAGACATCGGTAATGACTTCTGCCCGCCTGCATGGGGATGGCGTTCAGCGCAAAGGAATAGTTATTGCTGGTGAGCAGGTTGGATGCCAGCACCTGATAGTTGGCCGTGTAGTTGGTCTTATACAGGATGCGGTAATTCAGCCGTGCGCTGTAGGTGCCGGTGGTGAGGGTAGTCGCCCGAGCAACATCGGTGGGGATACGGTCATGCCAGAAGAAACTCTCCAGATCCACATTGGAGGTGTTGGCAACGGTGATGTCGTATCGCATCTGATTTCCGGCCAGCACCGCAGTGTTGCCGCGCTTTGTGATGGAAACGCCCAGTTCAGCCGTCTTATCATAGGCGGAGAGCTTAATGATCTGACCGGCATACTCCAGAGTTACATCAAACACCTCGGAGGATACCTGCCAATAGGCGGGCGCGGAAACCTCACGAATCTGATAGCGGGTCAGAGACAAGGGCTTACTGGCAGCTACGCCGCGGGCATCGGTGGTAATGTAGTCTACAACCTTGCCGCTGCGGGCATTGATGATCTCATAGACAGCGCCCTGCAAGGGGTGCCGGGTGCGGTGCCGGTGATCGCATTGTACTCAGCAGCATATTTGTAAATCTGGATCTGACCGGTGGTGGGCTCGTTCTCCCACTCGATTTCGGTGGTCGCGCCAGCCTTTACATAGACAGTCTTGAGCTGCTTATCCACATTGTAGCCTTCGTTTTCCAGCTCGCGGATGTAGTAGCGGCCGGACTCGGTGAGGCCGGTGATATATACCCAGCCGTCCTGGTCAGATTCATACTGGCCGATGGGGGTCTTGTTGCTGTCATAGAGCAGGAAGGTAACGCCATAGATGCCCTCGCCGGTGGTGCTGTCGATCTTATGGATCAGGATTCCGGACAGGCTCTTGTTTTCGACAGTAATCGTGGTGGTCTTTCCGTCCTTCACCTCAAAGTAATGGGGTGTATCATCCAGCTTGAAGCCCTCCGCACTCTTGGTTTCTACGGCATAATAGTGACCGTCTTCCAGAGACAGGAAGGCACGGCCATTCTTGTCGGTGGTCACAGTATCCACAAGACCATCATCCGCACGTCGAATCTTAAAGGTCACATTGGGGATGCGCTCGGTCCTCTTGTCAGCGTTGACTTTGATGATCTCCACTCACCAACAGGATCGTTATAGAAATACAAGCTTTGCGTGTCATTGGTATTTACAACCACTGTCTGGCTGCGGGTCTCCTCGTGGATGGTATAACCTGGGATAGTCTGCACCTCAGTTACCACAATGGAGCCGGTGATATCGGCAATCTTGATCTGGCCGTTGGCATCGGTCCAGTACAAACCGTTAGAGGATAGCTGGCCGCCATCGGCGTCAACCACACGGCCATCAGCATAGGTGATCTTGAACTGAACGCCCTCCAGAGGCTCCTTGGTCACAGAATCCAGCTTGTTGATGATGAGTTTCCCTTGGGTTGGTTCCGGAACTCCAGTGTCACGGTCTGGACCCGCCTTGATGAGTGCTGTCTGCGAGGCGTATCGTCCAGAGATAGGTATTGTCCCTTTCGTGCGGGTTTCCTTTACCACCAGCGTTGTGCCGGGACGATGCTCTGTAATCGTGGAAAGTACCTGCGCTGTCCGTCACATATTTGCCGTTGGCGTCACCCACCACCGTTCCGTCCGCGGTCGTCACCATAAATTCCACATCAGAAAGGGCTCGTGGGTCGCGCTGTCGATCTTCTTCACCAGCAAGCTGCCCTTGGGACTGTTGCCAAAATAGAGCTGCACCACATCCTGCTGCTTGCCGCTGATGTAGACCGTCTGCGGTGCGGAGTCGATGACATGGCCGCTGTCACTGGAGAGTTCTTCGACGATATAAGTGCCTTCTTTCAGCCCCGTCACGGTGAAGCTGCCATTGGCGGAAGTCTTGTAGGTGCCGATGACTGTGCCGCCAGTGCCGGAGGTGCCGGCCAAGGTATTTTACTTGAAATACGGCGTTGCTGACTGCTTCGCCGGTGACAGCTGTCAAATTTCCAGACCACTAAAGCACTCAGAGGAATATTTTCAAAGGTCAGTGTCTTGAAGTGCCGGACTTGATGTAGACCTCTCCTGCGTGGCCTCCTTGATGGCGTACCCCGTGGGCGGCTCCTGTTCGGTTATTTTATACCAGCCGTCTTTCAAACCGGTTGAAATCTGGAACTGACCGTTCTCGCCGGTGTAGAGATGCCGAGGTCGTTGATCTCACCGCTGCCGGTGTTGTTGCTGGCGTAGGTAACATGGAACTTTGCACCCTGCAAGGGATCGCCGGTCACGCTGTCACACCTTTTTGACAGTCAGGCTGGGTTTCTGATGATTTTCAAAATAAACGGTGTGGTCGCGGTTGGGATAAAGCGTAGCCAACTGGCTGGGCGCATCTAGCAGATACGGCGACGGCACGGATTTTTCCGAGATTTCGTACACGCCGGGGAGTAAGTTTTTCAGCTCCGCCTTGCCCGTCACTGTTTGTTCTTGATCTGATCGACGCTGTGGCCGTCTGCGGCGCGGACTTCAAACACGGTGTTCTGCGATGGGCTCGCCGGTGTCGGCGTCGTGCTTATAGACGATGAGGTTGGGGCGCTTCTGGTTTTCGATGGTCAGGGTGCTGGTTCGGCCTGCGAACAGCTCCATGTGATACTCCCGCAGGTCGAGGATGTGTGAGGAATACCGTGGCGGTTTCCTTCACGGAGTACACGCCGGGCCCCAAATCGGCAATCAGAATTTCGCCCTGCTCGTTGGTGGTGCGGTCGAGATAATGCGTCCCGTCCTCGATTCTTAGCGATACGGAAATGAACATTTTTCAGGCGGCTACCGTCCGCGCTGGTCTTAATGATCTGCAACGAGGGCTTGATGGTGTTGGTGAATACAAACTGTGCATCCTCGTTGGGGTCAAGCTGAATAATACGCTGGCGCTTGGTCGATGATATAGCCCTCACAGGCTTTTTCCGTCACCACATACGCGCCGGTGGGCAGCTTGGAGAGGTCAATTTCGCCGTTCTGGTCGGTGGTAAACTCCTTGGGGCCGTAATCTCCGGCCACGGACTTAATTTCAAAAACTGCGTTGGGAATGACCTTGCTGGGGTCGGTGCTGTCTACCTTGATGAGCCGCATACCGGGCTTTACATCGTTGAAGAACAGCAGTTCCTTGATGCCGTCTCCGGCAGACAGCTCCACCTCCTGCGGCGTGGTGTCGAGGGTGTGGCCGTCGCTGCCGGTGTCCACCTCCACGGCGCGGTAGGTGCCGGGGGCAGCATCGGTCAAGAGAATTTCGCCAAACTCGTCCGTGCTAAATTTGCCGAGAGAAACGCTGTCACGGAAAATCTCGAAGGTGACATTGGCCATCGCCGCCATGTTCTTGCGGTCATACTTGATGATCCGCAGACCGGGCAGTTCCTTGTTCACGAGAGAAAAGATCGTCGTTTCGCCGGTGGCACACGGGCCGTATAGGTGGCGTCGTCCCTCAGCCAGCCGGAGGGCGCGGTGATCTCCTTGATCTCGTAAGCACCGGGCTTGATGTTGTCAAAGATGGCATAGCCCGCAAAATTGGTTTCGGCGGTGTAGGTTACGCCGCTCTCGATGTGCTTGATCTGCACCATGGCACCGGGCAGGTGCGCCCCGGTGTCGGACAGCTTCTCGATGCGAAGCGTTCCGTAAGGCTCGTTCCAGCAGGTCAGCTCCGCCACCTTGCCATACTCAACCTTGATATTCTGTGCGGGCGTATCACTGAGCAGATGGTCCAGGGGTGCCACACGCTCATACACGGTGTAGTTGCCCGCCAGTGTCAGGGGATGGTCACGGTGCCGTCCGAGCCGGTGGCGAAGGTGCCGACGGTGGCTCCATCAGGATCGACCACCTCAAAAATCGCACCACTGAGCGGGGTATCCGTACCCTTTTCCAGCTTGATGAGCTTCAGGCCGGTGTCGGGCGGTTCCACTTCACCGCCATCGCTGTAATTGCTGTAGGTGGACAGGCGCATGGTAACGGTAGGATCGGTGTCGCACATATAATTTTGGAGCTTGCCGTACTTGTTCTGCTCTGCGCACACAGCGTAAAACACAGCATACTTATAAACATCGGTGGTAAAAGAAAGCTGGACGCTGCCGGTCTTGCCCGCCACCGCAGCGGCAGGGTACAGCACCTTGAATTTACCGCCGTAGCCATCCCCGGTGCCGGAGGTGGTGATGGTGGTAATATCCTTGTTGTTCATGTCCACAATACGCGCTCCTGCGGGGACGGAGGCGGGATCAGAAAAGGCCACGCGGATGGCGTAATTACATACCCATGTGTCGGAATGGACGGTGAATACCTGCTGCTTGTACTGCTGTCCGTCCACCGTGACGGCATAGGCGGTGTCGCGGTCGGGGGCAGCGGTAACACGGGGCGAGTATATCTTGTTCCACGCCGTGCCACGCACATAGATGTCCTTGGCGGCGGCAAGGATAGCCCGCGCCCGCTGAAGCTCCGCGCCGGTCAGGTTGGGATTGACCTTTAGGTTGTTGATATTCCAGTTGGGGAGCAGGTAGCACCACAGCGCCATCTTGGTCGCATAGTAGGCGTGGTACTTGTTTTCCAGCTTCAGCTCCGAAAGGCCGCGGGTGGGATAGCCGTTGGCGATGATGCCCATGACCTTCGGATCGTTGCCCTTTTCCTTGGCGATGTATTTGATGCTCTCGCCGGGGCCTACCGTCTGCGGCACACCCGTTGTATTCGGATTGACGCAGTACGCGGGGATCTCCTTCGTTCCTGCCGTTGGCATCCACATGGTTGAAATAAGTATAGATCAGCTCACGGATTCGCCCGTTGATGGAGAGGTAGGAGAGCTTCTGCTCTCCGTTGTAGATATTGACTTCGCCCAGGGCTTCCTCCTCACTGCTGGCGGCAAGGGCCGTGGCCGGGAGCATTCCCAACACCATGACCACCAACAGCAGCATGGAGATCATCGTTTTTTCATAGTACGTTCCTCCTGAATTTTTTGGATATAAAAAGGCGGTATGCTTTCGCATACCGCCCGCGCGTTGAGATATGAAGTTGTCAGCTCACATAGATGCTGTACTCCGTGTACTGGAATACGCCGTTTTTGTAGACATTCCATGCCTCCAGAGAGTAAGTCCCCGGAGGGCAGGAATTGAATAGCTCTGTGATCTGCTCCGAGCGCCACGGCCAAAAGCTCTGCGGTGTGACATCTGCGGGAATGGTCAGGTTGATCTTCACCTTATCATTCCCGCTGGGGAATTTCACCGGCTGGCCGTTCTGCCATGTTTCGGGGTTTTCCCCGATGGCATTATACAAGGTATAGAGCATCCGGCGCGTTTCGTAGAGATTGCGCTGGAACAGGTAGTCTTGTCCGCCGCTGGTAAAGTGGCGCGCTTCTGCCTGCGGCATTTCCGCTTGTCATAACGGCTGACATCGGTAATGGTATAATTGGTGCCGTCATCGCAGCGAATCACATCGCCGACCTGGGGCACATACCGGGAGCCATCAGAGGGGACATTGATAGAGCCATCTGCATTCCGAGTCAACGAACCGGATTCGGTATTCTCCCGGTTCCTTAGACTCCCCGCGATTTCAGGCACCACTTCAATATCATAACCCATCTTCGCCATAGTGCGGTAGATCAGTACAGCCATATTGCCGCGGGAGATCTTTTGTTCCTGCGAGAGCATCTGCAGGAGCCAGTCCCAATGCAACAGCTGTCTGGCAGGCGGTTTGTGTAGCTCCATTCCATGTCAACATCGCCCAGGCACCGCAGCATAACGGTGCAGGCCGCAGCAGGAGTGACCGGGTCATTGGAGCCATACAGGCCATTCCGTAGCCGGCAATCAGATGATTGGCGGCGCAATAGCCTACATAAACCTTTGCCCAATCCGGAACATCAGTAAACTTGCACTGGTTTGCGGTAATAGGTGCTGTCTGCTTCAATGTGCTCGGATTTGCAACGATGCGGGTAAGCAAAGGTTGCCATTTGTGCACGGGTCAATCCTGATCCAGCATCATATCACCGTTGGTGCCCCCCAACCATGATACCCGCCTGCGCAGATGATTTGCGGCAGTCTCCGTTCTGAACTGAAACTTGCTTAAAAGCATTGCCGGTCAGCGACAGCAGGAGTACGGTCGAATTAAGGCTCGAATTCGTTT
>VOFG01002951.1_pt1 | contig 44587 bp, 75 predicted proteins | sample 5384171 | NCBI WGS metagenome assembly VOFG01 (sample SAMN12384726, study PRJNA508395) | human gut metagenome | isolation source: healthy gut F | host: Homo sapiens
TCTTAATCTGTCAATATTATCATTGCCTGCAATATTGTTTTCTTTAACATATACATTTATCATACTGACCGCCGTCATGTCTGATGAGAAGTCTGCATTTTACAGAAACAGTTTCCAGACCGTAAGAAGTCTGCAGTGCTATTGATATCTTCACTTATAATTTTTCAGCCATTTTCTTGTCTGAAGTATTATATAAAGCCTGTGAGACATTATCGTTCTCCTTAGAATATGTTTTAAATCCATTACTTATACCATCCGTAATCTCACTTATATCTGCATTCTTAATATTAAGCGACAGGAATTATATTATCGCCATTACAAGTATCAGTTTCATTACAAATGCTATGAATTCCTTATACTTTGGTGGCACAAAGCTTTAATGCAATCTCTCCTGTAATTTCAAGAATAAATATTGTTTTAAACCAGTTAATAAGACCTGTCATTGCACATTACCACATTTAAACATATAGATTAATATTAGTTGCAAAGCATATAATTGCCATTGTAAGGCACATAAGAACAACTGTGACAGCAATCATATATATCATATGTTCAAGACTTCCTGACAGAACAAGAACAGCTTTGACTATACGGCTGTCTGCCACAGGCTCTAATACTGCTCCAAGAATCTGATATAACAATGCCATGACAACAAGCTTAAGAAGAGGAATTCCTATTATAACAGCCATAACAATAACCCATGGCCACACCAATAGAATTCTTGACAAGCACAGCAGACCCTGCAATTGTCTTAGATACAGTCTGTGCACTGTTTCCAATGCCAGGAATCATAGAAACAGCTTTGAATAAAACGGACATTTTAAAGTGAATCGCTTAATGGAAGTATAAGACTTTTTATTCCGTTAAGTCCCAGAAAAAACATAAGCATTCCTTTTACTGACAATTTTATAATCTTTGTTATAAGCTGGCACATTTTGTTGAACTTATCTTTTTCACTGAATGTATCAAACATGCCTAATATCATATATACATAATTGCATCTCATAAGAACATTTTTCACAAGGACATTAACTATGTACATAAGAAAAAGAATTATCTCATAATATCTTTGCAAAGACTTGATGCCCCACACGAATATGCAACTGCCGGAAAAACACCGGGCAGAGTGCCTTGTATATATCAACCGACATCTGAACACATTCATAGCCTGTCCTTGCTGCATTAATAAACACCGCAACTATCAGCGTCATAAGAATGAATGATATAAAAAGCATCGCTGAATCAGATGCATTTTTATCAAGCACAGTAAGAAACATTGCGCATATAGATAAAAAGTAATATCTGTATCAGAACTGTTCTGTTAGAAATAATTGCCTCGGTAACTATTCCGGTAAAGTTAAAGCCTATATCCGTATCCGAACTGGTAACCGACCTGACAAGTTCTTTAAAAGATGCCCCCTTCCAGCCATAATCATCAAGCGTACTGTCTATTTCACTATAATCAGCTTCATCTGTCAGTGAATCATAATTAACTGTATCCTCATCCTGTGCATATATATATGTTTTCTGTATGATGAGCGCCGCCAGAAACGCTATCATAAAGGCAATTATTTTCTTAGTCAGACAATCCCCTCTGAAACCATTTCAAAAAGTGTTACTATAACCGGTATACATAAGCCCGCAACAGAAATCCTGGCGTATATTTCCATAGCTGACGCAAGTGCTGCAAATCCATTTTTCTTTACATATATTTGATGATATTTCTGTTACATACGATATACCTATGACTTTGACTATCAGCTTTATATATTCCTGATTAATACCGGCAGTAAACATATTGATTCTTGTGTACACGGATATAAGCCCGTTAAATACAAGCATTGCTGTTCCTACACACAGAACAACTGACACAAAAGTCCCCATTGAAGAGCCTGTACTTTTCAAAACCAGAGCAAGAATCACACCTGTAACTGCACACACCGAAAGCGACAACACATTAATATGTACCACCCCTATCACAATTCAAAAAGCTTTTTTTCATGGTAGTAAACAATTCAAGTATATAAGGTAATATCCAGTATATGACAATAAGAAGCCCTGCCAGTGCAGTAAGCAGCTGCCTGGTCATCTCTTCCATTATGCTTTAATATCTGGTTAAGTATTGAAACAACTATGCCTACCGCTGCAATTTTGAATATTATGCTTACCTCCATACTTCACCTCCGATTCATATAAGTACAATCACAAGTATAAGTCCTGCTGATATTCCTGTAACGATATAAGCCTTCATCTTTCCTCTGCATTAGTCTTAACCGTATCAAGTTCCTCATTAAGTTCACACACACAACAGATTGTATGTGTTTTAACTGACTGTCCTTGTCAATAAATGTGCTTATAGAGCCTGCCTCTTTTATAATCTCCAGCTGTCTTTTGCCAAGTATTCCTGCAAATGCTTTATCAGCGACCTCGTTCCATATCAATGCAAATGTGTCAATGTCCGATTTATTCAATGCTTCATATATGTATCCGGTGAAATTCCTGACATATGAACACATGTCAAAAATCTCCAAGGCGTTCAAATATCTGCGTCATATCTATAAGTGAATATCCAATATGATTATTCATAACGGAAAAGCATTCTTACCATGTCTTTTAATATTATTATCCTGTTCTTTAATCTCTGGCTGTATGAAAGACCATACATAAAACAGCCTGAAAGTATTAATATCCGCCTATATATCAGACATTTTCCTGCCTCCCACATTTTTCCAAAATTACAGCTCTCTTAAATCCTTTTTTCCGAAAAGACCTGCAAGTCTTTCATCTGTATCATATATACCGCTTCCATGTGCAGTTCCTATTACAGCCTTGACCACTTTTAATGCAGTATTTTACAGCTTTAATATCATCTTCCCCACCAATCTCATCCATTGCTACAACCTGAGGACTCAGCGAGCGAACAGCCATATATACTCCTGTAAGTTTATTACAGCCATCTAAAACATCTGTCCTGCAGCCAATATCATGGAACTCCGTTGACACAAGATAACTGTCTTATAATGTCTCTAAGCAGTGTTGTTTTTCCAAAAGCCAGGCGGTGATATTATAATAGTATGCTTTAACCCGTCTTTTAAAAGCTCATCCATTATATTATCAGCGCAGCCCTCCATCTGTTTAGCAATTCTTATACACATGAATGTCACATGTAAGAAATTCTTTACCTTACCATTCTCCCATATAACCTGTCCGCCAAGTCCTATTCTGTGTCCGCCTTTGATTGTCAGAAATCCATTTTGCCATACAGGATTCATATGCATAAGATGAATAATTAGTTGCTATTGACAGTATCCTTGTTATCGTATGTTCATCTACAAGACTGGTTCCCATATGTTCTCCATTATCACATATGGCGCAGGCAGTCTTCCTGTACCGCAGACGGATTTCCCTGACATGCTGAAATCCTGCATATATTCCAATGTCTTTAATTAATTCATCCGGAAGAATTTTATAAGTGATTCGTCATACAAAAAAAGCCCCTTCACTATTTTTTTTCACAATATATGAAAGGGCTGTCCGTTTTATTCTACTGACTTTAAAGATTCGACCATAGGAAGCTTCTTTAACTTTCCATACATGGTAAGATTAACTACAACTGAAAATCAATGTGATAAGATATGAATATATATATGTTGTCGGTTTAATAGCATATCAAACATTATTGCATCCATCTCTACAGTAAGCATTATGTATATGAAGAAGTCTTCCTAATAATAGTCCAAACACACCACCGATTAGTGTAAGGAATATATTCTCACGGTACACATACATACCTACCTCCGGGTCAAAAGAAACCAAGTACCTTAATAGTTGCAATTTCTCTTCTTCTCTCCGATATATTAACATTTGTAAGATTATATAACACAACGATGCAAGCGGCCCCGCTGATATTATAAGTACCCATGTTACCAGGTCAAGTGACTGTATCATATTTTCAAATCGTGTGACATTAGCATTAGGAAACTCACACCCTTAATATAATCTCTTGTAAGGTATTCATCTCCCATATAACTTTCAGTTTCGCTTACATCTCCGTTAATCTTTATAAGCACCCTGTTGTTATCAGGAACATTTCCAAAAAGTTCATTATAATATTCTGTACTTATATATACATAATGATTAACATACATTTCTGTAATACCTGATACAACAGCCTCTGTCTGCTTTCCAGCGGATGATGTTACTGTAATCTTATCACCTTTCTTTACCCCTAAATCTTTAGATAGCTTTTCAGTGATAACAACGCCTGAATCCCCAAGAGCCACATCATTATGTTTTCTTCTAGTTCTTAATGTCACATAATCTTTAAATGCATTCTTATCATCAACTATGACATATTCTGCTGTCTGTGTATCTTCACTGCTCTTAACATCATCAGAATAACCACAGTTTAATAGAAAATCATCAATGTGTCCGTCTGCTGACATGTCACTTTCAAGTGTATCCATATCCTCCTGTGTAATCCCATCTGTAAATGTGGCAACACTGTCATAATGTATAAGTTCACCGTACTGGTTATGAATAAGACATTCTATACTGTTCTTAATACCAAAGCCTGCTGTCATAAGTGCCGTACAGCCTGCAATCCCTACAACAGTCATAAGAAATCTCTTCTTATACAGGAACAGATTACGCATAGTAACCTTCATTGTGAATGACATGTGTTTCCATATAAGTGTAATATGCTCAAGAAGGATTTTCTTACCGCTCTTAGGTGCTTTCGGACGCATAAGCTCTGATGGAACCTCTTCTAACTCACTGTAGCATGAAAAAAAAGAGCTGCTATAACTGTTACTAAAACCATGGTTGTAATGGCTATAATTGAAAGAAATATGTGGCTGTCGTACACTATTGGCGGAAGCTGGTATATTATATTCAAGAATTATATATTACAAGCGGAAACAGTTTAAGACCTATGATACAGCCTGCTATTCCTCCAGTAACCGAAGCAATTAATGCATATGCTATATATTTGAATGCAATCACCTTTTGCTGTATCCTAGTGCTTTATATGTTCCTATAAGTCCCCTTTCTTCTGCTACCATTCTTGTCATTGTTGTAAGACAGACAAGGGCAGATACAACTATAAAAGAATATTGTAAATACCGTGGCAATGGCTTTCATCCTGTCTGCACTGGATTCATAATCTTTAAAAAGAATACTGTTCCTGTCTTGTAAGCTCATACCATTTCCAGTCATCGCTGTCACCATATTTAGATTCAAAATCTTCCTTAGCCTGCGTCTCAATGCTATTAAAATCATAATCAGCAAGTGCTTTCTCATATGCCGGCTGGGATATGGCTCAATAATAGCTGAAACATCCATTCCTACAAAATAATTACTGTACTGTTCTGTAAGTGATTCTACAACATGGTCGTATATAGCCGCTTTGGCAGCCTCTTTTGCCTCATTTACTGAATCTTCATATACATCCTGTATGTCATCTTTTCTTACATTAATTCTGCTCTGTGAAATATTATCTATTCTGTCAGCCGTTTCTTTAACGAGATCTTTATATTCAGTTCCATATGTATCCAATTCCTTTGCTCCATCAACTGTCGCAAATACTTCATTGAAATAATCGGACATGAATTCATCTTCCGTAATATACATAAGATAATTAATCCTGCCGCTTCCAACATTAGTAGTTCCAAGGTCATAAGAAACATAATATGGTGTATATACTGTTCCTACAACCGTATACTCTGAATCTTTAAGACTGTCATTAATATCATCCTGTGTTCCGGATGAAAGCTTGATTGTATCTCCTATAGAAAAATTATCCTTGGTATCTTCATATCTTACAACACATTCACCGCTATTTTCAGGAAGCCGTCCTTCCTTGATTCGTAACTGGTTAATGTAATTCTCATTATTCCTGTCTGTATTATCAGGTACTGACATTATATGTACAGCGGTCTCTATGCTGTCTTTCCTGATAACTGCATCCTGTGAATATGCAGGATACACTCCCTTAACACCATCAACTGCTCTTATAGCTTTAATATCATCTTCATTAAAACCTATTGATGATAAAAGTCTTAAATCACTCATATTATAATCATCATAATAGTGATCCGTTGAATTCTTCATATCATTAGAAGATGCTGTTACTCCTGCAAAAAATGCTACTCCAATAGCAACAATTGCAAATATAGCTATAAATCTTCCAAATGTTCTCTTAATCTCACGAAAGAGATCTTTCCACACTGATTTTCCCATATTGTACAAGCCTCCATAGTATTACCAGTCTATCGCGTCTACTGAAACAGGATTGTCATTAATAACAACACTGTCAACGATACCATTCTTTATCTTAATAACTTTATCTCCCATTGCTGAAATTGCCTGATTATGTGTTATAACAACAACAGTAATTCCATTCTTCTTACACATATCACTTAAAAAGCTTAAGAATGGTTTTCCTGTATTAATATCAAGCGCTCCTGTAGGTTCATCGCATAAAAGCATCTTAGGATTCTTTGCAAGTGCTCTTGCAATGGCAACTCTCTGCTGTTCACCACCTGATAACTGTGACGGAAAATTTCCTATTCTGTCAGATAATCCCACAGCTTCTATTGTCTTAACAATATCAAGAGGCTCTTTACATATCTGCGTTGCCAGTTCAACATTTTCTTTGACAGTAAGATTCTGTACAAGATTATAGAACTGGAATACGAATCCGATATCATATCTTCTGTATGCTGTAAGCTGTCTCGAACTATACTTGTCAATTCTTTTACCATCAACAGTTATTTCCCCGGTAGTACATGTATCCATTCCTCCAAGGATGTTAAGAATAGTACTCTTTCCTGCACCACTAGGTCCTAATACAACAGCAAATTCGCCTTTATCAATCTTAAAATCCACTCCATTCAATGCTCTTATCTTTACATCACCCATTTTGTATATTTTCTTTACATTTTTAAATTCTATATATGCCATAGTTTCTCCTTTTTTATTCCAGACAGTATTAAATCACATATTAATCTATATATAATAATACCTTATAGCACTCATAAATTCAAATCATTTTAATATAATCATAGAAAGACATTTTATTAAATTTCTATGAAATCATTTAAGAATTTTTCAATTATTATACTCGTATTATCGCTGTTGGTTTGTTGCATATTCTGTCCTGTAACAACTCAGGCAGCAGGACTATATTCAAAATACTCTGTTCTTATTGATTCTGATTCATGCAGGATACTTTCTGGCAGAAGAATGAAACAACGGCTGTAAGCATGGCAAGCACAACTAAAATTATGACTCTTATTATTGCTTTGGAAAACTGTGACAAGAATTTTGTCGTAACAACTTCCGCCTACGCTTCCATGCCTGATGTACAGCTTAACGCCGTAACTGGTGAGCAATTCATAATTAACGACCTATACTACTCACTTATGCTTGAATCACATAATGATTCCGCTGTAATAATTGCTGAAAATCTTCGCTTATTACTTACTATGTAAAAATCCTTCTTTAAGGTCTGAAACTCCGTTTATCAATAATTATAATTACGATTCCTCATTTCTTTTCTGAGATTAACCATGAACAAAGTGAAATACTTGTTCATATTTACCGGCCTTATGAATGAAAAAAGCGGATGATATTCTCTTATCAGACACATATTACATAACACCTAATGGTCTTGATGCCGAGGATAACTATAGTTTTCATCATACAACAGCATATGACCTTGCAAAAACCATGGCATATTGTATTAATAATGAGGATTTTTTATATATAACACAGACTGTTTCTAAAACAATTTCAGACACAACAGGCAGATACCATTACCAGCTAAATAACAAAAACAGGCTTTTAAATCCTGATGAAGGAATTATCTCTGGAAAAACAGGTTTCACTAACAAAGCCGGATACTGCTATGTATGTGCATACAAAGACAAAAACCGGACACTGTGCATCGCCCTGCTTGCATGTGGCTTTACCACCAAATAAGAATTATAAATGGAGTGATGCCCGTTATCTTATAGCCCTTGGAAAACAATACAGCCGACAGAAATATTTTAATAATGAATACACATTTTACATTCCTGTATCCAAAGGAAAAAAATAGTTTCTGTGAACTTATACCTGACTGTTCAATTGAATTTCTTGCCTGTGAAGATGATTCAGTAACTATACAGGCAGATATTCCTGAAATGCTTTCTGCACCTGTCAATTCAGCACAAATTTATGGAACAATTAATATATATGTAAACAATGAACCAATCCGGCCAGCATCAGTCTTAAAGCAAAGCAGAGTATTCCCAAAAAGTTCATGTACTCGACATAATCAATAAAATATTTCAATAAACATTTTAATCATTCTGATTTGTTCTAATTTATTATAAAAAAAAGAATGACATAAAAATAATTGTGTTATATAATATGAACGTTGATTTTAAACTAGTTATATAATATGGAGACAACAACAATGAATAAAGTATATAAAGTATTCCCCGGCGGCAAATTCAAAGTTCTTACTTTCAGTTATGACGATGGTAAAATTGAGGACAGACGTCTTGTAAAGCTTTTTAACAAGTTTAATCTTAGAGCAACCTTTAACCTTAATACAGGTATTATTGACCCTGCCATAAGAATTCCTCAGGAGGAATGGCCTGAGCTTTATAAAGGACATGATATTGCTGTCCATACATTTACACATCCTACAATGATCAGACTTAACGATTATAATGCCCTTAGAGAAATTCTCGATGATAAGGATAATCTTGAAAAAATATTTAAACGTCCTATATATGGTCTTGCATATCCTAATGGTTCTTACGATAACCGTATAGTTGATATTGCTAAATCAGTCGGCATCAAATATGCAAGAGTTACTAATGATAAATACGTCGCCACTAAAGTCGCAGAAGCCTATTTCGCTAATGCCGAGGGTCCCTATACTTATAGGGGATGAGAACGGATTCTCTATGCCTGAAGACTATATGTGCTGGGTTCCAACATGTCATCACAATCATAACCTTATTGATTTTGGCAAGAAGTTCATGGCACTTACTAAAAAAGCAGTATCTTTACATGATGTATGTTTGGGGACACAGCTTTGAATTTGAAAGAAACAATAATTGGGAAATCATTGAGGAATTCTGTGAAATGATTGCTAACCGTGATGATATCTGGTATGCAACCAATTCTGATATTGTTGAATACAACGAATTGTTTGACAGACTTGAGTTCTTTGCTGATAACGAATATGTTCATAACCCTTCTATTAAGTCAGTATGGCTTGCAGTAAATAATAGTACTATTGTTGAAGTAAAAGGCGGCGAAACAGTTAAATTATAATAACGCATTATTAAAGGCGGCTCACCATTACAGGTTTGCCGCCCTCTTTTTATTCATGCTTAAGATTCTTAAATGCATTTCTTAATGTAATTGGATTGCCATATCTTAACGTTCCCATTCTGTATATCTTAGAGCCTAATATACCAACTGCTATTGTGCTTACAATAAGAATAACAAACGATACAGCTATCTCAGCAAAACTCACATTTCCAAGTGCCACTCTTGCAAACATTGCACTGTATGAGCTTATTGGCAGGAATCAAAGCACCTTCATAAGAATTCCATCTACATTATTAAGCTGGGATAATCCTATAAAATATACAATCATAATAACAAACTGTACACTTCCGGCACTTTTATTAATATCCTCTGTCTTAGACACAAGCGCTCCCATTGCACCATATATGAATACATAGAACAGCAGCCCTCCAAGTCCGAAGAATGCAAATGTTATAAGCACATCTGAAGGAATATTAAATATTTTATCAAATAATCCACCCCATGAGTCTCTGTTAATCTTATAGCTTCCAAGTATTACTGCAAATATAATTCCAACCTGTAAAAGTGCTGCAGATGTACCTGCCAGTACCTTTCCAAAGAAAAGACTGTTAGTATCAGCACTGGTTACAAGAAGTTCAATTGTTCTGTTTGATTTCTCCTGTGTTACAGAAGTTGCTACCATTACTCCATACAGAATGATAACCATGAACACAATAATTATAAGTGCATAACAATACCAGTAATTACTCATCATGTCTTTTCCAAGTACAGTTGTCTCGGAATTGATAACCGGATTAAAAGCATTTTCAATCTCTGCCATATCCAGATTATTCTCCTTACAATAGTTATACTGGCTAGCAGCTGCATTGCATATGTAAATTTCTGCGTCATATCATCAAACATATCACTATTATTAACGACATATTCAAAATCTGTTGCATTCTTTACAACAAAACCGGCAATGACATTTTCATCATTTTCAGTCTTATCTACAAGTGCATCTCTTGAAGAAACATTTTCAATCTTGACATCATTTAATACACCTTCTACAATTCCGGTTCCGGCAAATATGTCTTTTTCATCACAGATTATGATAACATCAGTAATCTCCGTATTATCAGCGGTATCATCAGTATCATCTTTATTAATCCCAAGAATTCTGACATATCAAATACACTTGGAAGAAACAGTATCACTGCAAAGAAGAACAGCTATAACAATTGTAGAAATCATAAAGCTTTTATTCTTGATATAATTCATAATCTCATACTGGAATATTACTCCGAACTTCTTCATTATCTGTCACCCCCTACAGCTTTTACAAATATATCATTAAGCGATGGTCTGTAGCTGTCAAATGATGCTATCTCTATATCAGCATTCATAATTTCTTTAATAAGTGCATTTCCAGAAAGCTCATGAATATTCTTTACTATAACACCATCTTTATGTATTCCTGTTACAGATAATGTATCTTCGCAAGCTGGTCTTTAACTTTTCTGCCAGTTCTTCTGCTCCCATTCCAACAGCCGATATTATAAGCTGATTCTTTCCATATTCAGACTTAATATCTGCAATATCACCTGATAATGCAATCTCACCGTTATTAATTATTGCTATATCCTCACAGAACTCCTCCACATAGCTCATCTGATGACTTGAGAATATAACTATTCTTCCTTCTTCTATCAATTCTGTTACAACATCCTGTAATATCTTGGAATTAACCGGGTCGAGTCCACTGAATGGCTCATCTAATATAACAATCTCAGGCTCACAGACAAGTGTTGATGCAAGCTGGACCTTCTGCTGGTTACCTTTGCTGAGTGTCTCTAACTTCACATCTGTATACTGTGATACCTGAAGTCTTTTAAGCCATTTATCGGTATTCTTCTTAGCTTCAGCTTTAGATAAGCCTCTTAACCTGCCAAGATACACAAGCTGTTCTGATACTTTTTTCTTAGGATATAATCCTCTCTCTTCCGGCAGATATCCTATCAAATGCTCATTTGGATTAAACCTTTTACCATCAAGAAATATTTCTCCTGAATTGGCATGAAATACATCCATAATAATTCTTATAGTTGTAGTCTTTTCCTGCACCATTACGTCCAAGAAGACCTAATGCCTTGCCGCCTTCCACATCAAATGAAATGCCGTGAAGGACTTCTTTCTCACCAAATGACTTGGTAAGATTTTTTCACTTCAAGTTTCATTAAATTAATCTCCCCTCATATATTGTGAAATCTTTGATAATTGTATCACATGTATAGAAATTTTGATAGTCAAATTTATATTAATATTTTACATACCGGCTGATAATGGTATACTATATTCTATAAATTCAGAAAGGAATCTTTTAAAATGAAGAAAAAGCATTTATTATTAAGCATAATCCTGTTATGTATTTTATTCAGCATGACTGCCTGTGGGCAAAAGACTTCCAGTAATTCATCATCGGATGATACCCAGAATCTGTTATCCGAAAACATCATGTTGCCATAGAAATCAGCAGCTATGGAACGATTGAGGTAGAACTTGATGCAGATACTGCACCAATTACTGTTACTAATTTTATTAATCTTGCCAATTCAGGATTTTATAACGGTCTGACTTTTCATCGTGTAATTGATGGATTTATGATTCAGGGTGGAGACCCTAATGGTGACGGAACTGGTGGCTCTTCTGAGAAAATCAAGGGTGAATTCAAGTCAAATGGCGTCCCAAATAATATAAGCCATGTAAGAGGCACTATATCTATGGCACGCTCTTCTGCTAATAATTCTGCAAGTTCTCAGTTTTTCATTATGCAAAAAAGGACACTCCAAGCCTTGACGGACAATACGCAGCTTTCGGAACTGTCACGAGCGGCATGGACATTGTCGATAAGATATGTAAAGACTGCACTGACACTAATCAGAATGGTGTGATTACAGATAAGAGTAAACAGCCTGTGATTAGTACTGTGAGGGTTGTGGATTAATTGATTCATTTTACAAAAGCCCAATATTAAACGTATAAATATTGGGCTTTGAATGCTATCCGTCTGTTTTTTAGATTTGTCTGCCTTTTGAGACAAACTCGCCTGTTAATTCTTTATTAACTGTTTTAGAAGTTAATACTTCATATTAAAACTCTCGAAAATAACTTCTTTTTCACTTGTCCATCTTCTATTATTATATTATAAGAATATTCTTTATGTTTTATTTATCAAAATCATAACTATTCTCATATATATCTAAAACTTTAGATACAAAAACAGCTTGATTCTTGCTTTCTTCTGTACCAGTATTAACCTGATACCCATACGTCATGTAATCATAAAAGTTTCTTGGAGTTATTGGTCCAAGCTTGTACTCATCCCTAATCAGATTAATACCATCTGAATAATCCCTTACTAACGCCTCAAATGCTTTCTGAGGGTCTTTAAATACCGCTTTTCCATTTTCATCTGCCCCAATTGCAAATTCTTCTCCATGATCAAGAAAATCCTTAACATTAACACTGCCTGTCTTATAGCTGGCTACATATTCCTTTACATATGAATGTGCAACCTTCGGTGGCTTTGTTTTTACAACCTGTCATTGCGGCAAAACAGATAATAGCCGTTCCAAGTATCAACGCTTTCTTCATGCAAATCCCCTTACAACTGCATTTTAAAAGCCACAAATATATATATATAATATAACACATATATGAATATATTTCAACATGTAATATTTCGCACTGGTGTACGGGTTTTGGACTTTGGTTTGTTTTTTATTACTGAACTTGCAGAACTTCAAAGTCCAATCTCTCATGATTGGCATGTTCTTTTGGACTTCAGATTGCTTTTTATTGTCTTTTGTGGAACTTCAAAGTCCAATCTCTCACACCTCAGCGCTTTTGGACTTCTGTATGACTTTCCACTACTAAAAAGTCCAATCTGACAGACTTTATCAACCCAATTGGACTTCCTCCGTGACTCACTCTGCTATAAAGTCCAATTTAAATTGTCTTCCTTATTTAGCATGCTTTTTCTAACAAAGCTAGGATTATTGATAATATTATGCTTTTTGTAATTATTGGGGAATAAAAAGAAAATAGATATATTATTATATTACGAAATTTATTAGATAATTGATTCTTAATATGTTCGGCTTTATACTCATAAGCTGATTCTGCATATCCTCCATCTTTCGATGTGATCTGCTCTATAAAGCCCGCGTCTGAACAATCTTCATCTGCGTATACCTGGTAAGAGCATCCGCCGATGTATCGCTCTTCATAAACAAATCCTGTGTCTTTATTGTATCCGGTTAATACTTCACCTTTCTTATAAAGTCGGAGTTTGTTTAATTTCTGTATATCAGTGGCGCTTACCTCATAGGTCTTTGCGTTCTCACTGATTGATACTTCCATGTCCTCCATAAATGTGCAGTTTGATGCGCCGCTTATCTGATGAATGACATAGTTGCCATACGGAAGGTCTTTCGATGTTGCTTTTCCATCTGCCCCTGTTCTTAAGATATCTCTCTGGGCTTCCGTCGCATTGTCATAACTTCCAGCTCCCTTATAGTAAATCTGGAACTCTGCACCTTCCTCCGGTACATTCTCTGTTAATGATGATTTCTGTGCTGTCTTTACATAGCTTCCACCATCTTTGATTGCTGTCATCTTCTTGGTAAGTGATACCTTTCCTTTGACTTCCTGCTCAAGATGGATTACTGTACTGTCCGCCTCCTGGTAAGAGGTGGCATTGGTCTGCTTTACACCATTAACATAATAACTCTGGTTATAAGTATTATAAACAAATGATGTGTTATCAACAGATATCCTTCTGGTGCTTCATACTCCTGAACTGTTAATGTTCCAAGCGGGAATACCACATTACCATAATTATCTTTAAATAATGTATCTCCACCTATGTAGTTTTCACTATTTCTAAGATTAATCCTGCCATCTGCTCCTGTCTGAGCATAGTAGGTATACTTAGGTGTCTTTCCTGAAGCTGCAGGGTCAGTTGTCATATCTGCATCATAATACTTAATGACATACTTTGCTCCCTTAAGAGTTCCTGCTCCGTTAGATACGGAACCTGTCTCTTTGTTTACTTTCCTTAAGAGAATTGTTACAGGGTCAGTCTCCGGTGTATCCGATATATCACATGTTACTGTGTCAGAACCGGTAATTGTTACTGACTCAACAGAATCATTAATAAGGAATCCTTTAGGTGCTCCGGTTTCCTTATAGTAATAAGTCCTGCTTTCGCCTTCAAAGGATATCACCTGTCGTGTAGGTATCCGTATAACCATCACTGTTAGTTGTAAGCCTTGTTACAAGGTCTGTACATTCAGCGTCGTTATATACTGATATTTCTGCACCCTGCAGACTATAACAGCTGTTATTATTACTGATACTGTCATTGGATGAGTATTTCCTGAATCGGAAATTTCCATTGTAATAAACCGGTGCCGGTTCATCCCAGAAGATACACAGACTCTGGTTTACACCATCATCGTTTGACAGGAACTTGGCATAACAGTCATAATCACCACTGCTTAAATTGTAAGCATATGAATACAGTTCCATGCATAAGTCATATCCTGCACTACCCGGACCACCAAGGAATGTACCGCCAATAGCCGGCTCATTCCACATGTCATCATCCAGTGCATAAGCAACAGTATGATGTGCGATAATCCATCTTAAGTCATAATCATAATCACTTAACGGACCTCGTGATGCTCCGCTTCCGACAGAGAAGAATAATACCCTTGCTACTGTATCATTGACATATGTACCGCCATCTGTAAATGTCGAGCCTATACTCGGCTGCGTCTTGTGTGGCTCTGCACACATAGCCTTAACAACATCCCCATCAGGTTCCTCAACACTGAATTCCCAGCTCTTCCAGTCACCCATTCCATCATCAATGCCGCTGAATACATCAGCATATGATACACCGTTATCATAATCGACAAGCGTATATCCATCTGCTTTCGCAACCAGAGGTTCCATGTTCGAGATGACTGTAACAACAGCCATTAAAGCTGGCATGGGCACCTGCACTAATCCTCTTAAGAAAATCTTTTCCTTTTCTTAATCGTGTTTTCATCTTTTTCTCCTTTCCCACAATATTAGCCAGACTATAAAGCCCTCACGAGTGGTGTCCGTAAAGAAGCTGGTAACATTCTCAACAGTTCGTGTTTTAGCTTTCTAGTCATTATGGCATATGGTTATAGTAGCGCAGGTCAATCTAAATGTCTAGTATTTTTCCCCCCCCTGACAATTTTTACATATTTCTACATCAGTATAAGAATAGTTTTTCTATAAAAAAAGAACTGCCGGAAAATTCCTTTTCCAACAGTTCTTTATCACTTATTATTTAATTGTATTCATTAGTTATTACTTGGTTTCTCCACAGTCACATTCGTAGTGGTCTATTACCTGTTCATACCAGGCTTCTTTGTCTGTTATAGTTACCGTTTCGTAATGACCTTCTTCATCGTGGTGGATATAGTGATCTATCTTTTCGTAGGTTAGAAAACTAAAACAAGAGCCATCCTCATCAAGACATGCATTGATGTGCATTGAAATCAGCTACATTTTTCATATTCATATTGAGTAATACCTAAGCTTTTGCATCTATCACATCTGCCATCCCTACAATGTCTGCATATGTATACATTCTTATATACTGCCTCATCCCAAGTCTGCCTTTATCCACAACCCACCTATCCTCGTCATGAGTTACAGCCTTGTGGTGTACTGTCGTGTATACCTCTACCTCCAGTTGTGAGTATGAGATGGAGTGTCGGGAGTTGATGTGTTACCGTTGTCGCCATTGTTATTGCCACTGTTGTTGTTATTGTTGTTATTATTGCCGCTGTTATTACCGCCATTGTTGTCACTGCCGTTGTTGCCCGAACAGCGCCATTATTGCTACCATTACCGTCGCTTCCACCGTTATTGTTGCCTGATGAAGAGCCGTTGCCGCCAGAATTTCCAGAGCCTCCACTTCCATTGTTGCTGTTATTATTATTATTGTTATTTCCGTTATCAGGAATTTCAATAATTTCATCAGCCTTTGGCACCTTATTCTCTGACGCGCAGATGATATAGTTTCAGAAGCCTTTTCATCTGTTACTGTTACGGTTTTATTTCCTTCTGTTGTGAATCCGCCAGCACTAATCTCTGTTCTGTTTCCATCACTATCAGTTACTACAACAACCTTTTCTCCGTTCTCTTTAGTTTCTACGATACCAGCAACCTCTACCGTGTTACCATCAGCATCCTTTACGGCTACTGTTACCTGCTCCTGATTAGAAGCAACCTTTTTCTTATCGTCCTTACTATCACCTGCCCTGCTCTCCTGCTGAATACTTGTATCAACAGTTACTTTCTTCCTGCCGCATCCGGCAAATACCATTGTACATAACACAATGAGTGTCATGGTTTTGAATAAATTTTTTGTTCATAGTGTATACCCTCTCCCTCGTATCTCTATCTCAATCTATCTCAAGTCTATTAAATACAATAAAACAACTTGGTTATTATAAAAATATATTATAAACGCTTAAGTTTCAATCAAAAATCGCATAAATTTTAATTGCATAATAAAATGTGCAATTTGTTGCTCATCATTTTATTATTTATGTATTTATATTTATTTTTAAATAACTTCTATTTGAACATTTACAACACCTATGATATACTATCAATTGTATAATTGAAAAGAAGCAGGATGTGATTTACCGAATATTTAATGTGCCCTCTAGTTTCAAAAAGGAGGGTGATGCCCATGAACACAATGGAAGTTCTGACTTTATTGCTTGTTATATTTACGGCTCTGTCTTATATAGACATACATAATAAAAAGAAATAGCATCCGCCCTGGAAAAGTTGGATGCTATTTCTTAATTAATTCAATTTACTGAGGGCATATCGGATAACTCATCCGATTATCTTCCCCAATTAGATTATACAATGGTGGGCTTGGGAAATCAAGTCCACTTTTTTTAACATATAGTTCCATCATCAATACTTTACATTCAGTCTGTGACTATACCCTAACATTCTCTTTGAGAATTCATCCAACTGCTGCTTATATTTTATGTATGTTTTTTCATTAATTCTTTGCGGTGTTGTGATACTTTTCAATTAATTCTGATGAATCTTTGAATGCCTTAATAGCGAGATCCTTATAATTATTCTCAAGATTTATCTGGATTTCATTCAATAATGTTTCTATTTCTTTCTTTGTTGTATTTCTCTTAAATAATGACATTGTGTTCTCCATTCCTGCGTTATTTTCCACTATCTCCTCACACTTGATTTTAGCATTGATTGTAATAATTACAAGTAGTGTTTTTATAGGTTGAGCAGGATTGTTTCGTTTTGCTATCCTATAAATTCATAAATATATCTTGATTAATAGGTATTTTACAATAGGTAATTAGTCTAAAAAGCGGAATTCATGCGTAGTATTCCTATAAGAATTAATTTTAATATAATTTGATAGGCAAATTGTGAAACTATCATTATAGACTTTTTATTTTCTGCCTATAAGAAGATAAAAAATACGACTAATTATAGGTATCACGTTCGAATATTGAATTTAATTATTATGAATCATGTCTGTCTTGGATAAATATGAAGTTTTTTTAGGCCTCCACATATGTTAGAATTCCTCTGTGCCGGAACGGACGCCTACAATCGCTTCGCTCTTGAGGCTGGTCGCGCTATAGATAACAAAAAGGGCTTGAGCACAAGTAAACTTGTCTCAAGCCCTTTATTGTTATCTGCACCGCTTAATCTATGTCCGCGCAGTGTCGTGTCCTGACCGCAAGTCAGTCCACACGCGCTGTCGCGCTCTATGCTCATTCATAAAAAACACAGGAATTCAAGCAAGCTTGATTCCTGTGTTCTTTATTCATTCGCGCACTGCGCTTGTAGTTCGCGATTACTGTGGCTGCTTGCCGATGTATGCGAGGATACCACCATCTACATAGAGGATGTGTCCGTTAACTGCATCTGATGCTTCTGAAGCAAGGAATACAGCTGGACCAGCTAATTCTTCTGGCTTTAACCATCTCTCTGCTGGTGTCTTTGCAACGATGAATGAGTCGAATGGATGTCTTGATCCATCTGGCTGTCTCTCTCTTAATGGAGCTGTCTGAGGTGTCTCGATGTAACCAGGTCCAATACCATTACACTGGATATTGTACTTACCATACTCAGAACAAATATTTCTTGTAAGCATCTTAAGACCACCCTTAGCAGCAGCGTAAGCTGATACTGTCTCACGGCCTAATTCTGACATCATTGAGCAGATGTTGATGATCTTACCATGTCCTCTTTCGATCATTGAAGGAATTACTGCCTTTGATACGATGAATGGTGCGTTAAGATCTACATCGATAACCTGTCTGAACTGAGCTGCGGTCATCTCACACATAGGGATTCTCTTGATGATACCAGCGTTGTTTACAAGGATATCGATTGGTCCAACTTCCTTTGTGATCTTCTCTACAGTAGCGTTAACAGCTTCTTCGTTAGTAACGTCACAAACATATCCGTGAGCATCGATACCTGCTTCCTTATATGCTGCAAGTCCCTTATCTACTAATTCCTGCTTAATATCGTTGAAAACGATTGTTGCACCAGCCTTAGCCATACCACTAGCGATAGCGAAGCCGATACCATATGATGCACCAGTTACAAATGCAATCTTACCTTCAAGTGAAAAATTAACTGACATTTTAATTCTCCTTTTCCTAATAATAATTTATAAATGAAACCCTCTACAGGTTACATTCCTTAGTAAAATATGTACTGACGGATTACTTTAAATCCTTCATGTCTACCCAGTCCATATCATCGAAATCCTGGTTTTCTCCAGCCATTCCCCAGATAAATGCATATGCATGTGTAGCTGATGCTGAATGAATTGACCAGCTTGGTGAAATAACTGCTTCTTCACTTCTCATGATGATATGACGAGTTTCTGTTGGCTCACCCATGTAGTGAACAACGATATCTTCTTCTGGAATCTCGAAGTAGAAATAAACTTCCATTCGTCTGTCATGTGTATGACATGGCATTGTATTCCATACGCTTCCTGGCTCAAGAGTTGTGATACCCATCTCTAACTGGCATGTCTCAACCTGACCTGGTAAAATATACTTTCTGTTAAGACGCTTATTACATCCTTCAACAGAACCAAGCTGAAGCTTGAACTCATCCTTAATATCCTTTTCTGGATCAATGAATACTGTAGGATATGTCTTATGTGCTGGTGTTGAGTTAAAGTAGAACTTAGCTGGCTTAGAAGAATCCTCGCTCTTGAACTTAATCTCCTTAGAACCCATACCAATATAAAGACCATCTCTATATTTAAACTTATATTCAGTACCATCAACGATAACTGAACCGTTGCCACCTACATTAAAGATACCCATCTCACGTCTCTCAAGGAAATATCTTTGCCTTAAGCTCAGAACCTGCCTCAAGTGTAAGTTCCTTATTAACCGGCATACATCCGCCTACGATAATACGATCAATCTGGCTGTAAACAAGCTTGAAATCATCAGCTGGGAAAAGATTCTGGATAAGAAAATCATTTCTCAGTCTTTCTGTATCATAACCCTTTACATCTCTTGCGTTAGCACCCTGTCTTACTTCCATCGTAACTCTCCTTTTCAATTCACAAACCTAGGGCAAAGCCCCGTTTGGTGTTTATAATACCACAAAAATTCAATTATTTACAACTATTAACCAACTATTCCCTTTATAAGTACATTTTTTCGACATATTCCTGTGAAAATGTATACGCATCCTTAATCATTGTTTCTGCTTCTTTAGTCTTTTCTGCATTATCACAGTAAATTCTTGCAATCACATCACCTTTGCTGACTTTGTCGCCTATTTTCTTAGAAAGCACAACTCCAACTGATAAATCAATCACATCGTCCTTGGCTGCCCTTCCGCCTCCAAGAATCATTGAAGATTTTCCTATCAGCTCAGACTGGATTGACTGGATGTATCCATCGCTATCTGCACACACCTCTGTTATTGTATCAGATATCTTTAACTTATCTGTGTTATATACTGCGTCAGGGTCTCCCCCTGGGCTTTAACGAACTCTGCCATCTTGTCCAAAAGCACTTCCGTCACTTATTACTCTCTCCAATTCTTTTCTTACAGTTTCTTTATCAAGGTCAGTCCTTGCTGCAAGAACCATATAAGTTCAAGATTAAGAACCAGTTTAGTTAAATCTTCAGGTATTCACCCTTCAAAGTATTGATAGCCTCGATAACTTCAAGTGCATTGCCGACTGCATATCCTAACGGCTGGTCCATATCAGTAATAAGTGCTGTTACATTTCTTCCAGCTCCCTTTCCAATACGAACCATCTCCTTAGCAAGACTTACGGCATCAGCCTCATTTTTCATAAAAGCGCCGCTTCCGGTCTTGACATCCAGAACAATGGCATCCGCTCCCGCCGCCAGCTTCTTGCTCATAATAGAGCTTGCAATAAGCGAAATATTCTCAACCGTTGCTGTAACATCCCTTAGTGCATATATCTTCTTATCTGCAGGCGCAAGATTACCTGTCTGCCCTGTTATTGCAATTCCTATATCATTAACCTGCTTAACAAATGCTTCCTCAGACAGAGAAGTGTTAAATCCCGGAATACTTTCCAGTTTATCAATCGTGCCTCCTGTATGTCCAAGTCCTCTTCCACTCATCTTTGCAACTTTGCCGCCAAGTCTTTGCAACCATAGGTGCAAGAACAAGCGAAGTCTTATCTCCAACGCCACCTGTACTGTGCTTGTCTACTTTAATTCCATTAATCCCCGACAAATCTAGCTTATCTCAGCTGTTTTCCATTGCAAGCGTCAGGTTAAGAGTCTCATCATAATCCATATGTCTGAAATATATTGCCATAAGAAGGGCAGAAGCCTGATAATCAGGTATATCCCCCTGACATAGCCATTAACAAAGAACTCTATCTCTTCTTTAGTAAGCTTTCCACCATCTCTTTTCTTCTCTATAATATCAACCATTCTCATAATGCAGACCTCCTACATAATCTTATTAAGAAAACTCTTTTCCTATCTTAACCCGGTTCTGTGCCAAATATCTCAGCCAGTGTCTGTGCTATATCAGCATAAGTGTCACCTGTTCCAAGATTAACGCCACGTTTTAAACATTTGCCATATACAAGCAACGGAACATACTCCCCCTTGTATGGTCAGTTCCCTTATAGGTTGGGTCACAACCGTGGTCAGCCGTAATAACAAGCATATCTGTGTCTTTCAAAGTGTCTAACACCTGTGAAAGCCTTTCATCAAATTCTTCAAGACCTCTTGCATAACCTTTATAATCTCTTCTGTGTCCCCATGTTGAATCGAACTCAACCAGATTAGTATATATAATTCCTTTATTATCCTGCTTCATATAATCAAGTGTTATATCCATTCCATCCTGATTATCATTAGTGTGCTTTAGACTCTGTAAGTCCAACTCCAGCAAATATATCATGAATCTTACCGACTCCGATTACATCAAACCCTTTATCACGGACTCTGCACAATATATTATCCTCACTTGGCTTTAGTGAGAAATCCCTTCTGTTAGGTGTTCTCTTATAATTGCCATTCTCCCCGACAAAAGGTCGTGCAATAACTCTTGCTACAGCATTCTTTCCTGTAAGGATATGTCTTGCCGTCTCACACATTTCATAAAGTCTTTCTACCGGCACAACATCTTCATGACATGCAATCTGGAAAACTGAATCTCCTGATGTATATACAATTGGTTTTCCTGTCGCAACATGTTCATCACCAAGTTCAGCAATTATCTGTGTTCCTGAAGCCGGCTTATTGCAAAGTATTCCTGGAATTCCTGTCTTTTTAATGAATTCATCAATAATACAGTCTGGAAATCCATCAGGATACACAGGAAACGGATCAGGAGAATATATTCCTGCCATCTCCCAGTGTCCAATTGTCGTGTCTTTTCCTGCAGACACTTCTGCCAGTTTTCCAAAACACCCGATTGGATTATCACAACTTTCAAGGTTATGTGCACCGTCTATATTGCCTATTCCAAGCTTTACCATATTAGGAATATTAAGACCTCCATTAGCCTCTGCAGTATGTCCCAATGTATCTGCACCTTCATCTCCAAACTTAGTCTGCATCCCTGGCCTCACCAATTCCAACACTATCTAAAACTATCCATATAATTCTGTTAATATTCATAGCCACGCCTCCCGACAATCTTTAATATATTGTACCACAAAGAATACTTTCTGTATTATTATTTTGCATTTTGAAAACAAATGTTATAATCACATATACATTATGTTTTTTATGCAAATGTAATTAATTGAATATACATTTTTAAGGAGAAAATTATATGAGTTTCGAGTTCGTCACAAAGCTTCCTACACCTACTGAAATCAAAGAACAGTACCCTGTACCAGAAGAAATAAAAACATTAAAAGCTGAAAGAGATGCTGAAATTGCTGATGTTATCACCGGCAAATCAGACAAACTTCTTGTTATTATCGGACCTTGCTCAGCAGATAATGAAACTGCTGTCCTTGATTACACATCAAGACTTGTTAAGGTTCAGGAGAAGATTAAAGACAAAGTTATTATTATTCCAAGAGTTTACACTAACAAACCAAGAACGACAGGCGTAGGTTACAAAGGAATGCTTCACCAGCCAGACCCTGAAAAGAAGCCTGATCTTCTTGCCGGTCTTGTTGCAATCAGAAAAATGCATATTGATGTAATGAAAGAGACACATCTTAGTCCTGCTGATGAAATGCTTTATCCTGAAAACTACTGGTATCTTTCAGATGTTCTTTCATATGTTGCCGTTGGTGCAAGATCAGTTGAAAACCAGCGGCACAGACTTGTATGTTCAGGAATTGATGTTCCAGCCGGAATGAAGAATCCTACAAGTGGAGATTTTTTCAGTTATGTTAAATTCTGTAGTTGCTGCCCAGTCTAAGCAGACATTTATATACAGAAACTGGGAAGTTAACACACCTGGAAATCCTCTTACACACACAATATTAAGAGGTGCTGTAAACAAACACGGTCAGACTATTCCTAACTATCACTATGAGGATTTAATAAGACTTTATAACATGTATCTTTGCAAGAGATCTTGAGAATCCTGCTGTTATTGTAGATGCTAACCACAGCAATTCAGGTAAGCAGTATCTTGAGCAGATCCGTATCGTCAAGGAAGTTCTTCACAGCTGCCATCACTCTGCTGATGTTAAGAAGCTTGTTAAGGGTGTTATGATTGAAAGTTATATTGAGCCAGGTAACCAGAAGGTTGGCGACGGTGTTTATGGAAAATCAATCACAGACGCATGCCTCGGATGGGCTGAGTCTGAAAAAGCTTTTATACGATATTGCAGACCTTGCTTAAAAACATTTTCATTATGTCGGGATTAATATAGCTTTCTGTAAATGTTCCGATTAATGTAAGTAACAATGACATACTCACAATAATGACCGTTCTTCTTAAAGTGTCAATTCTGTTTTAGAAAATAATGACACATAAGTAGAACGGTCATTATATATAACAGATAATGTGGAAACAACCAGACCAGAACCATAACTACTCCCCTGCACCGTGATACATAACAGCCTTTGTCATACATATTCCAAGACAGAATCCGTTATACAGACATAGCCAGTATACATACAATTTTCTGAATGGGGTAATCATGAATACTGCCAATGTTATGAACTTCCTTAATCTGTAAGATAGCACCTCCTGCCATACATTTGCATATGCAAACATTAGAATTAATGTATACAATCAAATATTCAGTTGAAAACACATCACCATAGTGCCACATTTTTATAAAGCATGTACCAAGTATAACTCCCGCAATAATTAATGCGGCAAATCTTACATTCTTAATTACCCACAATAAAAAGCCTTCATATATATCCATCAAAATGTACTTTGAATCAATATATGAAGACTTTTGTCTTAATTATTCTTTTACGGTTAAGCAAGGCATCATAAGCAAGAACTGCTGAAATTGTCTTGGAATCCTGTATCGTTCCTGCAAATATCATGTCTTTAAGTTCATCCAGTGTGTATTTTTCTACATCTATGAATTCATCTTCATCAAGATGCTGACTTGTTTTTTCAAGATCTGTTGCAAGATATACATCTACCACTTCATTGCAGAACGCAACCGCAGTAACAACTGATACAAGCTTGGTAAGATTATCTGACCTGTATCCAGTCTCTTCTTCAAGTTATCTTGCCGCCGCATTAATTGTCGGCTCATCCCAGCCATTAAGACCACCTGCAGGAATCTCAATCGTCTCTCTGTCAAGTGCGTCTCTGTACTGTCTTACCATGAGAAGACGTCCATCATCTAACACCGGAACAACAGCTGCCGCTCCTCTGTGGTCAATATAATCCCATTCTGCCCTATGTCCGTCGGGAGTCTCTATAACATCTGTATATATATCAAGTATTGAACCCTTATATTTAAGAATTCTATCCACTCTTTTAATATGTTCTTTCATATTCAGCCTTTCTATATAAAAATGTTACTTAATGCTTGTACATTTGTCATAGCAGGCGTCAGTTGCTTTGATAAGTGCATTTCTGAAACCATTCTCTTCAAGTGCAGAAACAGCCTGAATTGTTGTTCCACCAGGCGAGCATACTTTATCCTTAAGTACTGCCGGGTGTTCTCCTGACTCAAGCACCATCTTTGCCGAACCAAGGACAGTCTGGGCAACCATCTTATATGCATCATCTCTCTTAATGCCATACTTTTACAACACTATCAGCAAGGGCTTCAATGAACATATATACATAAGCAGGTGAACTGCCACTTGCACATACTACTCCATCCATAAGCTTTTCATCAACGTAAACAACCTTACCAAATGAAGTAAAGAATTTATCTATAACATCTCTTTCATCAAATGAATAATCAGATGCATTATATGCTACTCCTGTCATTCCCTCTCCAATAAGTGCAGGTGTATTAGGCATTGCTCTTACAACTCTTATGTTGCTTCCAAGAGCATTCTTTATAGACGCAATAGTAATTCCCGGTGCTATTGATATAATAACGCTTTCTTCTGTTACCACATTTACAATATTCTTAAGTACTGTTGGATACATCTGTGGTTTTACTGCAAGCACAATATACTTGGCATTGTTGCCACATTCAGCATTACTTTCTGCAAATCTTACACCTGTCTCAGATGATATTCTTTCACATTTTTCCCTGTCTGGTGATGAAAATATAATATCTGATGGTGAAAATCTTTGCCAAAGCACCTTTAAGCATTGCATATCCCATGTTACCCATTCCAATAAAACCAATCTTAGCCATATGTATATCCTCCCAACTATATCATGATATATAACATCTGCTTATTATATACTCAGTTATTAAATAAGCTTGCTTATAAAAAAGCAAGCTTATATTAATTATATTCATTTAATTATTTGTTTTCAAGTAACTTTTCTACACTTACAAGCTTAACACAGAGAACAAAAGATCAGCAGCCTGCTTCATCTCTTCTGGAGTTGGGAATGATGGGGCAATTCTTATATTAGAGTCCTTAGGGTCCTTTCCATAAGGGAATGTTGCACCAGCACCTGTAAAGCTTAACACCTGCTTCTTTACATTTTGCAACTATTGCCTTGGCACATCCATCCATAGCTTCAAATGATATAAAATATCCACCCTTAGGCTCTGTCCATGAACCAATTCCAAGTCCGCCAAGTTCTTCTTCAAGAACACTTTCAACAGCCTCAAACTTAGGTCTCATAAACTCAGCATGCTTTCTCATATGTTCCTTAAGTCCATTGATATCCTTAAAGAATCTCACATGTCTTAACTGATTAAGCTTATCATGTCCGATTGTCTGGATTGTAAGCTCTTCTTGATATCTGCAATATTATTAGCAGATGTAGCAATCCTGCAATACCTGAACCTGGGAAGCTCACCTTAGAAGTTGAAGCAAACTCAAATACCATATCAGGGTTACCAGCTTTCTCACATTCACTGATGATATCAGCTATCTCATCCTTATTGTCATCATATAAATCATGGATAACATAAGCGTTATCCCAGAAAATTCTAAAATCTTCAGCAGCTGGCTTAAGTGCAGCATTCTCTTAACTGTTTCTTCAGAATATGTATATCCCTGAGGATTAGAATACTTTGGAACGCACCAGATACCCTTTTGACAGAAGCATCCTTGCTTACAAGTACTCTTCTACCATACCCATATCTGGACCATGACTCTGACATTGGAATGTTAATCATCTCAATTCCAAATCTTTCTGTGATTGGAAATGTCTGTCATATCCAGGAACTGGACATAAGAACTTAACTTATCTAACTTTGACCAAGGAGTATGTCCTAAATATCCATGAGTAAATGCTCTTGAAATCTGGTCATACATAATATTAAGACTTGCGTTTCCATACACAATAACATGATCTGGTGTTGTTCCCATCATATCTGCCATAAGCTTCTTTGCTTCTGGAATACCATCTAAAACACCATAATTTCTGCAATCTGTTCCATCTAAAGCCTTACGGTCTGATGAACTATTGATTGTATCAAGAAGTCCTAATGAAACATCAAGCTGCTTAGCTGATGGCTTACCTCTTGACATATCTAACGCAAGCCCCTTTGCCTTAGCTTCTGCATACTCTTTGTTCAAGCTTTCCTTTAAAGCTAAAAAGCTCTTCTTTACTCATATCATTGTACTGCATAATCTTCCTCCTAATCAGCATATAATCAACATGCTCTATTCTACAATGTATAATTCATAATTGCAAATATTTTTAAAAATAACTTAATATTTTAAAAACATCTCTCTAAAATGCTTAATTATATTAAGTGTGTTAAAATCAAAAAGGCTGTCACATAACGCATTAACATTATGTAACAGCCTTGGTTTATGTTAGTTTACTTTGCGTAATCTACAGCTCTTGATTCTCTGACAATACTAACCTTGATCTGACCAGGATATTCCATCTGATCCTCAATCTGCTTAGAAATGTCACGAGCCATGATTACCATATCTGAATCACTAACGACTTCAGGAACTACCATAACACGAACTCTCTACCTGCTTGAATGGCAAAGGATTTCTCAACTCCCATGAATGAGTTGGTAATATCTTCTAATTGTTTCAGTCTGTTTGTATAAGTTTCTAACGTTTCTCTTCTTGCACCAGGTCTTGCAGCTGAAATTGTATCAGCAGCCTGTACAAGACAAGCAATTAAGCTTTCTGGCTCAACGTCTCCATGATGTGCTTCTACTGCATTAATAACAAGAGCTGATTCTTTATATCTTCTACAAAGATCAACACCTAACTGAATATGTGAGCCTTCCATTTCATGGTCAACTGATTTACCGATGTCATGTAATAAACCAGCACGCTTAGCCATCTTAACATCAAGTCCTAACTCTCCAGCCAAGAGACCTGTAAGCTGTGCTACTTCAATAGAATGCTTTAAAACATTCTGTCCATAACTTGTTCTGAATCTTAACTTACCTAAGAGTCTTACAAGCTCTGGATGGATACCATGTACACCAACCTCAAGGGTTGCAGCTTCACCTTCTTCTTTAATTAATGTCTCGACTTCTTTCTGGGCTTTCTCAACCATCTCCTCAATTCTTGCCGGATGAATTCTTCCATCAAGTATGAGCTTCTCAAGAGCGATTCTTGCAACCTCTCTTCTTACCGGATCAAAGCCCGACAAAACTACAGCCTCAGGTGTATCATCAATAATAAGTTCAACACCTGTAAGTGTTTCAAGAGTTCTGATATTTCTACCCTCTCTACCAATAATACGGCCTTTCATTTCGTCATTAGGAAGCTGAACTACTGATATTGTTGTCTCAGCCACATGGTCTGCGGCACATCTCTGAATTGCATTAACAACAATTTCCTTAGCCTTCTTGTCTGCTTCCTCTTTCGCTCTGCTTTTCTAATGTCTTAATCATTACAGCAGTATCATGTTTAACTTCGTCTTCAACAGTCTTTAATAGATATTCTTTTGCCTGTTCGAGGTCAATCCTGAGATTCGTTCAAGTTCCTGCTGTCTCTTCTTCTCAAGTTCATCAACCCTCTGCTTCTCTTACCAAGTTCTTCTTCTTTCTTGGTAATGTTAGAGTCGCGTTTCTCTACAGCCTCAATCTTTCTGTCAAGTGTCTCTTCTTTTGAAAGAACTCTCTTCTCATACTTGCTTATCTCAGCTCGTCTTTCCTTAGTTTCCTTCTCAAGTTCGTTCTTAGTCTTTAAAGACTCTTCCTTGACTTCCAAAAGAGCTTCCTTTTTCTTGGTTTCAGCTGTCTTAAGAGCTTCATCTATTATCTCTCTTGCTTTCTCATTGGCATTACCGATTGTTGCATCGTTACGCTTGTTGATTGCATTAGACGAGATAAACCAAGTAATAGGAGCGACTATCACTAAAGTAGCAATAATTGCGATTACTATTGGAATCAACGCAGGAGCACCTCCTTATTTAGTTTTCATTGTACAAAAAAATACAACAATCTAATATTATACTCAATTGTCGATTATGTCAAGGAAAAGCCCCTTAGAATCAATGTTTTATTAATAATATCCATACTGAATCCTTTGCGATATAATGCAGCTTTGACCTTCTGAAGCTCTTTATAATCAGCGTTCTCTATATCTATATGTTTCTTTTCAACAAATGCCTTTGCCTGTTCTAATTCTATATCACTATTATCTTCGTAGAATTCATCACAAACCCTGCTGATAATATCTGCATCAACGCCTTTCTGCTTTAACTTAAGTTCAATCTGTCTTCTTGGCTTATTACCTGCCTTAAAATTAACATAATTCTCTGCAAAGCGCTCATCATTAATATATCCAAACCTGGTTACATACTCTAATGCATAATCTATACACATATCAGGATAATATCCATCTCTAAGCTTGTCCTCTAAACCTTTTCTTGTATAATCCTTATTCTTAAGCAATGCCATCGCTCTTACCGTTGCACGCTTAGATAACACATCATCTATCAGAGAATCATATGCTTCTTTCCTGACAGACTCTCCATCCTTAATTCCAAACTTTCTTAATTCTTGCATATAAAGCAAATGCAGGCTCATAATCAATATATACAAGCCTGCGTTTCTTAGTAAGTTCTTTAATGGATGTGACAATAAGTTCAATATTATCTTCCATAACCCACCTTAATATTACTCTTCTGTATCTGCTTTCTTCTTAGACTTAGCCTGCTTAGCATCATCAGATGCTTCTGCTTCCTTAACACCGTCCACAATTCCGTAGTGTTCTCTTACTCTTCTGTCCTTCATCTCTTATCTCTGGATTATCAAGAAGGAACTGCTTAGCATTCTCTCGTCCCTGTCCAATCTTATTGCCCCTCATATGAGAACCATGCTCCACTCTTCTGGATAATACCTGCATTAGAAGCAAGATCAACAAGATCTCCTTCTGTAGATATACCTTTTCCAAAAGAATATCAAACTCTGCTTCTCTGAATGGAGGAGCAACCTTATTCTTAACAATCTTGACTCTGGTTCTGTTACCAATAACCTCACCATTCTGCTTAAGTGTCTCAATCTTTCTTACATCAAGTCTTACAGAAGAATAGAACTTAAGTGCACGACCACCTGTAGTTGTCTGGATTGCCAAACATAACACCAACCTTTTCACGAAGCTGGTTGATAAATATAACAACGCAGTTATTCTTACTTACAACAGGTGTGAGCTTTCTTAATGCCTGTGACATAAGTCTTGCCTGAAGACCTACATGTGAATCGCCCATATCACCATCAATCTCTGCTTTAGGAACAAGAGCTGCAACTGAATCGACAATTACAATATCGACTGCACCTGATCTTACCATAGTCTCTGTAATCTCAAGTGCCTGCTCACCACTGTCAGGTGCAGAAATATATAAATTATCAATATCAACACCAATATTCTTAGCATATACAGGATCCAGAGCATGCTCTGCATCAATAAAACCTGCAATTCCGCCTCTCTTCTGAACTTCTGCTACCATATGAAGAGCTACGGTTGTCTTACCACTTGATTCTGGTCCATAAATCTCTACAACTCTTCCTTTAGGAACTCCACCGATTCCCAAAGCGATATCTAGACTTAAAGAACCTGTAGGAATACATTCAACATTAAGATTAGCTGTTGATTCCCCAAGCTTCATTACAGAGCCCTTACCAAACTGTTTCTCAATATTAGAAATTGCCGCATCAAGGGCTTTCATCTTATCTTCATTAACCATACCTTAAGCTCTCCTTTTGAACATGTGTTCGTTTTCTAAATAATATCTTATTATGTCTGCATTGTCAAGAACCTTTCGAACATTTATTCGTTATGTTTGTTTGTATACTGGAATAGTAAAAATATATCATATTATATATATTTTTGTAAACGCCCATTTTATATTATTGTATCTTAATATAATATTTTATGCATAAATTTAACAAAATCTTTTTTTTTTTACTTGCACAACCTCTCGAATGATACCTGTATCAATTCATTGTAATATTGAATCCGATGTCGTTATAAAACTCACTAAAAGCAATATTCTCTTTGTTTTGTAGGTCTTTTTTACATTTCTGCTTGACAAAAGATGATTCTGAAGGATAAAGACCTACTCAAGTAACACTTCTCACTCACTTAGTAGGTCTTCTCGCCAACTCACGCCTCCAATCTTGCTCTAAAAACCTACTCAACGCCAACTTCTTTCTCACTTAGTAGGTCTTCTCGCCCATTCACGCCTCCAATCCGGCTCTAAAGACCTACTCAACACTCACATCTCACTCACTTAGTAGGTCTTCACATTCCAGCTCGCTCCAGCCCCTCTAATCCCAGCAAAAAGACCTACTCAAGCCATCTTTCAAGCTTAATAGTAGGTCTTCAACGCCATAGCAAATAATATAGTAAATAATATAATAAAACTAATAATTACAATAATCTCTACCTGTTAGTCTTAATTATATCAAGCACAAACTTAAGTGCTTCCTTTGTAGACTGACACCTTATCGTGTGCCTGTCGCCTGACAAATCACATTCTTTAACATGTGTCTCACCCTTATAGCAGCATCAATATACACAAGTCCAACGGGCTTGTCATCTTCTCTTGAAGGTCCTGCAACACCTGTTACGGAAACACTGATATCTGCCTTAGATATTCTTACTGCTCCTTCTGCCATCTGGGCAGCAGTTTCAGCACTTACAGCTTTATACTTTTCAAGAGTCTCATGCTTAACTCCAAGAATACGTTCCTTCGCCTCATTACTATATGTAATATAGCCCTCTTTAAAAATGTCTGAAGCACCGCTTATATTAACTATAGACGAAGCAACCATGCCACCTGTGCATGACTCAGCTGTAGTTATAGTCAGGGATTTGTTCTTTAATGTCTCAACAAGAGCCTTATCAAGACAGCTGAGATAATCAACCATTATTATTTACCCGAACCTTCCAGAAAAACTTTATAATTCTTTTTGCAATATAATCAATAAGAGAAATCACTGTCAATCCTAATGATATATATATGAGAACAGTATTAATAATATTCATAAATGGTACATTAAGATTAAGAACAAGCATAATAATTGTAATCATCTGAAATGTTGTCTTGAACTTGCCCCAGTAGCTTACTAAACAATAACAACGCCATTATCTGAGGCAACAAGTCTGAATCCGCTAATAATAAATTCTCTTGCAATTATAATAATAACAATCCATGCTGCAATTCTTTTCAAGGTCAACAAGTGCAATAAGTGCAGAGCATACTAAAAGCTTATCTGCAAGTGGATCCATAAATTTTCCGAAGTTAGTAACAAGATTATACTTTCTTGCAATCTTACCATCTAAAAGGTCTGTTAAGCTTGCAAGAATAAATATTCCTACAGCAATATATTTGCCACATCCAATGTTAAGATACAGACATATCAGAAACAAAGGAATCATAATAACTCTTGCAATTGTAAGTTTGTTAGGTAAATTCATTTAAACATTTTTCTCCATTATTCCCATTAAATCATATTCAGTTGAACCGGTAATCTTTACAGATACGAAATCTCCTGACATAAGTTCCTGTCACATTCAAAGAACACCATTCCATCAACATTAGGTGCATCCTTGTATGAACGTCCGACATAAGTATTGTCCTCTGCAATATAGCCTTCAACCATAACATCAATAGTCTTTCCAACCATCTGTGCTGACTTGTCAATGGATATTTCCTGCTGCAGAGCCATAAGCTCGTCTCTCCACATATCCATTATATCCTGTTCAATCTGGTCCGGCATTGTTGCAGCCGGGGTATCCTCTTCCCTTGAATAAGTGAATACTCCAAGTCTGTCGAACTCAACTTCATCAATAAATTCCATAACCTCTTCATGGTCAGCCTGTGTCTCTCCGGGAAGCCGGCAATAAGAGTTGTTCTTAATGCAATGTCCGGAATCTCTTTTCTCAGCTTCGCAACAATATCAAGAAGCTCCTGCTTATCTGTCTTTTCTTCCCATGCGCTTTAATACATTATCACTTGCATGCTGGATTGGCATATCAAGATAATGACAGACTTTAGGCTCATTCTTAATTGCCTCAATAAGTTCATCATTAATCTCTTCCGGATAACAGTACTGAATTCTTATCCATTTGAGGTCTTCAATCTTGGCAAGCTCATGTATAAGCATTGGAAGTGACTTCTTTCCATAGAGGTCTGTTCCATAAAGAGTTGTCTCCTGCGCTACAAGTATAAGCTCCCTTGCCCCATTATATACAAGGTGCTTTGCCTGCTCCACAAGATACTCAACAGGATAACTTCTGAAATTGCCACGAACCTTAGGAATTATGCAGTATGTACAATGCTTATCGCATCCTTCCGCTATCTTAAGGTACTCAAAATATCCAGGTGTAGTAATAATTCTCTTTTCTTTAACAATAGGAAGTCTGTTGGCATCATCAACGACATTAAAGCCCTTACCTTCAAGCACTGAAGTAACAACCTCCGCAATCTTGTCATAAGAAGTTGTTCTAAAAATGCATCAACCTCCGGAATCTCTTTGATAATCTCATCCTTATATCTGTGAGCAAGGCATCCTGTAACAATAAGTGCCTTACACACAGCATCTTCCTTGTGCTGTGCCATCTCAAGTATCGTGTTGATACTCTCCTGCTTGGCATCACCAATAAAACAGCATGTATTGACAACAATAACATCTGCCTGTGTTTCATCATCTGTAAACTCAAAACCCTTATCGTTAAGGATTCCAAGCATATTCTCTGTATCTACAAGGTTTTTATCACAACCTAAAAGATGCAAACATAATCTTCATATACTGCATTACCTCCTGCATAGTACTCCTCATTGTAACACATTTTTTGCAAATGTAAACATATCCCTTACATAATCTGACCATATAAAACATTATCAAATTGGCACTTTTAATAAGACCTGAATTGTACTATTCTTTGTTGCAAATATGAATCAAAGGAGAAAAAGATAATTATGAAAGACAAAAAAACAGGTTTAATCCAGACATTAATTGGTGCTATTATTCTTGTATCGGTATCGTGTTATGTGTCAACACATACATAGTAAAGGTAATAAAGCATACGCATTTTCACTTCTTGTAACAATCCTTGGCATTGTTATTCTTATTGCCGGATTATACAGAACATTTTCAAAGAAAGAGAGAAAGCCTGTAGACGCAAAGGTTATTGCACAGGCCGCTTTGTGTGCCGCACTCTGCTATGTTGGTGCAACATTTATAAAGATAGACATTCCTGTTGGAACAGAAAGAACCATGTTCCACTTTGGTAATGTATTCTGCGTTCTTGCGAGCTTTACTTATCGGTGGCGAATGGGGTGGTCTTGCCGGAGCAATCGGCATGACAATAAGTGATTTGTCAACAGCCTATGTAACAAGCGCTCCTAAGACATTTATTCTTAAATTATGCATCGGTCTTATCGTTGGTTTTGTAGCACATAAGCTCTTCCACCTTTCTAAGGAACATTCTGCAAAATATGTTACTGTTGCTACTGTTGTATCAAGCATATGCGGTATGGCATTCAATATTGTTGCTGACCCTGTAGTCGGATATTTCTATAAGACATACCTTCTTGGTGTGCCTCAGGACCTTGCCAAAACACTTGCTAAAATAGGTGCGATAACCACATCTGTTAATGCAGTTATCGCTGTTATAGTTGCTTCAATTATATATCTTGCATTAAGACCAGCTATGAAAAAGCTGAATATGTTGAGAGATTTATAAAATATTTTTCGCCGCTTTTGCTTTTCCTGCAGGGCGGCATTTTTTATTGTGCTGGCAGTATCAATTCTTGCCATACTTTCAAGAACAATATCTATATCTGTTCCATTTTCAATAACTACAGGCTCATGAGTTACGCAGTCTGCCGCATTACATATTATAGAAACATATTCTCCTGCTTTGCCATAAGGCTTTTATATGTCGAACATACTACTGTTATCATCTTCTCTGCAATAGCGTCACAATCCATCACATACCTGTCAGGAAATTCACATATAAGCTGTACATAACATTCTCCTGTCCTCATATACGTTGCTCATCATTCTTCCCATTGAAGCCGTTGCATTCCAGTTTATTTTAGAAAATGTATCATTATTATCATAATCACGCACACCCATAAAATAATACTGATTTTCTAAAATACGAGCATCTGTGCAGTTTTCTCCCGCAATCACATCAACCGGGAGTTCATCTATACTTATATCATCAACCTTTGGAAAAACCGTTGTACGTGCCTTACATTCACTTACTATGCGGTATTCGTTCTTAAGAAAAAGTCCTTTGGAAATAATTCTTATATTCTTAATTTCATATAATCCTCTAGTCAAATCTGTAATGGGATGCTTTCTTACAACTTTCTGTTTCCCTCTAAGTGAAATTCTTTCCTTCCTGTATCGTAACACTCTGCCATTGCGCCATATTTCATATGTAATAATCAGAACTGGCAGATATATTCTGCTTTTATTACCGGCTTCGATTATCATTATAACCGGCTCTCCATATTCCATATATATTCTTTTTCAAATGTGATATCAGTATATACATTTTTATACCATTTTCTTTCATACAAAGCCTCTGCTACCATGTACAATGTCAAAATCATAATAACTGCAATAATTAATTCCATACAATATTATTAATCACCTCTTCACCGCTGAGCTGTCCTATAAGATTCTTTGGTTTCAATTTAATTCTGTGTGCAAGTACTGGAACTGCTATATTTTTCACATCATCAATACTGCATGATGTTTTCCCTTTAATATATGCATTTGCTTTGGTACAGCAGACAATAATGCAAGTGTTGCCCTTGGACTTGCCCCGATTGCTATATTACTGTTATTTCTTGTTTCATTAACAAGTTTCACTACATATCTTCTTACTTCATCATCTGTCGTAACCAGACCTGCCTTATTAATCATGTTGATAATGTCCTGCCTGGTGCACACAGGTTCAAGCTCATCTAACGGGTCACTATTATAATATTTATTAATAATCTCCAATTCATCATCAGATGAAGGATAACCCATATTAATTTTTAACATAAATCTGTCAAGCTGTGCCTCTGGAAGCACGAAAGTTCCGACAGTCTCTATCTGATTCTGCGTTGCAACAACCATAAACGGCTTCTCTAACATAAAAGAATTGCCATCAATAGTAACCTGACATTCCTCCATACATTCAAGCAACGCTGACTGTGCCTTAGGTGTTGCACGGTTTATCTCATCTGCAAGGACAATATTTGAAAAAATAGGACCTTTTCTGATTCTGAAATCTGCCTCTTTAGAATTATAAAATCTGAGCCCCGTAATATCAGCTGGCAAGCATGTCAGCGGTAAACTGTATTCTTTGGAAATCCATCCCCGTACTTATTGCAAATGCTTTGGATAATTTAGTCTTTCCTGTTCCCGGAACATCCTCTACCAGAATATGTCCCTGTGCCAGCAGTGCAGTCAGATAATAATCAATCACATTTTCCTTGCCGACAATAACCCTGGATATATTTTCACGTATTCTTTCAATAATTTCATTATTCATTACTGCCTCCCCTCCTGCCTTCTCTTGTGTTGTTTCAGGCTGCCCACCAGACTTTTCTTCACTATTAACCTGTATTATGTCCTCATATAAATCCTGCTTAAATATATAACTGCCTTTAAGTGCAATCAGCCTCTTCATAACACTTACAGCCACAACAATTACTGCCAGCACAGCAAAGCGCCACAACCGCTGTATATTTTGCATATTTATTAAAATGTATCTTTTTCCCGTCTGTCTTACCTGAAGCAATTACAACTTCTTCATCTCCGGTAATATTATCTGATGCTTCATAATTAATAGTTTCCTTTCCTTTATCAACCGAATTATCTGTTATTTCATATTCTTCGTAAAATGTATCATATACAGCAGTATTGCTTTTTTCTTATATCAGCCCTCAGATTTCCCGAAAACTTCATCAGTGGTACAAGTATAATCAGCAGAATTGCAAATGTAGTCACACATATACAGTCTTTTACAAGTGATACCGTTAAATCCGCCTGCCTGTATGGAAAGCCGTCATCATATTCATCCGAAAAAAGAATCCTGCACAACCTGTCCTCAAAATGATAATTAATAAGCAGAACAAATGTAACAACAAACAATGCAAGCCACATAATCCGCACACTGTTAATTTCCTGCCATGATGAATATATATACATAACCGTTGGAACAGCAATTATTAACTTTGGAATATGCTCACCTTCAATGTCCGGTTTTTTCAACCTTCTATCCGTAATATACACAGCCATAGCAAAGCAAATTGCTGATGAAACATACACATTTCTATTAAAAGAATCTGACACATAAAAGTGTAATATTCCAATAATACACACGCTATATGTAATACTTCCATAAACTGCATCAGCAGTATTGATATGTTTGATCTGCCATTTTTCTTGTCAGTTTCAGAAATACAATAAGCGGAATATACAATACATTTATACAGACAATATATGAAAATGTTATATCATTCCATATCAGCTGTTCTACCCTGTTGCTATCACATAAAAATCAATTATCTGAAGCAAAAGATCTGTCCAGTCTCTTCTCCTCAATGCCAATGCGTATCACTCTCCTTAACCAGAACGCACAATATATAAGAACAACAATCGTATAAACAATATATCTTATTATATTTTCCGGCACTCTCAGTGACTTAATACTCTCGCCCTTTTGCGGCAGATAATATATATCAACTGATTGTCCGCGCTTTAATTCATATTTCTGTGATATATCTGCGTTAACAGCAGCTATAATCTCTACTGGCTCAAAGCCCTCCTTAATAAGCGTATCAATATATGAATCATTAACTGCTATGTTAAGTCTGCTTATCGCCTGATAATCTTTCTTTGAATACATATAAAAGAGACTTACTTGACCATATCCTCTTGAATAAAGCATAACTGGATCAGCAGTATTACCCTTACGCCATATAACTGATGCATATCCATCGTAACTGTTAAGTCCTGTTTTTCATCTGTCCGACTGCAATATTCCGATTCTTCCATATAATCAAGCGTAAACTTCTGCCCTGCATGTTTCAAATAAATATTACCAGCTATGTGAATTACAAGAATAACAACTGCAATAATTCCCACAACAAGCATAATAAAAGATACCAGCAGTTTTCTCATATTTTCATGCTTTTAACATCTGCCTGTCATACATGCAGTCATTCACATCCATTCCAGCCATAATATCCACAGACTCATTATTCAGTACCCGTTCCTTATAAATGTGATTAATAATGCATCTTCCTTATACGAACCATTAGATGGTGCATTTATCTTATTCATGGCAAAGCAACATACATTTCTTTATTAAATATTATTCTTTTTCTCATTAATCTGACCTCCTGTTACTGCCCTGATAAAATCCGCCTCATTTTTTTTCCTGCCTCTGCTCAGGCGCATATAGACCGATGTTTCTTTTATTTTAGTTATGATTGATATTTCCTTCACGGAATATCCTCATAATAATACATCTGCATAATCAGTCTCGTATCATCATCCAGCATCATAAGAGCATCCATAACAGCACTATCCTGTCCTGTCAGGTCTGAATCTGTTCCATCTGAGAGTATCTGTGACCATGAATCATCATCTACAGTAACATTGTGTCTCTGCCACGCACTTGACTTAAAAGATTTGCAGACATTAATCGTAACAGTTATAAACCAGTTTTTTCTCATGCTCATTGCTTACGAATTCCGGTCTGTATTTAAGAAACCTGAGTAAAACCTCCTGATACACATCATCAGCATCAAATCTGTTTTTTTCATATAGACAAATGCAATCTTATAAATGCTTTTTTCCATTCCGTTCAATTATCTTTTCAAAGCGTTTATCCCCTGTCAATTTCGTTCTGTCCCTTTCGTTTGATTTAGAAGCCTCTATATATATTACTTTATAAAATGCATTTATTTAACATAAGAATTATTATGTCTTAACTGTCTTGCCTGCCTGCATTCCATCCATGCCCGGCATCTAGATATCAAGGAGTAAAATATCCAGATGCATCGAACACAGAAGAAAGGTTATCACAGCTCTGTGAGAATTTAACAATTCCTGCCTGTGGCATAAACCTCTTTACTTTTCTCTGCTGCTTTGACAATCTTTTCTGCTCTTTCCTGTGCCTGTCTATCCATCCTTTCCTTTGTACTTTTTTTAACATTCCCTGATTCTGCAAACCAAATATCGTTTTCCCTGATAAACCAAACAAATAATTCCTATATTTTTGATAAAATCGTCTTTCTGAGAGGCGAATCTCTCCACTTTATTCCCCTACCGCAATGACTGCACTCAGATTATAATGATTAGTATTATACATTTTCCCATCAGCGGCAGTTATTCGAAATTTTCGAATAACTGAATTCTCATCTACTTCTCTATCCGTAAATATTTTTTAAATGATAATTAATCGTATTTGTCTCAACATTATATAATACTCCCCCATCATTTTCTGGGTAAGCCATACATTTTCATCAAAATATACAGCATTAACATCACTTTCTCCAGTTGCAGTTATAAATGTAAGATATTCTGCTACTGAAGAACGAATGATACTGACTTCATGCTTATTGTCTTTCATCTTAATACCTCAATTTTTAATTGCTACACTGCCTTATTATGAATATTCATATATCTGACTCTCGCATCCGGTATGCATCTTTCATCCAGCCACTTTAACACGAATGTCAGCTTATATGGATCAACTATGCCATCTTCTGCCTGCTCTCCTACAATAACTTCCTCGACCAGACTTTCAAATACTACCCTGTCAAATTCATCACGAACATCTGCATCCTTTAACTTGGTTCTGATAGTTTTCATCTTATCTGCAATATTTTTCTGTGATAATGCACAGTCAGCGAATATTGCTTTCTCTTCCTCGCATTTATCCAGCTTTCGACACTATTCCAATAGCATTTGTCTGTTCAATCTATTTGGTCGGTGTCATAACAAATCTATTTGGTTCCGCCTCACTTCTAACCGCCTCGAATTGCACACGGTTAAAATCCGGATTGTGAAGTTCTTCCCAGACCGCCAAAAATCAACTATATTCCTGTTTCGCATCCAGTTCTGAATGACAAATCTGGGATCATTATCATTTCTGTATTTTGCGATATCTGTCAACAAAATATATTCATTTTCCTTCTCTAGCTTTTTGCTCACGTCCGTCCATTGTATGTATTCTTATGTTCTCACGTTCCTTCTCTGCTACAGCAAAGAATAATAGATATAAGCAGTTTACCGGCTTCTTTTGAGCTGTCAATTCCATCTTCTACACAGATAAGATTCACACCATAATCCTGCATAAGCTGTAAAGAGCTGAGCACATCCGCTGCATTTCTGCCAAATCGTGATAATTTAAATACAAGGACGAAATCAACTCCGTCCTTGCCATCTTCAATATCATTCAACATCCGCATAAATCTCACACGCCTATTTGGGTAATACTAATGGAGAATTTTTCAATAATCCTGCAATAACAGAGTTGTATTTGGCTGTTCCGTAATCCTCAACGATACTTGTTATTCTAGCCCCAGCATCCTTGGAAGAAGCACCACACAGAAAGACTCTCTCTCATCCGCTGTTCCATAATCCAACACGATAAAACGATCATGGAATATGCCACCTGTCTTCTTCATTGACAGTTTTACAGTTGATACCCTTACGGAAATCCTATATATTCTATGTTGTAGTTTATTATTTCCAACATTATCACTGAATAAAAAATAATATTTACTCCTGTAGGAGAATTCTTAAGATGTACCAGCGTTCTTAATCCAATATAATTGTCAACCACATATATTGATGCCTTTGCCTGCCTGTAAATAGACTCGTAAACCCTCATCCGCACTACTAAATTTTGCATTAAACATGAGCCATTTTTCATCATCATCTGAAATAAAACTATTCATCATATCCGAAAGTTCAGATTTCGTAACAACATCCTTCAAGCCTTCTGCAACATCAGAAATCTGTTTTTCAAGAGATATCATATCAGAATTGATTTTGTTGATTTCTATTCTGTTGTTAGCAGTCTCCATGCTTAACTGAAGTATTTCCTCGCTGACCGATAAGATCACGATTTTCTAATATGTAATCTTTCATTTTCTTAAAGGTTCTTATTAATGCCTTGCTCTGCTTAACAGCCAACGGTCCTTTCAAACAGTCATCAGCATATATAATCCTTGCTCTGTAAATACATGAGGATTATAACGACTTTTGAACTTATATTTGCGGTCGACAATTTTTGTCCGCAAATCTTCTAATTCCTCATCTGTCAATTCAAACATAAAATCTTCATCAAATTTTTCAATATTATTTTTTACCTGCTATTAAATCCCTTCGTATCATAGCCATATATCTCTGCTAAATCAGCATCAAGCAATACCCTTTTACCCCTAATTTTATACAGTTTTTCTTTTAGATATTCTTCTGTTACTTCTATTACTGTAACATCGATTTCTTTTTTTATCTTCTGCCATAGAACTCCTCCGTTCATTTTTTGTCCAAAAGCATCACATCTTACCATTTTTGCTGATGCCAGCAAAAATGGTCTAGAGTTCTGTTTTGGTGATTTTGTCATAATACGCTTTATACCTGTAAATCGTTCTCTCACTGACATTATTACGCTTTGCAATTTCTATCATAGTCATTCCGCTTTCATAACCGGCAACAAAATCGTTGTAAATTGCCATCCACTTAGCATTGTGCTTCTGCCTTCCGCTTAATTTACGATTTTATAATATTCCAATTCTTCACGTAACTCAGTGTTTTCATTTTCTAATTCTTCAATTCTTTTTAATGCTTCCTCAAGTGTTATAACCTTCTTCACTTCATTACTCCTCCATTTATGTCATTTTCGTTTTGTCTATATTATATATTCTGCTTAGTATTAGTCAATTTGATTTTGTCATGTAGAAACATTTTTCATATTCATCATGCAAATAAAATACCGCTGATATCTTTTGCAAGCTATGTCTTTCCATAGACTCTCTGCCTGAATATTCCTAATTGATTAGATAAGATAGATATTATTCATATAAGTCTTAATATTTTCAGTTTCATTACCTTGCCCTTTGAACACTCCAAGCCAATCAAAAAGACATCCTTTGCCCCGTAATAATTACGGTTCAGGAATGTCCTTTTTTCGCTACTTAGCAGTAAGATAGACTCACGATGCTACTTATCCACAATCTATACAACTCCAAAATGCTTAAATGCCTGCATAATCGCTTTATTCCTTCTCTGGTGTACATTGTGGCTGTCTCACATTCTCTGACTTAGGCAGATTAAAATTCTCTCCCACGTCCAGTCCGCATTTCTTCTTAATCTGTGCAATATACAACTAAGAAGCCTTAAGTCCTGTCTGTTCGAGTACGCAAGCCTTTATCTGCTCATAAGTTGCTTTTCCCTTGAACTCTGATAAATCCATATCCAGCGAAACCGTCCTAAATGAACCTTTTGCGAAAAGGTTCATACCCCACTTAGGGGGATAGTGTTTTACCCCTCTAAAACGCTTCCTAATGATTCCAAGCGCAATCAATACAAAAACCATTGCCGCCATCATTTCTTAAACTTATACCACACCCACAATCCGGACATGTATCAAAACGTCATCGTATCCATCATCTTCGGTTTTTCAGGTTCCCAATCAGCATCGAATGGATTAACATCCTTATCACTAATCCTTTCGGCAACAGAGGATACCAACAATCCAACTTCATTCCCTTTTTCAATCACATTTCCCCACCATAACACTATTGGGCATGTGTTTGATATGTTTAAATCAGTAGCACAGAATGAGCTTTCGAATCCAAATGATGGTGTCAGATTATACCCCAAAGGATATAACCCTTTTATGATCTTTATTTTCTGTAATTGCAATCCCTTTTTCAGAAATTCTTCTTCAACTATGTCCCTATTTACTAAATTTGAAAAATATTCCTCTCGCCATCTATGAATATTTAATTTTATATTCTTGGCCTTGCATATCTTTTCTAATTCGCTTTTTTGAAAAATCCATGCCGCTCCGACACGCAATCAAATAAATAACATCTATATGTGAACCCTCTGGTATAGTTTGCAAACATCGTTTAATATCTTTTCTCAATCTGCTTCCAGTGTATAAGCCATCATCCAGATATACATAGTAATTCTCTTGCCCTGGATTTCCGGTTCTTATACTGCATCCATATTTTTGTTTGCTTCATCTTTTAAAATTTCGAGTAATTGAAATTGACTTTTACCACTTTCTTGGATATCTAAAAAACATATGCCTTTGAATGGATCTGCATCTGTTGCATTTTCATTTTCTGCCTTCAAATAATCCATTATCTCATTCAAAAATAAACTGATTTTATCTCTGCCAAAATACCACTTTTTCAAAATATGTAGGGTTTCCTCCAAAATTGTATCTTGCGTATCTGGACTAAACTGAGAAATCCACTTATGAACATGTTCTTGGTTCATTTCAATTTCAATGGAATCCTGTCTAAAACCTTTAATTATTTCCGCTATTTCTTTTTCTATTATATCTTTCTGCATTTTCAGCAATATCCCTCTTTTTAATATGTTAACTTTCCTATCAATTTATTAGAAAAATCGTATAAATTATCATAATGTATTATATCGATGTCATCAGCTTTTTTCCGCTCTCGTTTTATAATATAGGTCTTATCTTGAAAATCCGACCTTCTTCCAGAAATAACAACATAATGAAACCGAGACATGTCCAAAATATAAAATTCTTCTGGCAAATCACGTGCACTATTCTTGTGCTTCCTCATAATTTCTCCAAAAGAACTATAATTTGCCGGAAGCCATCTTTTCCAATCTTCTAACTGTGATATTCCATCCCTAAATTCTGCACCAAGCTGTCCATCTTTTAATGTTATATTTCCATATGGACTTTCTAATTCAATAAAAATAAATTCATAACCTCTGGAACTTTTTTCCAATAAGAAGATAATCAGCTTTATATGAATTACCCAACTGAAATTCTGGAAATAAATACACTCCATGATTTCCAATGTTAATCGATAACCCCTCAAATGATAGAGCCTATTATATGATAATATTTTTTATCCTTTATAAAATTCAATATGCTTCTTTCTGTACATGCTTCATCACTTAATAAAGAAAAAATTCTTCATTCGCAGCAGCCTAATCGTTCTGCATCTCGCAATTCTGCAACATCTAAATAATTATTAGAAAAAGTGATTTACACATTCTTGCAGCTTTAGGATATGCCAAAAATTATTAACTCTTCCAAATCCACTTACTCTTTTTTTTCTCCAAACTTCCGTCCCGTTACTTCTTCATATTGTTGTTTCTCTGCTTCTGTTAAGCCCAAAAAGATAATCTCGTTCATATAACATATTTTACCTCATTTTTATCTATTTTCTTTCTCAGATGCTTTATTCACATCTTTATCTCGTTTAAGACTAAACTCAATAAGTGCTGTTATTTCCATTCTGCCTTCATTAGAATTGATAATCCTTCCTAATTCATTTAAGGTAGAAAAGTTGGAATTAGCATTCCTATCATTATGTATCAATGCCATTTGATTTCGCAAAATATTATATTTTTCTGAAAACTTATCAA
>VOFG01004512.1_pt1 | contig 44584 bp, 76 predicted proteins | sample 5384171 | NCBI WGS metagenome assembly VOFG01 (sample SAMN12384726, study PRJNA508395) | human gut metagenome | isolation source: healthy gut F | host: Homo sapiens
GGGGGATGCTTCCCAGAAAGATGACAAAGCGCAGAAGGATGCGTGAGCATCGTCTGCTAAGCTCCCAGAAAACACAGATGGCTTAAGAAAGAATACCGGCAATCGTGAAAACAATCGAAAGAATCGACGATGGAGACAAACGTAAAAGATCTCATTAGCTTCCCTGTTCTCTTTTCTGCCCGAGCTTTGCTGACCTTATATCAGCTTTCAAAAAATAAAGCATATATCCACAAGAGCGAAAACCAACCCATACAGTCAGTTTGAGTTGCCGCTTGAAATGCACATTAAATTGCTTGAATCGCGTGAGGGAGAATCTCAACAGTTCTGGCTTTTGAATTTACGTAAAAGAGCTTTTTATCTTAGACCAAAGTTTTTTCAATAGGGTTCAAATCCTGACCTATACGGTGGAAGATAGATATATTGATTAGAAATACGCAATGGATATACGTGATTTCAACGACAGATATAAAATTTTTGTGCAAAACTGCGAGAATCACCGCATAAGAATTGACATGAATCGTATCGTGCTAAAATATGGTCAACAGAAACGGGAAGAACGAAGAACACCCGTTTCTCAAACATTTATCTTTCTTGAGGAGGAAAATAAGATGAAAAAGATTCTGGCTGTCGTTCTTGCGTTGGTGCTTGCATGGCACTGTGCGCCGTGGGCTCTGCGGCGGGCAAGTACAAGATTGGCATCCTCGCTCCCGCCGTTACGCGCATGGCTGGGTTGCGGGCGTCGCCTATAACGCCGAGCAGGAATGTCTCGCTCTGGCGGACGAAGTGGATTACAAGCTCTATACTCGAACAACGCCGAGGAAATGACCACCAGCTGGACGACCTCATGACCTGGGGCGCTCAGGCAATCGTTGCTTTCCCGCAGTGGGAAGGCATGGAAGTGCCGATTCAGAATGCGATTGATTCCGGTATCACGGTTGTGAACTTTGATATCGTAATCGATGCCGACGGCGTGTATCGCGTGACCGGCGACAACGAGGGCATGGGCGTTGAGTCCGCCAAGTACATCGTCGAGAAGATCGGCACCACCGGCACCGTCGTGGCGCTTCCGGTTCCGACCAGCGGCAGCGTTTCCGAGCTGCGCATGAAGGGCTTCAATGACACGATTAAGGAAATCGCGCCGGAAATGAACGTAATCGAATACGCCACCGCTTTCACCCGTGAAGACGGCCTGAAGATCGACTTCACCGATATCCTCGCGGCGAACAAGCAGATTCGACGCGGTTTACAGCCTGGATGACGAAACCTCGATTGGCGTGCTTCAGGCGACGAAGATGCCGGTCGTACCGATATCAAGGTCATCACCGGCGGCGGCGGATGCCAGGAATACTAAGATCATCAAGGAACACGAAGACATCAACATCTGCTCCTGCGCTGTACAGCCTCCGCTGATGGTGCGCGAGGCCGTGGATATGGCGATTTCCGTGCTGAAGGGCGAGATGGTTGATCCGGTTCTGGTGATTCCGACGACGATCGTGGATCGCAGCAACGTGGACGAATACCTCGATCCGAACAACACCGTGTATTGATGGAATTTCTTCGCCGTGACCGCCCTGCGGCGGCAGCGGGGGAACGGGGCTATGGCGAAGCCATAGCCCATTTTCATATCCAAAAGCAGGGGGACAAGCATGAAACTGAAAATGGACGGAATCTGCAAATCGTTTGGTTCCAACGAAGTGCTCAGTCCGTGGGCTTTCAGCTGAGCGAGGGCGAAATCTGTGCGCTGCTTGGGCGAAAACGGCGCGGGCAAATCGACACTGATGAATATTCTGGGCGGCGTTTTGCAGCCGGATTCGGGCGAGATTCTGCTGGATGGCAAAAAAGATGAAGTTTGATTCGCCGGCGCAGTCGCTGGATGCGGGCATCGCGTTTATCCATCAGGAACTGAACCTCATCAATGATCTGCCGATTTACGAAAACATGTTTATTGGGCGCGAACTGAAAAAGAAGAACGGTCTTCTTGACCATAAGCGGATGATTGAGGAGACGCGCCGCGTGTTTGAACGTATGGGGCTGACGCTTGACCCCAGGGAGATGGTGCGCAATCTGGACGCGTCGTATAAGCAGATCGTGGAAATCAGCCGTGCGCTGCTGATGGACGCGAAGATCATCATCATGGACGAACCGACAACGTCGCTCACCGATCCGGAAATCGAAGAAGGTATTCGCGATTCTGCGGCAGCTGCGGGAACAACAGGTGGGCATCGTCTTTATCTCACATAAGCTGCGGGAGGTTATGGAAATCTGGGACAGCTATACGGTTTTGCGCGATGGCGTGATGGTCGCCAGCGGCAGCGTAAAGGACGTGACAACGTCCGATTTGGCGCGCTTCATGGTCGGTCATGATGTCCGCACGGAAAAGCTCGACAGCGGAGCGCAGAGAGGCGAGGAACGCCTGAGTCTGCATGGCGTGACACAGGAGCCGTATTTCCGCAATGTGGATTTGACGGCATACGCGGGCGAGGTTCTGGGCGTTACGGGTCTGCTCGGAGACGGCAGAAGCGAACTGTTTTCCGCGGTTTTCGGCGCGGAAACCATCAGCGAGGAGAAATCCGGCTCGGCGGAAAACCGGTGCGCATCACATCGACTTGGCAGGCTAAGCAGCTTGGCATTGCGTATGTGCCGCGCAACCGCAAGGAAAACGGCATCATCATGATATGTCAATCCTTGAAAACGGAACGATTGTTTCATGGCGCGAGCTGATGCGCCATGGTCTGCTCGACCATGTGCGGCAGCGGGCTCAGTTTGAAAAGGAAAAAGCCGCGCTGCATATCAAGATGGGCAAAGAGAGCGACCTCGATTACCAGCTTGTCCGGCGGCAACCAGCAGAAGGTGGTGCTGGCAAAGTGGCTGAGCTGTGAGCCGAAGGTGCCTCATTTTGATAACCCGACGCAGGGCGTTGACGTAGGCGCGAAGGAAGAAATCTACGACATCATTCTCAAGCTGGCGAAGGAGGGGTCGCGGTAATCGTGCTTTCCTCCGAAGCGCAGGAAATTATCCGCGTCTGCGACCGCGCACTGGTGATGTATCACGGTGCACCGTTGGCGAAGTGCGCGGAGAAACGATGACGGAGCATGAAATCATGCGGCTGGCAACCGGCGGCTGATGCGGATAAAGGAGAAAAACGACTATGGAAAAGACCAACAAAAAGGTTTTCTGGCGTGGTTCACCGATAACTGGAAGCGCAAGCCGCTGTTTTTACGGGCATCGCGCTGCTGGTGATGGTGATTTTGCAGATTCTTGCGCTGGGGTTTGACTATGCCTCCTTCGGCGAGTGGTTTGCGGCGTTTTCCCGAAACTGGATCAACATTCTGCGCAACAACGCAGGCGTGGGCATCATCGCGCTGGGCATGACGTTCGTCATTATTTCGGGCGGCATTGATCTGGCGGTCGGCTCGACGATGGTGGCAATCGGCGCGGTCATCATGTCGCTGATTGACAGCGGTCCTTCCGGCTTGCTGGCGGGCTGGGCATCACCGGCATTCCGGCGTTTATCATCGCTATCGCTGTCGGCGTGCTGCTCGGCGTACTGCTGGGGAATGCACGGGCGTTCTGGTTGCGCATTTCGGCATGCCGCCGTTTATCGCGACGCTCGGCATGATGAAGATTTGCCGCAGCGTGACGCAGCAGTGCATGCAGAAGGCGTCGCCCACCGTACCGAAGGCATTTTTGAAGATTTCCAATGCGCGTATCGGCGGCGAAATCATCCTTCCGATTCTTTTTACTGGCTTGCGCTGGCGGTGATTCTGCATGTGGTCAGCAAGCATACGGCGTTTGGACGTCAGGTATTCGCCATCGGCTCGAATGAGCGCACCAGCAAGCTCAGCGGTGTGAATGTTCGTGCGGTCAAGCGCCGTGTCTATGCGCTCATGGGGTGCGCTGGTCGCGGTGACGGCAGTCATTCAGATTGCCCGAATCGGCAGCATGGACTATGCCAACGCGGGCAGCGGATACGAAATGGACGCGATTGCGGCGGTCATCATCGGCGGCACGAGCATGAGCGGCGGACGCGGCTCGGTGGCCGGCTCTGTGCTGGGCATGCTGATTCTGGCGGTGATGAACAACCTGCTGAACCTCATGGGCGTACCGCCCTTCCTGCGCGAGGCATTCAAGGGCATCATCGTCATCGGCGCGGTGCTGCTGCAGAAAAAAGAAGGAAAAGGCGAGCTAAAGGGAGGAAAAAGAGTATGTTTCACATCGGTATCATTGGCTGCGGCAAAATTGCGCAGGTTCGTCATATCCCCGAATATGCGGACAATCCCGACACACAGCTCGTCGTATTTTATGATTTGAACGCAGCGCGTGCGCAGGAGCTGGCAGAGCGTTACGGCGCAAAAGTCTTACGACAGCGTGGAAGCCCTGCTGGCAGACCCGAACGTGGACGCGGTGAGCATCTGCTCGGCGAACACCAGCCATGCGCAGATTGCGGTTGCTGCGCTGGAGGCGGGCAAGCATGTGCTGTGCGAAAAGCCCATGGCGACCACGTTGGAGGACTGCGAACGCATGGTCAGCGCGGCGAAGAAGAGCGGCAAAAGCTGATGATTGACCAGAACCAGCGTCTGGCGGGCGCACATGTCAAGGCGCGCGAGCTGATTGAGCAGGGTGAGATTGGCAGCGTAATCACGTTCGCAACGGCATTCCGCCACGGCGGTCCGGAAACGTGGAGTGTCGATCCGGGTCAAAGCACCTGGTTCTTTGACAAAAGCGTGCCGCAATGGGCGCGATGGCGGATTTGGGCGTGCATAAGACGGATCTCATCCAGTATTTGATTGGGCAGAACGTCGATGAGGTGGAAGCACAGCTCTGCACGCTGGATAAAAATTCTCCGATGGAAGCCCCATCACGGTGGACGACAACGCGTTCTGCATCTACCACATGGATGGCGGCGCGGTCGGCACGATGACCGCCTCGTGGACGAATTACGGTCCGGAGGATAATTCCACGGTTATCAACGGCACGAAAGGCGTTCTGCGCATCTACGACGATCCGGAGCATACGCTCATTTGGAAAAGAAGGACGGCTCCCGCGTCTGCTACGATGTGGACGCCATCCAGACCAACGACAACCAGACCAAATCCGGCGTCATCGACCTGTTTGTGGAATGCCTGAAGAACCCTGCTGTGCGGGGCATCGACGCGCAGAGCGTGTTGACGGCGATGCGCGCGGTTTTCGCGGCGATTGAATCCTCCGAAACGGGACGCAGGGTCAAGACGAGCGAAGTGTAATCGGGGGGGATGCAGCATGAAGCGCATTATCGCTGTGAATTCCAACTGTTATCATGGCTATACCATCGAGGAAGCGATAGCGGGCATTCGCGAAGCGGGCTTCCACTATATCGAGCTGACGGCAACAAAAGGCTGGACAGAGCATGTTTTTCCGGATATGTCCCTTTGAACGGCTGCTTGTCATTCAGAATCTGCTTCGCCAAATGAGCTGATTCCGTTCTCCATGAGCGGTCACTGCAATTTGATGGATCCGGAACGCATCCCCGATTTTTGAAAAGAACATTCGTCTGGCGGCGTTCTTTCGGTTGTCAGTATATCGTTTCTTCCATTGGCGAGGCGCATCTTGCCAATCAAAGCCGTGGCGGACGACGACGAGGTGGCTCGCCGCGTCGCGTCGCTGATTCCGATGCTGGAGGAAAACAACCTGATTCTCGTGCTGGAAACGCATGGCAAGGAGCATGGCACGGGGAGAAAAGCTGGCACGCATTGTCCGCAAAATCGGAAGCCCCCGCGTGAAGCTGAACTACGATACGGCAAATGTGATTTTCTACGGCGGCGTGGATCCCCAGATTTGAAAACCTGCATGGCGGAAACGGCTTATATCCACATCAAGGATAAGGGCGGCAGGGACGACGTATGGGATTTCGGCACTGGGCAAGGGACACATCGATTTCCCGGCGATCTTTGAAGAATTGAAAGCGGCAGGAAACGACTGCCCGCTGAGCATCGAAATCGAGTTTACGCCGGAAGGCGCAGGCAGTCTGGCTGCGGTCGATCAGGCTGTGGCGGACAGTGCGGCTTATTTGACGGCGCACGGCTTTGAACTGTAAAGGAGATACAAGGTGAGAATTGCATTGGTTGGCGCGGGCGGAATGGGAACGTGCCACTACATGAATTACCAACACATCGAGCACGCGCAGGTCGTCGCGATTGGTCGGCAGAGGCGAGAGCGACCGCGCGCATGCGGAAGCAGTGGGGACTGCCGCTGTATGAGAGCGCAACCGAGGCGAATCAGAGGAACAGATTGATTTGTTCGATGTGTGCGTGCCGACATACCTGCACAAGGCATCGTGTTGGAAGCACTGGCCTGGCAAGAAGCCGGTCATCTGTGAAAAGCCGATTGCGCTGCATCTGAAGCTGATGCGCAGGAGATGTTTGATGCGGCGCAGGCAAACGGCGTGCAGCTTTATGTGGCGCAGGTCTTGCAGTTTACGCGCGAGGTGGAGTGGCTGCACCGCATCGTGGATGAACGGCTCTACGGCGAGCCGCTGGACGCCTGTTTCGAGCGGCTGTCCCAGCGTCCGGCTTGGAGCAAGGGAGATTGGCTGTTTGACAGGGAAAAGAGCGGTCTGCTTCCGTTTGATCTGCATGTGCATGATCTGGACGTGATGGTCAGCGTGTTCGGAAAACCGGACAGCGTGGATTACACGGCCTGCCGCCGAAAGGACAGCGACATCTGCGACCAGTATCGGATTCGCTACGGGTATCAAAACGGGCTGACGGTCAGCGCGGAGGCGGCGTGGTTCAACGCCTGCATACCGTTTACCGCCAGATGGCGCGTGTATTTTGAGCGCGGCATGCTCGTCTGCGACGACAAGGGGCTGACCGGCTACGGCGCGGACGGGCAGGTGACCCGATTCGACGTGGAAGACGAAATCAAGGTGTCCTGCGGAATCAATCTGCCGCCGAGCGGATGGTTTTTGCGCGAGCTGACGCATTTCGTGCAATGCGCCGAGAGGAATGTGCCGAGCGACCGCGTGAGCCGCACAGGTGCTGAATGTGCTGAGCGTGCTGGAAACGCTTTCGTTTTGATGTAAAAACCTGAATACAAAAAAAGACCTCCTGCTGTCGAAGCGAAAAAAGAACGACAGCAGGAGGTCTTTTTTTTAACATAGGAAATTGCACAAAATCGTCCGCGTGAGCAAGACTTTGATACGTGGCAGATTTCGGCGGAGGTGAAGGCGGGCTCAGCCCGCTTTTTTAGCGCAGAGGAGAGTATGTCGGAGACAACTGCATGCGCGGGATACGCCTGAGTTTTTGTCAAAGGCTGTTTTTCAGCGTTTCATGCGTTTTTTAAACACGGTCTGTAAGCCGCTTCCCATAGCGATGAAGAAGGCATTCTGATGAAATAGCTCAACTTCGTTAGAGCGGAATGGAAAAGAAAGCGGATTCAGCGCGCGTTGTCAGGTTAGTAACAGCCATGATGCCCGCATCCGTGTTCTCCGCAGGAATGACCGCCTTCGCCATGCTCATGGTCATGATGATTGCAGCGGACATTGGGGTTATAGACAAGGCTGCCGGCAAGCAGCGCGTTCACTGCTGCATCCGCTTCGCCGGAAACCCCGCCGTAGAGCTTGATGCCCGCTTCCGCCAGAGCGACCTGTGCGCCGCCGCCTATGCCGCCGCAGATCAGGACGTCTACGCCTTGCTGCATCAGAAAACCTGCCAGTGCGCCGTGACCACTGCCGTTTGTATTGACGATTTCCGTGGCGATGATGCTGCCGTCCGCCACGTCATAAGTTTGAACTGCGCGGTGTGACCAAAGTGCTGGAAAATCTGACCGTTTTCATAAGTGACTGCGATTTTCATGGCTGCTTCTCCTTTTTGTTTTGTCATCGGTTTCCTGCGCTTGGCAGGAGCGCCTGCAGAGCGGATGCTCCTGTCCGCCGCAGATGCGGTAGTTTCCGCCGGTGATTCGCATCGGCTTTCCGTGGACGAGGCACGCCGCGAGCTTGCGCCGCGAGCTTTCGTAAATTTCCTGCACTGTGGAACGTGAAATATCCATCTGCGTGGCGCATTGCTCATGGGTCTGCTGCTCTAAAAATCAAACTAAACGAATGACTTCGTATTCATCCAGCGTCAGCAGGATGGGCTCGCCCTCCGCACACCCGTTTGGGCAGAAAGTCTCGACCTGTGGCGCAGCGCAGATTCTCCGGCACCGTGAAGGTCTCGGCATGGCTGTGTCTCGCTTTTTATTTTCGGTATATACCAAATTATACTTCAGGCGGTAGAAAAGTCAAGCACGCTGAAAAATGCATGCAGGCAACGGCTGATTTGCGGCTGCTTCAACAGATGCTTTGAGCTTTATGGAAGCTGAATATCTTTATTGATTCGGAATACCGTTCATGATGCCCTGACGAATCAGCGAATCTGCCAGAACTGCCATTCCTTCGGCAGATTCAGCGCAATCCGATGCAGCCACGTTCTGAGCAGACCGACAAAGCCCAGCGCGCCAAAGGCATAGCGGTATTCAAACTCGGCTTCATTATGGACAGAGCCATGAAGCCACGCTGTGCGCAGCTTTTCCTGAATCCATCGCTGAGCCTGCCAAAGAACGATGTCGCCGTTATCGCTCAACAGAACCCGACAAATCTCCTTATTTTCCGCGACGATGCGGAAAACATCGACCAGCACGGGGCGGATATGGGTCAGAACCGGCTCGCCCTCATGCGAAAAAAGAATGACGGCGTTGAGCTGTTCAAAAACTCCTCCTCCAGCTGCTCCAGCAGATCGGAATATATCTCGGTAGTAGAGATAGAATGTTTCTTCAGTTGACGTCAACCAAATCTGCCAGCTCGCGCACGGTGATATCCTTCACCTGCTTATGCTGCATCAATTCAATCAGTCCCTGACTGAGCAGCTTCTTGGTTCGTCGAACGCGGCGATCTTCTTTCTTTTTCCGTAACGGTTTCCGTTTTCATTTCTTTCATGTTTATAAGCGCCTCTTTTTTTCAACACATTTTGATTTTGTGTCTATTTTTAACCGTTTTTCACTTTTCTGTTCGATGAGTGAACTGACCTCGAAAAAACTGTATATTGATTTTTCATCATCAACTATTATACTAATCCAATCGTTGTAAAGTCAACACGATGTTCAATAATCAAATATAGTTCAAAAGGAGGAACTCTTGTGAACCGATTTGCAAGGTGGGTAGTCAAGCACCGTATCGTCGTGGTCATCATCTGTTTTGGCGCTGATGATTCCGTCGATTATTCGGCATGGTATCACTCGGGTCAAATATGACCTTCTGTATTATTTGCCGGAGGATCTGGATACCATCAAGGGGACAGAACATCCTGATGGAGGACTTTGGCAAAGGTGCTTTTTCACTGTGCATCACCGAGGGACTAAACGAAGTGGATCAATCTGATCTGGAAGAAAGCCATTCGTCAGATTCCTCACGTTGATACGGTGATCGGCTGTGCTTCCGCGCTAAATGGTTCCATTCCTTCGAAATTTGCGGATGATTTCCGCGAACGTTTTGAAAACGGAAAGGACCGCATCATCGCCGTTTTCTTCGATGACACTTCTTCCGCAGAGGGAACGATGGAAGCCATCACCGACATCCGCAAGGTTGCGGGGAGAAGATGCTTCGTTTCGGGTCTTTCCGCTGTCGTTACCGATACCAAGGCGTTGGTCGAGGAGCAGGAAGGCATCTACGTGGCCATCGCCGTGGCGCTGAGCTGCGTCGTGCTGATGCTGACGATGGATTCGTTCCTGCTGCCGCTGATCTTCCTCTGCTGCATCGGTGTTTCCATCCTCTGGAACATGGGCAGCAATTACCTCATGGGTGAGATTTCTTACATCACGAAGGCTGTCGCGGCGGTCCTTCAGCTGGCTGTGACGTTGGACTACTCCATCTTCCTGTGGCACAGCTACAAAGAGCAGAAAGAGTCGCTTTGCAGTGATCGCGATGAAGCCGATGACCGCGGCAATCAGGCGGCCGTTCAGCTCAATCATCGGCAGCAGCCTGACGACGGTTCGGGCTTCGTTGCCATCTGCTTCATGAGCTTCACCTTGGCCGTGACCTCGGCGTTGTTATGAGCAAAGGCGTTATTCTCGGCGTGCTGGGGACGATAACGCTGCTGCCGTGTGTCATCCGCATGATGGATGACGCTGATTACCAAGACTTCGCATAAGCCGCTCCTGCCGAGTGTGGCGGAACATCCGCCGCTTCGTCGTGAAGCATTACAAGGCGCTTTGCGTATTGGCAGTCGTGCTGTGCATCCCCGCTTTCTACGGTTACTAAGCAACGTCAATGTCTATTATGACATGAGCTCCTGTCTGCCGGAAGATCTTCTTTCCGTTCAGGCAAATGAAAAAGCTCTCCGATACCTTCGATGTTATCCACCAACCATCTGGTTCTGATTGATTCTGACGTATCGCAGAAGAATGTAATCGACATGACAATGAGTTCAAGCAGGTGGACGGCGTGCAGGATGTGCTGTCGCTGGACAGCCTGCTGGGCCGCAATGTTCCGGAGAGCATCCTGCCGCCCGACGGAATCAGCCTGCTCAAGGGCAGCAATTATCAGATGATGCTGATTTCAACTCTTCCTACGTCATCTCCTCTGACGCGGTCAATCAGCAGATTGATGAGCTGAATGCCATTCTCAAAAGTATGACGAGGGCGGCATGCTGATCGGCGAAGCCCTGCACGAAGGATTTGATCAGCTGCACCGACCGTGACTTTAAGGTTGTCGCGTCATTTCCATCGCCGCGATTTTCGTCATCATCGCGCTGGTGCTCAAGTCGTTCTCCTGCCGATCCTGCTCGTCGCGCTGATCGAGCCGCCATCGCGCTAAACCTGTGCATTCAGTATTTCACGGGCACGACCGCTTCCGTTTGTCGGACCGATTCTGATTTCGACCATTCAGCTTGGCGCGACGGTCGATTACGCCATCCTGATGACCACGCGGTATAAGCAGGGCAGAATGGCTGGTCAAGAGCAAAAAAGAAGGCGGTCGGCGAAGCGACGGCTGCGTCTGCGCAGTCCATTCTGGTCAGCGGCGTCAGCTTTTCGCCTCGACCTTCGGCGTAGGTCTTTATTCCAACGTAGATATTATTTCTTCGATGTGCGGCCTGATTGCCCGCGGCGCTTTGCTCGGTGGTGGTCGTTCTGTTCCTGCCTGCCGTCGATGCTGCTGCTCTGCGATAAAGCTTTCATTGTCCGCGACGTTCGGCATGAAAAAAGCGTAAATTCCGATCGGACAGTAAAGAAAGGATGGAAACCTTATGAAAAAAGCGAAAACGATTGCGCTGCTGACAGCGCTTTGTGTAGCGGCTGGCTGCACCGCCAGCGCAGAACCGGTTAAGCACGAACAGCGTTTATGTGGTGGTCAACCATGATGGCGAGGTACAGACTCTGCTGGACAATGTTCATCTTGAAAACGGCGACGCGCTGGATGTTCTTTCGGATCGCTCGATGCTGAAGAGATCGAAAACGTCAGCGGTCATGAAACCTTCACCCTGGACGGCGAAACGCTGACCTGGCAGGAACTGACGGCAACAGCATCATCTATCAGGGCACGTCCGATAAAAACCCGGATATGTGCCGCATGTCACCTTCACGCTGGATGGCAGGGATGCCACGGCGGAGGAAATCAAAAACGCGCAGGGCGTCGTGACGATGGATGTCAGCTTCACGATGGAGAAAATGTTCCGTATCTTGCGCTGACCCTCATGCCCATCGACGAAGAAACGCTGACCGATGTGAGCGTGGAAAACGGCAAGGTCTTCAGCGACGGCAACCGCACGCTGCTGCTTGGCTGGGCGGTTCCGGGCGTGGATGACCGGCGCCGATCTGCCGGCGCATTTCACCATGACCGCCACGGCGGATCACGCTGATTTGAGCTGGATGATGACGTTTGCAACCAGCGATCCGGTGGATTGGCTTTGCGATGCCGCTGACGAAAAATCGGCGACCTGAGCGACAATGTGAACGAACTGCGGGCAGGACTGACTGCGCTTTGCGACGGCAATGACCTGCCGGAAGGCGAAGGCAAGCTGCACGATTCGGTCTTTCCGCGCTGTTCGCGCTGTATGACGGCGTTGCAGAGCTGAATGATGGCGCGGAAAGCCCTGAGCGACGGCGCTGTGACGACGGCGCAGGCGAACTGGAAACGGGTCTGGTGACGTTGGTTTCACCAATAATGACGCATTGAATCAGGGCGCAGTTCAGCTGTTTGACGCGGTGCTCAAGACGGCGGCGAACCAGCGGCTCACGGCGGCGGGGCTGGATGCTGCCGGTATCACAGTGCCGGAGCTGACGAGCGAAAAACATGCCGGTTCTGGATGCGACGCTGGCTCAGCTCAATCGAAACGTTTGCTGCGAAACCGCTAAAGAAACGGCGCGCGGAAGGTGAAGGCGGAGGTCATGAAGCAGGAAAAGGCTGTGCGCGAAGCGGTGTCTCAGGCTGTCAAGGCGCAGGTGCTGGAAGGTGTGCTTGCCCAGAGCGGTCTGAGCATGACGGCGCAGGATTACGGCAAGGCGGTTGAAGCCGGTCAGGTGACGCGCGAACAGGCGCAGAAAATCAACGCGGCTGTCGAGCAGATGATGGGCAGCGACGACGTGAAAGCCAAGCTTGAAGCGGCTGTTGCCGAGCAGATTGACGCGCTTGTGGGCAGAATCTGGCTGACCGAATTCGTTCAGAAGCAGCTGGAGGAAGCCATTGCGCCCGCGAAGGCAGGCTATGAAAGCACTGAATTCTCTCAAGACGCAGCTGGATTCAAATCCATGCCCTTTGTGACAAGGTCACGAACAGCTATACGGACGGCGTCAGCAAGGCGGCAGAGGGGCAGCTGCGCTGCATGAAGGCAACACACCACAGCTCTCCGGCAGCGCAGTGCAACTGAGCATGGCACGGCACAACTTGCCGACGGTCTGGATGAGCTGAAGCAGACTCAGCGACGACGTGCTGCCGCTGCTGAACGGCGATGTGCAGAAGGCACTCGATGCGTTTGAAAACACCAAGGCGGGTTGCCTCAGGTCGCTTTGATTTGGTTGACAGGGCATGGGCATGATATGGTTTATATCATCCGCACCGATTTGAATAAGTAAGCCTGTCCGGACAAAGAAAGCGCAGATTCAGTAGCGAATACAAACGCTTGGTTGCGGAAAGCAGAAGTTGCTTTACAGCTGCTGTTTTCTGCATAAAGTATTGGAATTACCCGCGTGAGCAAAGGCTTCGTGTTTGCGGACCGGGCGGAATGGGTGCAGGAGTGACCAAGGTGAAATCAGCTGATGGGCTTCAATTCTGCTCCAAACATTGAAAACAAGGGAACGGAATATCGCGCAGGCGTTTCCTGCTCCGGCGAGAGAAGCAGCCGGAGGCGGCATGGTTTGTAGGTAGATTTGCAGAGGCAAAAGTAGTTGTAGAATCGTAATCGAAAGCATGATTTCTGAATAGGAGAATTATATACTTAAATGGTATTGTTATCCGTTGTTTACGCGGCTTTTGCTTTTACCCATTGGGTTATGGGTTAAAACATGACGCATTCTAATTCTGAGGGGACGATGGGGAAGAAATGGAGCTGCGCGGCGGCATTCGCTTTTTGGCGATCTTGTATTTGCAGGCGTTGGTATGCCGCGGGCGAAGGCGCAGGACAAAAGGCCGATTGCCATCAGCGCTGTATCTGTGGGACAGGACGATGATGCGGCAGTTGACGCCTTATCTGGAAGAAAAGTTTCCGGAGATTGACTTCACGTTCGTTCCTGCCTATAACACGATGGATTACTATAAGGATATGGTATACCGCGGCGATGAGCTGCCGGATATCATCACCTGCCGCCGATTCTCATGAATGACGCGGCGGCGCTGTCCCCGTATTTGATGGATTTGAGCGACACCGAGGTGGCGGGTACGTTCTACACCAGCTATCTGGATGTGAATAAGGAGAAAAACGGCGCGATTCGCTGGCTGCCCGCCTGCGCCGAGGTGGATTGTCTGGTCGTCAACAAGACGCTGTTTGACCGGAACAACGTCCCGCTGCCCACGAATTACGCGGAGTTCGTGTCTGCCGTAGATGCGTTTTGAGCAACTGGGCATTCAGGGTTTTCGAGCCGACTGGGAATTTGACTACACTTGTCTGGAGTGCTTACAGGGCTGCGCGATTCCTGAGCTGATGAGCTTGAAGGCTCTATATGGGCGCAGAGCTTACGAAAGCGAAACCGACGAAGAACAGGTGGGTCTGGACAACGTGGTGTGGCCGCGCGTGTTTGAAAAATTCGAACAGTTCATCGAGATATCCACTGCAGAATATGGCGTAACGGATGGAACATACAACGGCGTTACCAAAGCCTTTATGGAAGGAAAACGGCGATGATCCGCTCGACCGTCGGTATGGCGGAGGCGTTGACCCAAGAACTGTGGCTTAACGAATGTCGTTCTCCCTTACTTTGGCGAAACCAGCAAGGATAACTGGCGCTGACGTACCCCATGTGTCAATTTGCGGTTTCAGAACACTTGAAGCGGACGACGCCCAAGCGGGAAGCCGTGATGGATGTGCTGGCGGCGGTGTTCAGTCAGGAAGGACAGTCGGCGATGGCTTCCGGTGCTACGGTGCTTTCCTATAATAAGGAGGTCCATGTGGTGCCTTCCGAGTCTATGCGAATGCGCAGGATGTGCGTTGACCGCAACCGCCTGTATATCCGTCTGGCGTCCACGGAAACCTTTTCCCGTCTCCAAAAGGTGGTTTCAAGATGCTCACCGGCGAAGCTGGACGCCAAGGGAGGATATGAGGAATACAACCGCCTGATTACCGCTTCGGCAAATCAGGAAAGACAGGAAACGATTCTTTACGCAGAAAACGGCATACACCGACCATTTCGGTGAGCATGGAAGCCCTGCGGCGTCCTCCTTCGTCAATACGCTTCTGCTGCTAACGGGGCAGGAGTTGCCATTGCCTACGGAACTGTGGTTACAGAGCCGATTTATCAGGGCGATTACACCTTGCAGCAGTTCAAGTGGCTGACCAGCTCAAGACGGATGTATTTCGCGCAGTATACCGGCGCGGAGATTCGTCAGGTGATGGAGTGGCTGGTCAATGTGAAGGAGAACGGCGTCAAATCCGGTTCGCACAACAAGCTCCTGCCGATTACCGGCGGTATGACCTATACGGTCAGGAAAGTGGCGCACGGCGAATATGAGCTGGTCGATTTGGCGGTGGATGGTCAGCCTGGATGAAAAAACAGGGTATATAAGGTTCTGATGGTTGGCTCTAAGACTCTGATGGAGCATGCGGATTATTTCAATAATCCCATTCCTGAAAGCACTGGCCGCAAAGCGCGAGGATGCGAGAATGGGTTACGGCGACACTCAGCTGTATGTCGATTCCGTTGCCGCTTTCGGTCAGCTGCTTGAGCCTGCGGATTATGTGACGATTTTGAAATGACAGGTTTATCAAGGCGCATAGCCATATACTCCGTCAGAATTCTAATGATTAACGAAGGGCGGGCGGCGCGGTGAAGAAGAGAATCCTCCTCATCTTGGCGGCAATGCTGGGCATTGCCGCGATTATGTGGGGCACTGTGAAGTATTATCACTATGTGGAAAGCGCAATTTATGATGAAAGCGTCGCCCACCTCAGCGAAATCTTCTCCGGGCGTCTCAAAGGCTGGGCATTCTGGTGAACGATAACTGGAACCAGATGGAGCTGTGGGGAGCCGTACCTGAAGGCTGCTCCTACGGACGCGGACATTGACGCTTATATTGCCGCCGCGCAGAAGAAGCTCAATTTTACCGATTTGCTTTTTATCCCGCGACGGCGATTACTGCACGGCGGACGGCAGAACGGGTTATCTGGATTTGCGGCAGAAAATGGAGGAGCTGATTATAGCGCGTCAGCCCATCGCCATTAACTCTGTCGTGCCGGATAAGCCGGAAATTATCGTACTGGCTGTGCCGGTGAGCAGGGCGGTCTTCAGAGGCTTTGAATACGACGCGATTGCCATCACCTATTCAAATAATGACATGGTGAATGCGCTCAAGGTTTCGGCGTTTGATAACCACGCCAGCACGTTTGCCGTTGCGACTGACGGCCGTGTGGTGGTGGATAATTCCGGCGAGGCTGAGCGGCATCCATAACCTGCTGGCGTTTTTGAAGGATTGCGATGGCTTTGACGAAACTCCGTCAATCAGCTGCGGCGGGATTTAATGACCAGACCAGCGGCGGCATGACGATAGGGTCCACAATGACAGACGTTCTACCTGCTGTATATGCCTACCGGATTTCAGGGATGGATGATGGTCGGCATGGTGCCGACGAATATCGTCAACGCGAACATGAACCGGATGCAGAAGACAACGATTGCAAGCGTCAGCTCCATCATGCTGCTGATGGCGATGGGCATCGTTGCGATAGTCATTCGCGCCAACCATCAAAAGCTGCGCCACAAGGATGTTCAGCTGCTGGCGCGCGACGAGCTGTTTGCAAAGCTTCCGCCAACGTGAATGATATCTTCATGATGGTGGATTTGCAGACGAAGAAGGTCGAATATGTCAGCCCTTCAATGTTCAAGAATACTGGGAATTCCTGCCGAGACTGTTCTAAAGAACCGCTTTGTGTTCCTCGATGCCGGAGACGACAACGGAAACGGCAAATTCAGATGGATGTCATCGCGCAAATGAAAAACGGTGAGCAGCGGGAATGGGACAAGGAATTTGTATTCATCAGGAGAGCAAGGAACCGCGCGCTTTTTCCACATAGTCGCCTTTTGCAGCGATATACAGGGTGAGCGCAAGTGCATCATCGAGCTGTCGGACCGCACGGCGAGAACGTCAGAAGAATCAGGCTCTGCGCACAGCCATCCATGCGGCTGAGAACGCCAGCAGAGCCAAAGTGCCTTCCTGGAGCAACATGTCCCACGATATCCGAACGCCCATGAACGCCATCATCGGCTTTTCCAAGACTCGCGTCCGCCAATACGAATGACCCGAAGAAGATGGATTAACTCTCAAAAGATTCTCGCTTCCGGCAGCTATTCTGCTTTCGCATCATTAACAACGTGCTGGATATGAGCCGCATCAAGAGCGGGCAGGTTCATCTGAAATCGAAAGGTCAATCTTCTTGATTAGCTGCATGATTTAAAGACAGCATTATCAGCGGGCAGCAGGCCAGCCAGCGCCGCCAAGCTGATTGGTGGAGACCCATATGCAGTGACGAAAACGTGTATGGCTGACCCAAACTGTCTGAATCAATCAGGTGCTGATGAACCTGTTGAGGCAACGCCGGCAAGCATACGCCCGGAGGCGAACATCCGCCGGCGCGTGACGAGCTTCCGGCCGCCCCGGAGGCACGCCAAATACCGGTTCATCGTGCAGGATGACAGGCATCGGCATGAGCGCGGTTACCAGAAGTGTTTGAGCCTTTTTTGAAGACATGAACCCTTTCCCCGTCAGCAAGATTCAGGAGGTACGGGCCTGGGCATGGCCATCACCAAGAGCATTGAGATATGATGGGCGGCACCATCGAGGTCAACACCGCGCCCGACAAGGGGGCAAGGAATTCATAGTCCACGCACCGCCATGCGCCTGCAGGCTGAAAGCTCGACGAAGCAGCCCGCGCGTGAGCGGGCAGGCTGAAAGACGGTGTAGCCTGACCAAACGCCGTCCTTCACCGATAGAAGCTGCTTCTGGTCGAGGATAACGGAAGCTGAACCACGCGAAAATCGCCGTAGCGATTCTCAGTAAGAAATATGGCTTTGCGATAGGCCACCGCCGAAAACGGTCAGGAAGCACTGAATAAGGTGAGTGGCGTCCCAAGCCAGCGACATCGACCTCGTGCTGATGGACGATGCAGATGCCCGTCATGGATTGGAGCGACTGAGGCGACCACGCCGAATCCGCAGACTGAACAATCCGCAGCAGGCGTCGATTCCGATTCTTCTGCCGCCAACGCCTTTAATGAAGACACGACATCGCGGCAAGCCAGCATGGATGGTTTCTGTCCAAGCCATTGACGTCGAAGGAGCTGATTCACACGCTGCAACGTGTGTTCAGCAGGGCGCGGAAAGCGTCGGTTTGAGGAAGTGTCTTGCACCGCGACGCTTCAGACTGTAGACAAAAGCTATTCTCCCCCGCAGAGAGGAGAATAACCCTCCTAAATGAAGAAAAGAATGGCTGAATTTCTTAGTTTTTGCTATTCGCGCCAAAGTTTGCTTATGTCAACAAACTGCGACAATGGTTTTTCAATGCCGCATTGTGTCTTTTTGATGTTTTGACATATGGATGATTTTGTAAAAATCGCCCTCGCGTGCAATACGCCGGTGTTTCGCAGACAGAGCACGATGAAAGCGAACCGCCAGTCGAACTGCTTTTCACGACCTTTTCCGCTTTTAACCCGCCCGCGCTTTTTGATTTTACACGGCAGCATTACAATAACCGCGTTCTCGAGGAGAGCAGGGGGAAGCCCCGTTCAGAAAAAGACTGTGAAAAAACAGATACTGCGCGCCGATACTTGATGCCTCATGCTGACGAAAAATCGAATCAAAGCATTTTTGAGAAGAATTCATCATGTGAATGACGCTGTGATAGCGCAGTATGATTTTAGAGAAGGGGGAAAAGAAAACGGCGCGGGGACGGCAGAATCATATCAAATTATATAGCATAGTTTTCACTGAATGGATTGACAACGAACAGCTAAAGCCTATAATAATTTCGGTCGGTTTATGCACAAAAAGAAACGAGATGGAGAGGAATACTAACAATGAAGAAGTTTCTTTTGGCTTCTGCTCGCGCTGACGCTCATGCTGACTGTTTGCGCAGCCGCTTCTGCTGAGACGATCACGCTCAAGATCGCTCACAACACGACTTTGTCACGATCCGAATTCTGTCATCGCTGCCGCAGATCGCCTCAACGAGCGTTATGCCGCCGGGGCAAGGACATCAAGATTGAGTTCGAGACGGATTATCAGCGTATCGACTGGAACGAGTATGGTCAGAACCTGATCTTCGCTTACAAGAACGGTGACTGCCCGGATATCTTCTCCGTCAGCGATGTGCCGTCCATGGCGGCTGTCGGCATGCTGCTCGACCTGAGCGACCTGAATCAGGACGCTTTTGTAGACGGCGCGTTCAATTCGTTCAGCGTGAACGGCGTTCCGTATGCCATGCCGTTTGACCTGCCGGTTCGCGTTATCGCCACAATAAGCAGGTGCTGGTCAAGTATGACTCTGGACCATGGAAGCGAAGCCGAGGCTCTTCCGGCGAAGGTTGCTGCCGGTGAATTCACCTGGGAAGACTTCGTGCAGCTCTGCGCGGATGAAGAATGCCGGTGCCTGCGCTGGGGTCTGTGCCATCGTCCGGGTTCCGGCGGAGACTTCCTGGACGTCATGCGGACGCTCGGCGGCCCGCTACTACGGCGCTGAAACAGCACGCTGGTCTTCAACGAGGAAGGCGTGAAGCGTTTCTTCAGTTCATCTATGACGCCGCTAACACGCTGGAAATCACCCCGCACGATTTGAGCCGAAGCAGGGCTGGCCTGCAATCAACAAGATGGCGGGCGACGGCACGAGCTTCGCTTATGGACCGATTTATTCTTCCACCTATGTCGCTACCGCGGTTGAGAAGGATCCGCAGACCTTTGCGGACGACGTTGCCTTCATGATGTTCCTGTTTCCCAGTACAATGACAAAGCCGTTTGTCATCGCTGCGCCGCAGGGGCATGGGCATCTGCTCCTCTACCAAGTATCCGGGAAATCTGCAAGGATCTGTTTGCTGAGCTGGCCAACAACTCCTATGATCTGCTGGCTGACCATGCCAACGATTTTCACGCTGTCTTCCGTGAAGGCTCGAACAAGCTGGAAGCCATCACCACCAATCCGATCGTTGCGGATACCACCTATCAGGCAGGCAAATCCCATTGATGGCAGCAACACCTACACCAGCCTGCTCCACAACAACATTTTTGAACTTCTCACGCCGGTAACGACGGCCGACATGAAGGTTCAGCTATGAATTGACATTCTTCGGCAGTGCATCCGCAGCCAATTCGATTATCGTTTTTCCGGCAAAACCGCTGGCGTTCGCAGCGGGCTGCAAAGCAAAGAAGGATGTGATTCGATGAAAAAAGAAAACGTATGCGTTTCTCACCGTTTTGATTCTGGTAACGCTGCTCTATATTCTTCGGCAGTGCTGACATGGTGATATGGCGTTCTGGGGCTGGATAAAACCTTCGTCTGGAAGTTTGTCGGCATGAAAACTTCCGCCGTATCTTTATGGACCCGAATACGCCGTTATCGTGGAATACGCTGATTTATGTCGGCGTGTGTATTTCGCGACGCTGGTGATTGACCTGTTCTTCGCCATTATGACGACGTACTTCATCAAGTCCGAGCGTTCGGCGGAAGTATCTTCAAAGCATTTTTGATTCCGATGATTACGCCGTCGGTTGTCTATTCCGTGCTGTGGGTCTGGCTGCTCAAGCTCCACTGCGGATGGCTTCTTCAATAAGATTGTGATGGGCGTTTCCGGCATGGCTTCGCCAATCAACTGGATTGCGCAATACCCGATGCAAGTGGTCATCTTTGCCAAGCTGCTGACCAGCATTGCCTATGGCACGATCATTTTTTTTTTTTCCAGCGCGATTAAATCCATTCCGGAGAATCAGTTTAATGCTGCACGCGTGGACGGCGCAAAGGAATGAAATCGTCAAGGCGATTATTTCTGCCGAATCTGCGCTTCCATATCATGTTTATCGCGTTGTGGGATACGCTCGGTCTGTTGACTGACTATGTCAACATTATGCTCGTACGGATGGCGGCCCCGGCAAGGCAGGCGAGGTATGGGCGCTCTCGCGTATCATAAGGCATTTATCGACGGCAAGTATGGCTACGGCGCGGCAATTTCGCTCATTTTGATTCTGGTCGTACTCGTGCTGATGATTGCCATCGGCATTGTCAACGCCCGCATGGAAAGGAGGAATCTGGATGTTCAGTCCTAAGCGTGATGAAACCCGCCCCGGCTATGAGATGCGCAAAGGAGCATATTGCCATCGGCGTGATGATTCTGCTCTGTCTGCCGATTTTGGCCATCTATGTGACCTTCTTTGCGCAGGCGTTTGTGGCGGACGGCAAGCTCTCGCTTTCTTCCGCTTCTGTATACAACTATCGTCATGGGACAGTACACCGTTCCGACGATGGGTCCGCTTTTCGCAATACGGTGGTTTTCACCCTTTGCGTAACAGCTTGCGAAGTGGTCGTCAGCCTGATGGCGGGTTACGCGCTCTCGCGCATGCGCTTTACGGGCAGAAACTTTTTTTGCAGAAGCTGCTCCTGATTCTGCGCCTGTTCCCCGGTGTTCTGCTGCTCATCAGTATTTTGTATGTATTGATGTATACCAAGCTGCTCAACACGCTGCTGGGTGTCGTGCTGGTCGCAATCGCGCTGCGTCTGCCCGGCTCGACCTTCATCATCCGCAATTTCTTCAACGATATCCCCAAGGACATCGAAAACTCCCGCACTGGTGGACGGCTGCAACCGCCTGACCGCGTTTTTCAGGTCATCATTCATGGTCAAAGCCGGGCATTGCGTCAATCAGCGTGTTCGCCTTCATGAGCGCGTGGTCGAACTACCTGCTCTTTAATACCCTGATTCTGACGGGCAAGGTGCCGATTATGGCGACGTACCTGCGCAGCCTGAGCATGAATGACCAGATGATTGCCGATTACGGCGTGTTCTCTGCCATGGCACTGGTTTACATGCTTCCGGTTTTTGTTTTCTTCATCATTTCTCAAAAATCGCTGATGAAAGGCGGTTTCTCTGGAGGTAAGGGCATATGATTCGCATTGAAAAATCTCCGCAAAGGAATACGACGCGAAGACCGTCGCGCTGGACGACATCGATCTCGTCTTTTGAGGATTCCACCTTCGTCGCGCTGCTCGGCCCTTCCGGCTGCGGCAAGACGACGACGCTCAACTGCATTGCCGGTCTGCTGGAACCGACCTCCGGCAAAATCTTTTTTCGGCGATAAGGATGTGACCCAGCTTCAGCCCAAGGACCGCAATATCGGCATGGTCTTTCAATCCTACGCGCTGTATCCGCATTTGAAGGTCATCGACAACATCGCCTTCCCGCTCAAGCAGAAGGGGCATGAAGCAAGGCAGAGCGTTATGAAAAGGCGCGCAAGATTGCCGAGATGCTGCAAATCGAGTATCTGCTCGAGCGCAAGCCGACCCAGCTTTCCGGCGGTCAGCAGCAGCGCGTTTCCATGGCGCGCGCGCTGGTCAAAGGAGCCGGATGTGCTGCTGCTCGACGAACCGATGAGCAATCTGGATGCACGCCTCAAGATTGAAATCCGCGACGAAATCCGCCGCGTGCGGCAGGAAACAGGCATCACCTCCATCATCGTTACGCACGATCAAGAGGAAGCGATGGCTATCGCCGATAAGATCGCGATTCTGGATAACGGCCGCATTCAGCAGTATGATACGCCGGAACATGTGTATCACTATCCGGCAAACCTGTTCGTTGCCAAGTTCATGGGCAACCCCGCCGATGAATTTCATCGACGCGGCGCTCTCTGCGGACGGCACGCGTGTGGAAGGCGCGGGCTTCAGCCTGCCCTTGAGCAGCACATGGCGCAGGGCGGCAAAAGAAATTCGCAGGTCATGCGGTCAAGGTCGGCGTGCGCAGCCACCTGATGGCGGTGCATACTGAAAAGGTGCCGCAGTCGATGGAGATGCGTTTGCAGATTGCGGAGAACCTCGGCAAAGGAGATTCTCATTTCCGGCATGGTCGGAGACAGCTTCGTGCGCGTGACCGTACCGGAGAACCACGATACCTTCGAGCAGTACAAGGCCATCTCGCGCGGCGAAAAAGCCGTTGTCTATCTGACAATGACCGGCGTTTACAACATCTTTGACACGGAAAGCGGCGTCAACATCGCCTTGGAGAAATAAGCATGAATATCTTTGAAGCCATTCATGGTGGGGAAAAACACCGTTTGTGGATTGGCGGCCATCGCGGGACACACGTCCGCTGCACGCGAAAAACACAACGGCTAACTTTGCCGAAGTGCTGGGTATGGGCGTGGATTACATCGAGATAGATGTGCAGCTCACGCGCGATCATCAGGCTGTGATTTTTCACGATATGGCACTGGAGGAGCGCACGCCGCTGCACGGCCATATCCGCGATTACACAGTTGCCGAGTTGAAAGCGGCGTTTGAAATCGACACGTTGGAAGAAGCACTGGCATGGTGCAAGGCGCACAACATGCCTGTGCTGCTGGAGGTCAAGAGCTGCGAACTGCTGATGCACGAAGATATGCCGTATTTGGCACAGCGCATCGTCGAAGCCCTGCAAAAGGCGGATTTCTTTGATCAGTGCGTCGTCTTTGGTGTGAATCACTGGATTCTGCGCGAGGTCTGCCGGCTGGACAGCCGCTGCAAAATCGCTCTGATTGTGCCGCATGTGCGGATGATCCCGTTGCGCTGATGAAGCATATGGGCGCAATCATTTACCTGTGCTTCATCGATAACCTCAGCCGCCCGCTGATTGATCAGCTGCATGCAGCAGGCTATCTGGTGGATGGAAGCGTAATCAACAGCAAAGAGCGGATGAAGACTGCGCTGGAAATCGGCTGCGATATGGTAGAGAGCGACACTCCGGATCAGGCGATTGCATGGTATCGCGAGCTGACGGAGGAGGCGAAGCGGCATGCTTGATATTCTGGATATCACACCCATACGATAGCCAGCGGCCATGCGTACAACACCATCTACGAGATGGCGCAGTCTGCCAGCCGGAAGGGGCTTGCGCTGCTGGGCATTTCCGACCACGGTCCGGCGATGGAGGGCTCTGCCAGCAAGCATTATTTCCGTTCCGGCCGCTGTATTCCGCGTGAATTATACGGCGTGAAGATTTTGTTTGGCTGTGAGCTGAACATCATGGATTACGACGGCGGCATTGATTTGGACGAAGTTTTCGCATCGCCGCTGGATTACGGCATTGCCAGCCTGCACGATGTGTGCATCACGCCCGGAAGCCCGCGCGGAAAAATACCCGCGCCTATCTCAAGGCGATGGAAAATCCGAAGGTGCATATCATCGGTCATCCGGACGACGGCACATATGCGGTTGATTTTGACGAGCTGGTTCGCCATGCCAAGGAGCATGGTGTGCTGATTGAGCTGAACGAGGCTTCTGTCCGACCGGGCAGCTATCGCAGAAACGGTCGTGAAAATGCAGCGGTTGTATTGGAACGCTGTGCGCATTACGGTGTGAAGGTTGTCGTCAGCAGCGATGCGCACGTGGAATGTGATATTCTGCGCCATCAATACGCGCTGCAGATGCTGGATGCAGTGCATTTTCCGGAAGAGCTGGTAGTCAACCGCTCTGTTGACGCTCTGTTGACTGCACTGGCAGAAAAAAGTAAACTGAATAAGGATTATGGGGCTGTCAAGCTCATAGACCTGATATTTCAAGGATATAACTAAGTATTTGCGCCCGAGGGTTTCCAAAGGGCGATGGGGAAATGCCCATATTCGATTCATGCTTAGACAGTTGTTTTCTGAAATGTTTGGTTTAAGCCTGACAGTCTCATTCATATTTTCAGCTTGTTGACATAAGCAACCTTGGCTTGAATAGCAAAATCAAGAAATTCAGCTATTCTTTTATTTGCGGAAAGGGCTATTCTCCCCCCTTCGGGGGAGAATAGCTTTTTGTCACAGTCTGATAGTTTCTTGGATTGTTGTCAAGTTAAGATAAACAAGGGGCTGTCAGCTAACAACACCGATATTTCAAGAATAAAACTAAGTATTTGTGCCCGAAGGTTTCAAAGGGCGATGCACCAAATGGGCGCCGTAAACGTTCGGAAAGCCCTTTGGTGGGGGCGATGGGAAAGCCCCATATCCACAAATGCTTAGATATCTGTTTCTTGAAATGTTCGGTTTAAGCCTGACAGCCCCTTGTTTGCTGCTCTTATTGCTCCATCTGACGCCCGACGATGCTCGCAGTTGTTTCTGCAACCTTCAGCTCCGTATCGCCCATGCGCGCCGCCGGTTCGCGCGAAAGAAGCACGACCGCGCCGATGGATTCCCCGTCAGCGATAATCGGACAGATGACCTGCGCGGTATACGCCTGCGCATCGTCCTCGCTCGTCACGGGAACAAGACGTGTGCCGTTTCCCCGATTCGCAGTCACGACCTGACGGCTCTGAATCGCCTGCTCAAGATCGCGGCTGATGGGCTTTTCCCAAAGCTCCTTTCTGGATACGCCGCTCGCCGATACGATCATATCCTTATCGGTAATGCAGGCGATATGACCCAGCGATCGGAACAGGGATTCTGTATAATCCTTTGCGAAATTGGATATCTCGCCAATGGGAGAATATTTCTTGAGAATGACCTCGCCATCCTTGTCGGTATAGATTTCAAGCGGGTTGCCCTCGCGAATTCTCAGCGTTCTGCGAATCTCCTTTGGGAATCACCCTCGTCCCAATTCGTCGATTCTCCGCACTATGCCCGTTGCTCGCACAAATATGGCCTCCTTCTACTCTGCTTTTCTGTCCGCTCTCCCAGTATGGATTTAAGCCATCTGGAATATTCCATCTGAAAAGATGGTAATGGTTGACAAGGATGGGTGTCATTTTTTCAATCTGCGAAAGATTAAAGGACACAAGGCACTTGGACAACCGTAGACGAAGCTGGGGGACTTTCTTAAACGAATCGAATTTTTCATAGAAACAGTATCGGCTTAAAAAGAGGAAAAAATATGCCGGTAGATTTAGTCTGATGTCTGGTCAGATGATGGACGGCGGATTATTTCTGCCATAATATGATTCCTTTGAAACTGCATGAGATTGATGATTTACGTAACGAGGCAAAATGCCCGTAAATTCTCTCCCGATGTCATGAGTCATGCTGACATGCGCAGGAGATTGAAAACAAGCCCATCAAATGAGCTGAGTATTCGTTCACTCAAGAAAAAGCAACTCAGGCTCAAACCTTCAAACAATTTTGAATAAGGAAGTTCAAATGAACGCACTTCAGGAAATGATTGACCATTCCGCCGAGTGGTGTTTTTCGGCGGCGCGGGCGTATCTGTGGCAAGTGGTATTCCCGATTTTCGCGGAGAAAACGGATTATATGCCCGCGAATATGATGGGCTGACGGCTGAAATGCTGCTCAGCCATTCGTTTTTCTTTCTGCATCCGGATATTTTCTATGATTTTATCGTAAACACATGATTTATCCGCAGGCCAAGCCCAATATCGTCCATAGGCGTTTGGCGCAGATGGAGCAGGAGGGCAAATTGACGGCACTCGTCACGCAGAATATCGACGGGCTGCACAAGCGGGCAGGAAGCCGCAACGTGTTTGAACTGCATGGCAGCGTCTATGAGAATTTCTGCATGGGCTGCGGCAGACGTTTTCCGTTGAGCTTTATCATGAATACATCAGGTGTGCCGCATTGTCCGGGCTGCGGCGATGTCGTTCGTCCGGAGGTTACGCTCTACGGTGAGCCGCCCGATCCATATTTCATGACCGGAGCCTGCCGCGAGATATCCAATTGCGATATGCTGATTGTTGCGGGAACGAGCTTGCAGGTGGAGCCTGCCGCGTCCTGCCTTGAATATTATCGCGGGAAGCACTTGGCGGTCATCAATCGGGATGAAACCCCGGCGGATGCGCGTGCGTCGCTGGTGCTGCATGAGGATATCGCGCAGGTTTTTGAAAAGCTGAATGTTAGATGAAAAAAACGACAGCTTGCCGGGGTCTGCCTGCCATGTTATAATGAGCTATCTCATTTTGAACGAAAACGGGAGGCGAAGATTATGCGCCAACAAAAAACGTCGGGTGACGGATAAAGCGACGATTTGCGCGATGCTCGACGAGATGGATACAATCAATCTGGGTATGTATGACGAGCCGTTTCCGTATGTCGTGCCGCTCAATTTCGGCTATGAATGGAATGACGAGCTGATTTTTCTATTTCCATTGCGCCCATGAAGGGCATAAGCTGGATCTGCTGAATCGAAACCCGCGTGTCTGTGTGACGGCATCAGGTTCATTTCGTATGCGGGTGCGAGCGTCAAAGGGTCATCTCCATGACTATCGCTCAGTCATCGCGCGCGGCGTGGCGCAACGGCTCGAACAGGACACCGACGAATTTATCCACGCACATGAAAACTGTTGAGCATAATCTCCGTGACCCGTCGCAGGTGCATACGACCGCCATGAGGTTCATTGAGCTTTGGCGTGTCGTCTGCAAGAACGAGGACGTGACAGCGAAAGCGGAGATTCCGCGCGAAGTGCGCGGAAGATGTCGCGTTCGCGCCTGCTGTCGGTGACAACATGCCGCTCGATGAGAGCCATATTCTGGATATGCAGAAGGAAAAGCAGAATTGAAAAGGAGGAATAGACGTGAACAACGAAGTGCTGAAAGCGATGTGTGAGCGCAGAAGCGTTCGCAGTTACAAGAGCGATCCCGTGCCGCAGGAACTGATTAAGCAGGTCATTCAGGCGGGAACCTATGCCGCGACGGGGAATGAATCGGCAGTCGCCCATCATTCTGGCGGTTACGAACAAAGAGATGCGCGATAAGCTCTCCAAGATGAACGCCGACGTCATGTGTTCAGACAAAAGATCCGTTTTACGGTGCGCCGGTTGTGCTGGTCGTTCTGGCGGACAAGAGTGTGCCGACCTATGTATACGACGGCAGTCTGGTCATGGGCAACATGATGCTTGGTGGCGCACACCTTTGGGACTGGGAAGCTGCTGGATTCATCGGGCGAAACAGGAATTCGACAGCATGGAAGGAAAGGCAATCCTTGCGCAGCTGGGCATTACGGGCGACTATGAAGGCATCGGGCATTGCATTATCGGGTATCCGGAAGGCGATCTGCCTGCCAAGAAGCCGCGCAAAGAGAATTATGTATACTGGGTGGAATAAATCGAAAGCGGGCTGACGGAAACGTCAGTCCGTTTCTTATGCAGATTTACTTGAAATATGCTTGTAAATGTGTTATGATACTATAAAATGTCGCCTTTAAAGAAATTCATTGCATGGCGGGACAATTCGCTCCCTGACGAATTTCATCACTCAGACTCCCTCGTCTTCGCTTTGCGGAGGCTTTAACCTGCTTTATGGAGGAAACAGCATGAAACGGTTCTTTGTTTTATAATGTTGCTCTTATTCTGCCCATGACGGCATGGGCAGATATCCCTGACGAATCCATGCGGCTGACAGTCTATACATCGCACAAGGAAGAAGTGTATCAGCCGATTATCGAGGAATTCGAGCGTCGCACGGGCGTATGGGTGCGGGTGGTTTCCGGCGGAACGACCGAGCTTCTTGAACGGATTGCGGCGGAGTCCGATGCGCCCGCGGCGGATGTGATGTTCGGCGGCGGCGTGGAATCGCTTTGGGCATATGAAGCATACTTTGCGGATTGCGCTGCGCCGAGCGGGGAAATGCTGGAGGGCTGCCGATTTGAAAATCACAGATTCGTTGCGTTTTCGCGTCTGCCGCTGGTCATTATTTATAATCCGCGCCTGATCAGCACGCCGCCGGCAGGTTATGCCGATTTATTGACGCCGGAGCTTTGCGGACAGACGGCATATGCCGACCCGATGGTGTCGGATCGAGCTTTACGGCGTTGGCGACCATCATGCAGGTGTTGGACGGCGAACATGCGCTTGAGCGTTTGCGGATAATGTCCGCGGTCACGTCCTGTCCGGCTCGGGTGAGGTTGTGACGGCGGTTGCCGCAGGCGAGATGCGCGTGGGCATTACGCTGTATGAAACGGCGAAAAAGCGCATGCCCTGGAGAGCATATTGCCGTGGTCTGGCCCCGTCGAGGGAACAAGTGCTGTTCCGGACGGCGCGGCGATTCTGGCGGGATGTGCGCATGAGGAAAACGCACAGGCGTTTATCCGCTTCATCCTCAGCGAAGATGTTCAGCGTCGGGTGCAGACGGAGTATGCGCGGGAAAGCGTGCTGACGTCGCTCTGCGGCGACGTGCAGGAGGATGAACTCTGCGCGTATGACATTGAATGGGCGGCGTCGCATCAAAGGATATCCTGACCCGCTGGCAGACGCTCATGCAGGAGGATGCGCCATGATAGCGAGCAGGGGAACAAACGCTTCCGTTTCAGACGAAGATATTTCTCACAGTATTTCTTGTGGCGTTGGTGCCGGTCTTTTTGTGCTTTGCGATGCTTCTGCCTGCGTTGGTTTCCCACGAGCGCGGCAGGGCAGAGGATGCTGCAAACGAGCAGCTAGCGTTGCTGACGGGCAGGATGGAGCAGGTGCTTTCCGGCATGAAGACTGCGCTGGATGAACTGGCGGAGGACAGGCAGATTCTTCCTGCGCTGAGCAAGCAGGACAGGGTGCAGCCGCGTGAGTTGTATGCGGCGTTGGTGGAGGCAGGCAGCAGCCATGCCGGAGGTCAGCCAGCTGATGCTGGTGGATGAATCAGGAACATGCCTTTGTGCGCTTCGCGGGCAGGGAAGAAGATGCGCACAGGGACACGGATTGGGGAGCCTTGCGAATGGCGCAGGGCGAGCAGGTCGTGTTTACAGCGAGCTGGGGCGAATCGCGGCGGTTCGGCGTGCGCAGACAGGCTATCTGCTTGCGGAAATCAGCGGGGATGACCTCGGCGAGCTGCTCAGCGACAGGCTGAATCCCTCATACGGCGTGATGCTGCTCAGCAGGCAATGGCGGCTCATTGACGACTCCAAGGCAATCGGCTCGAGGGACGGCTGCATGAGCTTCGCGAGCGGCTTCTGGCGGGTATGCCTCTGGAAGATAAGGATTCCGTACTGACGTACAGCTATGCGGTGGAGGGCATCGGCGGTTTCACGCTGCTGCTCAGTCAGCCGCGCGTGTTTACGGGCGAAATGACCCGACTGATGCTGGTCGTCGGCTGCTCTTTTTAGCGCGCTGAGTTTGGCACTGTGTTTATGGGGTGCGCTGGTATTGAGCAGACAGCTGACACGTCCCGTGCAGGAGATGACGGCGGCGATGAAGCGCGTGCAGCTGGGGCAGCTGAGCGTGCGCGTAACGCCGCGCGGGGATGATGAGCTGGCTCAGCTGGCGGTTGGCTTTAACCGCATGGTTGAGGAATGCGAACAGAACCTCAAGCGTTCGGTTGAGCGGCAGAAGGAGCTGAATGATACGCGCATCCGCATGATGCAGGCGCAGCTCAATCCGCATTTCCTTTACAATACGCTCGACTCGATGAAATGGATGGGCGTCAACCACGGCGTGCCGCAGGTGGCGACGCTCGCGGAGGATTGGCGCAGATTCTGCGGGCAAGCATATCCGGCGCGGAATTCGTGACGCTGGGGCAGGAGTTTGAGCTGCTGGAACGGTATATCGACATTCAGCTCATTCGGTTTGAGGATCGCTTTGCCTGCGAAAGTGAGGGTGGACGACGCGCTGACAAGCTGCATGGTGCCTAAGCTGGTGCTTCAGCCGATTGTCGAAAATGCGGTGATTCACGGCGTGCGCGATATGGACGACAACTATATCAAAATCTGGGCAGAGGGCAATGCGGGCGAACTGCGGCTCTTTGTGCAGGATAATGGGCGCAGCATGGATACGCTTAAAAGGATGGCGCGCTCGGTTTCGGCGTTTCCGGCAGACCGGGCGAGCATCTGGGGGCTGTTCAATGTGGACAGCATCCTGCGGCTGCACTTTGGCGATGAATACGGTTTTGAGCGTTTCGCTCTGCGCCGGGCGAGGGCTGTCTGGTGATGGTGCGCCTGCCGATGAAAAAAGAGGCAGAGAGGGAGGGAAAAGGCATGATTCGCGTGTTGATGGTGGATGATGAGCCGCTTGTTCGTCACGGCGTTGCGGCGGGCATGGATTGGGCGTCGCTGGGCTGCGAGGTGGTCGGCGAGGCGCAGAGCGGGGAAGAAGGGCTGGCTCTGGCGCGCAGACTCAAGCCCGAACTCATCATCACGGATATCCGCATGCCGAAGATGGATGGCATCACGATGATGAATATGCTTCGTGAGGAAGGCTGTGCGGCGCGCTGCATCGTGCTGACGGCGCACAGTGATTTTTAGTATGCCCGCGGCGCGTTGCTTTTGGGGCGGACGACTATCTGCTCAAACCCCTTTAGGGATCAGGAGCTTACGCATGCCGTTGCGCGGGTCTGCCGCAAGATGGAGAGCGCGCCTGCGGCGCCCGGCGGTCAAAAAAGGAACCGGAGGCGACCGGTTATGTCCGTCAGGCGATGGATTACATCGCGGGGCATTATGCCGACGAGAATATTTCCATAGCGACCATCGCCGAGCATCTTTGCGTCAGCGAGGACATCTCTCCCATGTGTTTAAAAGCAAACCGGTATGACCGTAACGAATTACCTGACCAAGACGCGCATTGACGCGGCGATGGCACTGCTGCAAACCGGTCGTGTCAAGGTGTATGAAGCGGCAGCGGCGGTCGGATATAAGGATGTGACGTATTTTTCCGCGACATTCAAAAAGCTGACAGGGCTTTCGCCGTCGGAGGTCGAGTAAAGGAGAGGGGGACGATTGGGGTTTTGCCCCAAACCCCACAAGGGAAATGAGTTCCCTTGACCTTCCACTACGCTTCGCGGCGGCTTAAATCGTTTTTACTGAACGATGCGCATGCGCGTCGTATACTTAGCGGATTCAAGCTGCCGCGAAGCGAAGCGGGGTCTGGGAACTAGTCCCCAGACGGGGCTTGGGGCGGTAACTCCAACGTTCTCCTTGAATTTATGTGCAAACTTGTCAGAATCATCGGGTAAAATCGCAGAATTGTCCAGTTTATTTCTTCTTCTTTTGTGCGTAGAATATAAAGTAACAAAGGCGGTACAGAAAAACCGCAAACCAACGACCAGAAAAAGGAGATACGCACATGAAGAAAATCCTATGCGCCGTCCTCGCTCTTGCGATGATGCTGACGGCATGCCTCGCCATGGCTGAGACCGTGGAAGACGTGATTGCTCAGGCGCAGACCATGACCAATGAAGAGCTTTATGCCAAGGCGATTGAGGAATCCAACGGCAAGACGCTCTACGGCATCGGCAACTCCAGCCGCGGCAAGACCGCCGGCGCGAGCTTCATCGAGATGCTCCAGAAGATCGACCCGAGCTACACCGGCACGATTGAATGGTCGCAGCCGAAGAACAACTCCATCTTTACGACCCTGAACGCCGATATCAAGAGCGCCAACCACATCTACTCCATGACGCTCATTCAGGACGGCAACCAGATTCAGACCAAGATGCTGGACACCGGCAACCTGCTGAACTTCATCCCGAAGGAGGGCTGAGGGCGAAGGCGTTATCGTTGAAGGCAACGACAAGCCGCTGGTCTCCAGACGCTGAATAAGGTGTTCATGTATAACACCGTCGGCGACAAGACCTACACCAACTGCTGGGATTGTCGCGGAAGGCGTTGCGCCGCTGTTCATGGGCGTCAACCCGAGCTGGTCGGCAAGAACTTCCTGTCTGACCGAAGAAACCTACGCCAACTATGAAGGATGCGTATGACGCCATGAAGACGGCGCGGCGAAGGAACGCCCTGGCGGCTGTCGTGAAGGAGATGGAGCCGGAAGCCGAAGCGCTGGGTCTGAAGCTGAGAATGCGCCGTATGCGCTGGCTTACATCAAGTTTCTTCTGCGAGCAGTACAACGAGCAGACTGACGACGGCCCGATCTGCAACACCTCGTGACCAAGTCTGCTGTCGATCAGTGTGGTCTGCTGGTGTATTCCAAGCTGCGCTCTGTCGAAGAATCCGCTGAAACTCCGAACAACATCGCGGTTGCCGCGTATCAGGATGGCTATCAGGGCATCGGCGGCTATGCGTACAAGCATTACCTCCAGGTGCTCAAGACCTCCGCTGCCGTGGACGAGCTGCGCGTTCATCGCGTACATGACCACCACCAGCGAAGGCTTTGCTGCATGGGGCAAGGACATGGGCGGCTACAGTGCCAACCCGGATCTGCATGCAGGATCACTCTGATGGTTATGTGGACGGTGTGAACACCTATGACGCGAAGAACGACCGCGGCTACGAGTGGTGGGTCTCCGCTGACGGCGGCCGCCTCGTCGTGGAAGATCCGGAATACCGCGCGTTTCCTTTGACCTGGGCGACTGGATCGACATGATCGTCGGCAGCATAAGCAAATACCCTGAATTTTGCCAGGCGTGCGAGGGGGCATGAAGCGTTTCATGCCCCTCGCATGGTACAGGGGGGGAATATCATGCAGCAACGGCAAAATGAGCGGGGCGCGGGTTTGGCTCAACAAGATGAAACCACATTCTCCTGGGCCGCAGAACGCTATCCTGCTGGCATTGGGCATCCTGCTCACATTTTTCAACTATCGCGCTGATGATTTTATCGCGCTGGATACCGTAACCGTTCACGTTGGCTCGGTGGACAGCCATTACACCGGACTGAAGGAAGGTTACACGCTTTATAACTGGCAGGATTTGTTTACCGGCAGGCTGGCGAAGGTCAACCTGTGGACGCCGCTGCTGAATTCAGCCCTGCTGTCCGTCTTTTTCCTGTGTGGGCGCAATTTTCTACGGCGGTATGTTCGCCTATCTGGTCACGCGGACGAACATGCGCTGTAAAAAGTATCTCAGCTCCATTTTTATCTTCCCGTATATCATGCCCCAGTGGACGCTGGCGGTCATTTGGCAGAATCTGTTTGATTCCAACTCGTCACAGGCACACATCGGACGGACTGCTCGCCGCGCTGTTCGGCATAAGGATGCCGCTGTGGTGGTGCCAGGGCATGTTCCCCAGCGTGATGGTCTTTCGCTGCACTACGCGCCGTTCGCGTATATCCTCATCGGCGGCATCTTCCTCAACATGGACGCAACCTTGAGTAAGCAGCGACCATCATGGGTACTCCGCGGCTGAAGATATTCGCCCGCGTGACGCTTCCGCTGGTCAAGCCTGCCGTACTTCAGCACGGCTGCTGGTTTTCTCCAGCGCGATGGGCTCCTATCCGGTTCCGCATTACCTGAACCTGACGACCCTTGCACCAAGTATGTGCAGATGGGCGAGAAGCGTGCGGGCGAAGCGAGCATTCTGGCGGTCATCATGATTCTGTTCGGTGTGTGCTGATTCTGATTGTCAACCAGGGACAACCTCCGGCAGACAGAGCTACACGACCGTTACCGGTAAAGTCCGGTCAGATTTCGCTGGTCAGCCTCGGCAAGGCCGGACCGCTGCGTGGTCGCGGCCATCTTCTGCGTGGCCATCGTTCTTTACCGGCATCCTGCCGATTATCCTGTTCGCCATCGAAACGTTCCTGCCGAACCCGGTGATTACAGCTTTATCCGCAACGGAGCAGCCGGAAACCTGACGACGAAGTGGTGGATGACAAGCGAAAACATCACGGAGAACGGCATGTACGGTCAAAAGGGTATTCTCTTTAACGAGGCCATCTGGGGCGCGTTTAAAGGGAACGCTGATTGTCACCGGTATGCTGTCGCGCGCTGCTCGCCGGTACCATTGGCCTGCTGGTTGGCTACTGCGTCAGCAAAAACCGCCGCAGCAAATGGGCGGCTTATGTCAACAACATGGCGTTCCTGCCGTATCTGATGCCCTCGCTGGCGGTCGGCGTCGCGTTCTTCGTATTCCGGCTCCTCCATGGGTATCTTCAATACCTATCTGCTGCTTGTGCTTGCCGGCACGGTGAAGTATATCCCGTTTGCCAGCCGCAGCGCGCTCAGGCTCGATGATGCAGCTATCCGGTGAAATCGAGAGGCGGCAATCATTCAGGATATCCCGTGGCATAAGCGCATGCTCAACATCATCATCCCGATTCAGAAAAGCTCGATTATGAGCGGCTATCTGCTGCCGTTCATCACCTGCGTGCGTGAGCTGACGCTGTTCATGCTTCTCTGCTCGCAGACGAAGATTATCACGACGATGCTGGATTATTTCGACGAGATGGGTCTGTATGCGTTTTCAAGCGGCATCAACCTGATTTTGATTGTGTTCATCCTGATTTGCAACGCGCTGATTAACAAGCTGACCGGCGCAAGCCTTGACAAAGGAATTGGAGGAGAGTAAATGTCACGGATTGAATTGACCAATGTCACCAAGCGCTGGGGTCAGTTTTACGCGGTCGATAACCTCAGCATGGTCGTGAGGATAACGCTTTCGTTACGCTGCTGGGTCCGTCCGGATGCGGAAAAACGACGACACTGCGCATGATTGCCGGTCTTGAAACGCCGACCAGCGGCAGGATTACCATTGACGGTGTGCCGGTGTTTGACTCGCAGAGCGGCATCAACGTCGCGCCGAACAAGCGCAAAGTCGGTTTCCTGTTCCGAACTACGCGCTTTGGCCGAATATGACCGTTTATCAAAACATTTCCTTCGGCGACGAATATCAAGGAAGAAATGGATAGCGTCAGCTTTGAAGCCCGCACAGCTGCCCGCATGATTGAGATTCTGAAAAAGCCCAAGGATGTCGTTCGCGCGATACAGGACTGCGTAGATAAGAAAAGAAGCTCAGTGCCGAAAAGGTGCAGCTACGCCCCTGATTGACCTGTATGAAATCAGCCAATTTACGGCAAAAACCATCGCGCAAATGAAGCTGCACGAAGCGAACGACGTAAACGCCGCGGCAGCTCAGGAAATCAAGAAGCTGAAGGGACAAAATCGCCGCGGAGAAGGCGAAAGCCGAGAAGAACGGCTGCACGCTCGGCGCGGATTACACGTTGATGAAGGGCGGAAAGCCCGTGCGCAGCGTCCGCAAGATGACCGACGAGAAAATTGATTTGATTGTGCGCCGCGTATCGCGCATTGTAAAAATCGGCATGTTCATGGATCGCTATCCCAGCAGGCTTTCCGGCGGACAGCAGCAGCGCGTTGCCATTGCCCGAACGCTTGCGCCGAATCCGAAAGTGCTTTTCATGGATGAGCCGCTTTCCAACCTCGACGCCAAACTCAGGTTGGAGATGCGCTCCGAGCTTCAGCGTCTGCATTTGCAGACCGGTTCAACGTTCGTGTACGTTACGCATGACCAGATGGAAGCCATGACGCTGGCGACCCGCATTTGCCTGATGGAGAACGGCGATGTGCTTCAGCAGTATGACGACCGCTGACCGTATACACGGCAGACCGAGCAACCTGTTTGTCGCGGATTTCGTTGGCAATCCGGCAATCAACTTCATCGAAGCCGGAAGGGGACGCAGAAGCAGGATGGGTACCATCGACCTGAGCAGTGCTGGAGGGCGTAAAGGCGACCTATCGTCCCGGCGCACCGGTCAGCCTGCGCGAGTGGTTTGCGCAGGAGGATCAGGAAGCGGCGGCGAACAGCGTAGATACGCTTACACGGTTGAAAAGGCGAACCGCGATTCGCTCTTTAAGTACCACACAAAAGGTCGATGAAAAACGGAGTTTGAGGACGAGGTCGCGCTGACGCATGATGACTTTGTGCTGGGCGTTCGTCCGGAGTGCGTGAGCATCTGCGAGAACGGTGCGCGCTGGAAGGTGAAATCTTCAGCGCGCGATGCCGACCGGCATGGAAACCACGGTCAAAAGTGCGCATCGGGGAATTCCTGTTCACGGGCGTGGTATTCGGCGGCATTACCTATAAGATTGGTCAGAAGGTGCGCGTGTCGCTTTACGGGCGACGGCATCCAGCCTTCAGCCGCGAAAACGGCAAGCTCATCACGCAAGGGGCGCGTTGGGCATCCTGAACGAAATAGAAATAAAGCCGCTGCCTTGATTGAACGGGCAGCGGCTTGTTCTGTCCAAACAGCATCGGGGAAACGGGCGCGGGACATCGGTTTTCGGCTTCAGCTATAGTCTTGATGTAATAAGAATCAGCGAACGGTATGGGTTGAAGAAACCGGGAAGAAAGGCGGAGGATAAAGCCCGTCGTTGTCGCTCAACTGGGTTGACATAGAGATAGGTCTTTCCGACCTTGACAGCCCGCAGTAGGTCTGCGGACCGGGCAGAATACTGGTGTTCGGCAGACCTGCGAGGGAACAAACAGCGTTTACTTAGTCAGCCGAATCAGCCCGCCTCTCATAATGCCTGCAGAGAACCAGATGCAGGCCGTTCGACAGCGTGCCCGTATGCGTTTTGAAGCTCGTCTTCCGATGGGGAACATGCGTGAGCCGAAATATAAACGTCGTTTTCCGTCATCGTTTCGCGGGCGGCGCGCGTTTCACTCAGCCATTGCAGGTTGTATTTTTGCAAGATCAATCTCGTTTTTCGTCCTGCGAATCCAGCACATCTAAATACTGCCGCTCGGGCCTGTTCTGCATGGTATCCAAATCGAGACTGAGCAGGGGCACTGGTCGTCAGCCAGAGCGCGTGGCCGTCGCGCTGATGAGCTGGGGCGAGTTGAGCAGCCGTGCGCCGCGCTGCTGTGCGCCGAGAATCCACGGGCGAAGGGACTTCCGCCCGTCGCGTAGGACATGGAGGCGGGAAGCGGGTCGCGGTCGCCGGGAATCATATAGATTGGCGCGTCGGGGTTCACTCAGCAGAACCTCGATCAGCTCATACAGCGGCTGCGCGTTTCCGCGGGAAGAAACCATGTCGCCGGTCATGACCACGGCGTCAAACTGCGCATCTCGAAGCGCAAAGCGGATGAACTGCTGGTCTTTGCCGAAAAGCAGCCCCTTCAGGTCTGAGATGTGCAGCAGCGTATACCCCTCAAACGCGGAATCCATCTTGCGGATGGGGACGGTTACGCGATCGACACGGACAAACTGATCACGCCCACGTTGATGAGCAGGACTGCCACAATCAGCGTTATGATGAGCAGCACGCGCCGCCCGAACAGATTTGGCGGTTTAGGGTCAAAAAAATCACCGTCCGGCTGATCGGCTCTGAAACAGTGCAGTATGCTGCGGAGAAAAAGAGTCAAGCAACCGCTGCGGCTTTGAGAGGGTCGTCTGTTCATAACCAGAACCCGCTTCAACAAATGAAATATGGAATAAAGCGTCTTTTTCGGAAAAGACAGCCCTCTTTCGTATAGAAGATAGAAATTGTATATGTACAGCCCCGCTGAGGGGAAATGGTTACAGAGGAAATACTGTGTAACTTTATTATACCGTAAGCACGGACGGCATTCAACACAAAAAACACACAAATCTCCGAAATTTCGACGGCTTGCTTTGCAGAAGGGTAGTATGGCAAATGAATCACCGTACACATGGCTGAGCGTGAAGCCCGCTGATATCTTGGAGGACGAGCATGGCAAAGGAAAAGACAATCTATGTATGCAGCGCGCGTGCGGCTATGAAACCCCGCGCTGATGGGCAAATGCCCCGGCTGCAACGCGTGGAACACTTTGGAGGAACAGGCCCCGCAGGCTGCACAGACGCGCCGGTCGGCGCTATCAGCAGCGGCCCGGCACGGAGCGAGCGCCATGCGCCTTTCTGCGTGCCGGAGGAAACAACCGCGCGAGCAACGACCGGCATTGGAGAGCTGGACGCATTGGGCGGCGGCGTGGTGGAAGGTTCGCTGATGCTGGTCGGCGGCGACCGGGCATCGGGCAAATCGACGCTTCTGCTTCAGGCGTCGGAGCATCGGCGCGGGCGGAGCGCGTGTCCGCATGGGCGGTGAATCCGTGCGGCAGATTTAAAATGCGCGGAGATTGGACGTCAAGAGCGAAAACCTGCTTGTGCCGAGCGAAAACGCGATGGACGCCGCCGAACGCCGCTGGGAAGAGCTTTCCGGATTATATGATTGTCGATTCCATCCAGACGATGTATCGCTGTCCAGACATGGCGAGCGCGCCGGGCAGCGTTTCGCAGGTGCGCGAATGCGCCAGCCTGCTGATGCGCATGGCAAAGACGACGGATGCGCGGTTTTTTCTCGTCGGGCAGACCAAGGAAGGCGCGATTGCCGACCGCGTGTGTGCTGAACACATGGTGGACGTCGTGCTGTATTTTGAGGGCGACAGACAGCATGAATACCGTATTCTCCGCGCGGTGAAGAACCGCCGGTTCGGTCAACGAAATCGGACTGTTTGAGATGCACGAAACGGCATGGTGCCGGTCGAAAACCCGTCCGAGCTTTCCACGCGGGCGCGAAACGTGCCCGGCTCCCGCGGTACACTGGTGCAATCGAACGTGCCCGATGCTCGTCGATGTTCAGGGCACTTGCGCTGCAACGGCATACGGCATGCCGCGGCGCACGACGAACGGCTTTGATTCGGGAAGGCTGGCACTGCTGCTTGCCGTGCTGAAAAGCGGGCGGGCGTATCGCTGTTTAATCAGGACGTCTATGCGTCAATGTCGCGGGCGGACTGAGCTTTCCGGAGCCGAAGCGGCGGATTTGCCGCTGTGCGCGGCGGTGGCATCGAGTGCGCGACGCGTGCCGGGAGATTGGGCGGTCATCGGCGAGGTCGGTCTGGCGGGAGAGATTCGCGCGGTATCGCAGGCGAAAGGCGGCTTGCGGAGTGTGCGCGGCTGGCTTTTGGCCGACGGCGGTCATTCCCAGAGAAATGCAAAACATCTGCGTGCGCCGGAAGGCATGCGCGTTTACGGAGTTGAAACGCTGGCGGAGGCGCTGGCGATACTCTTTGGCTGACGGAGGAATACAAGATGGATTATGAATATGCAGCGCATTCACGGCGTCATCATGCTGTCCACGGGCTGCACTGGAACTCCTGTGGCAATCGCACTCAATACGGCAACAGCGCGGGCAAACGCACGGGGCGAGGTCTCGCCATTTGACGATCACGCTGGACAACTACCTGTATAAAAACGCGATGGGCGCCGGAGATTCCCGGCGCGGATGAGCGCAGCGTGGCACTCTGCGCGGCGATGGGCGTGACGGCAGGCGACGCGACGGCAAAGATGCGCGTGCTTGACCACTGTTTCTCCGGAGGCACTTCCAGCGCGGCGAAGAAAATGGTCGCCGAAGGCAGAGTGACCGTCACGCACGAGAAGCGATGTTCACGGCTTGCTGGTCGAATCCCGGTATTGGAAACGGACAGCGACACGGTTCGCGTGCTGACGCTGCAATCGCATACGAACATCGTCCGTGTCGATCATGCGCCGTTTGAAGCTTCCAGGAAAATGAGGACGGCAGCACGGCGGGCGACCCCATCTGCGACTGCAAGCCGTCTGATGATTGCGTTTGCGAAGGAAGTTCCCTTGGCGGAGCTGCGCTTTTTGCAGACGGCATCGACATGAACATGGCGGTTGCGCAGGAAGCGTCGGAATTCGGCTTGGGCCAAAAGTGGCCGATATGCTCATCCGGCAGGGAGCGATTGAGACTCTCCGGTTTCACGCGGAAAAAGCTCTGCGCGGCGGCGTCTTATGCGAGGATGAGCGGCGTCATCATGCCGGTTATGACGGCAACGGGAAGCGGCAATCAGGGCATTACGCTGCTGCTGACCATCGAGGGCGTGGCGCAGGCGATGGGCATCGACGAGGGAGACCAAGCCCGCGCCGCGGCACTGGCGAACCCTCATCAATATCTACGTCAAGACGTTTACGGGCACGCTGTCGGCGGTCTGCGCGTGCGGCGTGGCGAGCGGACTGGGCGCGTCGGTCGGCGTGGTCTATATGCTGGGCGGCGGAGAGGAGCAGATGCTCTTTGCGATGCAGAATATTCTCGGCTCGATCTGCGGCATGATCTGCGACGGCGCGAAGGAGGCTTGGCTGCGCGAGTTGGGGTACAGCTGTCCAGCGGGCTGGCGGTCAAGGCGGCGTTCCTGGAAGATGAACGGCAATGGGCATACGCGGTGGCGACGGCATCGTCGGCACGCATGGCTGTCCTCGCTGTTTGAAAATCTGGGGCATCTGGTGTGCGAAGGCATGGAGAACACGAACAGCGTCATTGTGGAAATCATGAGCGGCAACGAGAATTGCAGAGACCGCGCGTAAGCATCGGAGAGGAATATGGCTCAGTACAAGAATTATGTGATTGCGCAGACGCTGGACGAGGCGTATGCGCTCAACGCGAAGAAATCGACGGTGATTGTCGCGGGAAAACATGGCTTCGCATGTGCGGCATGCGCAGACAGACGGCGCTTGACCTGTCTGGAGCTGGGGCTTGATTACATCAAAGAGGATGAGCAGGGTTTTACCATCGGCGCAATGACGACGCTGCGCACTATGGAAAACGCATGCGGCACTGAACGCGGCATTCGGCGGCGTGTTTGCCCGTGCGTTTGAGCCGATTGTCGGCACGCAGTTCCGAAACGGCGCGACGGTCGGCGGAAGCGTGTTCAGCCGATTTCGGCTTTTTCGGATGTCAGCACGCTGCTGCCGCTGCCATGGGCGCAAAGGTCGTGACCCATGCGCGGGGGCGAAGTACCGCTTGGACGAGTTTCAGCGAAAAGTGACAGGACATCCTGGACTGCCATCCGCATTGAAAAGGGCAGGAGCGCGGCGATTGAAAGCGTGCGACTGTCCAAGACGGATATAATGCTGGTCTGCGCGTACTGGCGGATTCAGCGCGGCGCGGGTGCTGGGCAGCCGTCCGTCGCGTGCGGTGATTGTGGCGGAACGCCAGACCGGAGGAGCTTGATTATATGCGCATGGCGGCAGACGTTCCGATGGGGAGCAATGCCCGCGCATCGGGGCTTACAGAAGGAAAGGTTGCGCCGGTGCTGATGGAACGCGAATGCAGGCATGCCTGAAGAGGTGAAGAAGATGAAGATCAGTTTAAGCTCAACGGGCAGACTGCAACGTTTGAGGCAGGAGCAAACGACACGCTGTACAACATGCTCCGCGCACTGGGCATCAGCAGTGTTAAATGCGGATGCGAACGACAATTGCGGGCTGTGTACGGTGCATATGGACGGAAAGCCGTGCTTTCCTGCTCTGTTCCGCGATGCGCTGCAACGGGCGCGATATTCGACGCTGGAGGGCATGGGCGATGCGGCGAAAGCGTTAGCAGACTGTCTTGCCGACGAGGCGCGGATCAATGCGGCTTCTGTGCGCCGGGCATGATGATGAATGTGCTGATGCTCGCTAAAGAGAACCCGAATGCGACAGACGAGGGAAGCCGACGTCTATCTGGCGGGCAACCTCTGCCGCTGCACGGGCTATATGAGCCAGAAGCGGGCTCCGCCGCTTTTTTGAATCGGGTCGTCAGTGGGGAGGTGCGCGTATGAGGTCGGTCGGACAGAGCGTCCGCAAGAAGGACTCCGCCGCGCTGCTTTCGGGCAAGCCCGTCTATACGGAGGATGTTTCTCCGAAAAACTGTTTGCAGGTCGTCATTCTGCGCAGTCCGCATGCCCACGCGATGATTGAGGAGATCGACGTTTCGCGTGCGCTGAAAGCGGCGGGTGTCGCCTGTGCGCTGACGTATCACGATGTGCCGGATATTCGTTTACGCAAGCGGGTCAGACGTACCAGAGTTCAGCCCGTATGACAGGCTGATTCTCGACCGCCATTTGCGCTGCGTGGGCGATCCGGTGGCGATTGTCGCGGCGGCGACACGCGAACAGGCGGAAGCGGCGATTCGGCTTATTCGCGTAAAATATCAAATTCTGCCTGCAATTCTCGATGTGAAGACGGCGAAAGGACAACCCCATCTGCATTCATCCGGAGGAAAAGAATTGGCGTGCGCTCGTTCCCTGCGGCGCGGATAACCGCCGCAATCTGGTCGCGGAGGGCAGGGGAAAGCGGCAACGTTGAAGCGGGCTTGCCGCGTGCGACATCATCATCGAACAGGATTACAGCACGCTGGCGAACCAGCAGGCGATGATGGAAACCTTCGCGCAAGCACCCAGCTGACGCCTACGGGCGGCTGACGGTCATTTCTTCGACGCAGGTGTTTTCCATGTGCGCCGCAATGTGGCGACGGCACTGGGTATTCCCAAGAATCAGGTTCGCGTCATCAAGCCGCGCATCGGCGGCGTTTTCGGCGCAAAGCAGACGATGGTTTGCGAGGTCTATCCCGCCATCGTGACGATGAAACGGGCTTGCCCGCGATGATCGTCTATACCCGCGGGGAATCGCAGACGATTTCCAGCCCGCGCCACGCAATGAATATCCATGTGCGGCTCGGCGCAACGGCGACGGCGTGATTCGCGCCGTGGACATGTTTACGCTGTCCAATTCCGGCGCATACGGCGAACATGGACCGACGACGGTCGGGCTTTCCGGTCACTAAATCCATCCCGCTCTATACGCATAATATGAAAGCGTTCCGCTTCTCATGGGAGGTTGTGTATACCAACACGATGAGCGGGCGGGCGCATACCGCGGATACGGCGCGACGCAGGGCATGTTTGCGATGGAATCCGCCGTCAACGAGCTGGCGCATCGGCCGAATATGGGATCCCGGCGGCTGCGCCCGCAACATCGTCCGGGTCAGGCGAGGTCGCGCCGGCGGCATTATGGAGAGCGGGGCGGACAGCTTGCCGCTGGATGGATGCCTTGCCCGGGCGCAGGAGATGACGGCTGGAAGGAAAAATATCCGGCGAAAACGCTGCCGAACGGACATGTTCGCGCTGTGGGCATGGCGCTGGCAATGCAGGGCTCGGGCATTTCGGCGGTCGATACGGGCCGGCTTGAAATTGGCCCTGCGACGAAGGAACCTATGTGGGATGGCGATTGGCGCGCGACCGATATGGGGACGGATGCGATACCATTCTTGCGCAGATCGCGGCGGAAAAGCCTCGACTGCCCGATTGAAATCATCGCGGCATGGCGTGGATACCGACCATTCGCCGTATGACTGCGGCTCGTAATGCGTCCAGCACAACCTATGTCACGGCATGGCGGTCGTCAAAACCTGCGAAAAGCTCATCCGTCAGCTGGAGCGGCGGCGCAAAGCTGCTTGCGTGGCGATGCGAGGAGGTTGTTTTTGAAGGCGACGGTGTGCGCAGTACGACGAGCGCAAGGTGACGCTTCGGCGAGATTGCTGGGTGGCGCAGATGATTTGCGTCGGTGGATACCATCGCCGCCTGCTCGTCCAACGGTTCTCCGATCTCGCCGCCGCCGTTTATGGCGGCTGTGCGGAATCGACCTGACCCGCAGACGGGCGTGGTCGAGGTGGTCGATTACGTCGCGTGGTGGATTGCGGAACGGTCATCAATCCTCAGCTGGCGCGCGCGTCCAGACGGAGGCGGCATCATGCAGGGCATTGGCATGACGCTGACCGAGCAGCCGCGCATGGACGCACTGGGACGGACGATGAGCAATTCCTTCCTGCAATATAAGCTGCCTACGCGCATGGACGCGCACAGCATTTCGCGTCGATTTCGTGCTGCCGAGCTATGAGCCGACAGGTCCATTCGGCGCAAAATCCATCGGCGAATGTGTCAATACGCCCGCGCCTGCCATCGCGATGCGGTTTTCCATGCGTGCGGCGTGAGAATACGGAATCTGCCCATCACGCCGGAAAGATTCTCCTTGGGGAAAAGGAGAAGGACGCGTGAAGCTGTGCGTCGTTTTGCTGGCGGCGGGGGAGAGCCGGCGGCGGTTCGAAGAGAAAAGCTGCTTGCGCTCTATCACGGCAGACCGATGATTGTCCATGCTCGAACGCTGGGAAGCTTCCGCCAGCAAAGTGGCGAATGGCGGTGTCAGCGATGAACGGGTCGATGCGCTGGCGAAAGAAGCGGGCTTTCAGACCGTTTTGAACGGCGAGGTCGAGAGGGGTATGTCCCATTCCATTCATCTGGGTTATTGCGATAATTGG
>VOFG01002078.1_pt1 | contig 44534 bp, 65 predicted proteins | sample 5384171 | NCBI WGS metagenome assembly VOFG01 (sample SAMN12384726, study PRJNA508395) | human gut metagenome | isolation source: healthy gut F | host: Homo sapiens
TTAGTACGATGGCTTTTACCAATCGTACCAACATAGATAGATTGAGGATATTCGTCTTACCAGCCCCATTGGTGCCGTGCAGAACGATAATCTCAGGGTTAAACTGTATCTGTACATCCTTATAATTACGAAACTGAAATAACTGCAGTGAGTCAATTCTCACCGATTATGCCTCCTCTTGTTGTAATCACGAGGTCTACATCGAGAGACCTTCACAAGAAATCACATCACCAACGCGGCATTTCTTGCGTTTTTCCGTTACAACCTGTCCATTCAAGGTAAGGATGCCTTCATCGATGAAAGATTTAATTTGACCACCTGTTTCAATGATGCCTTCTAACTTCAACAACTGATCAATTTGAATGTACTCCCGTATGAATGGGTACCTGCTGTTGCTCTTTCATAACGTTCTCCTAAAGTAGACAATTAACATAAGCATATATATCATACTGAGTCCAGGTCGCTCGCTGGGCATTTTTCTTCGAAAAATTGCACGCTCCGACCAAAGTTAAAGTGATGTATATTCCCTTAGATCGTCGCTACCGCTCCTCTGTTAGCTCTCCATTGACTACTGCCCCTACTTTTATGCATTTCGTGCGAACTGGTGTTACTACGTATGTATAGTTCGGATTATTATCTTGGCGAATGACAACAGGACCATTTTGTTTTAAGAACAAGTGGATATTGTCGCCTGTGCTGTGACGCAAGATGTCAGAGATGTAACGACCATTGAAGGAGATTGTGAAAGGTGTACCTTTAAATTCAACAGCTACGTCTTCTTTTGCCATACCAATTTCAGTATTTTGAGTAGACAATGTGACATTGCTTTCAGACCAATCATAACGAATTACGTTATAGCTGATGTCTTTAGCCAATAAGGATACGCGATCAACAGCACCAGCGAATTCGCGGCGGTCGATTACAGCGCTAGAATCGAATTGGGGAAGGAATTACCTTTTCATATTCAGGATACGTGCCTTCGATTAAGCGAGAAATAATATAAATAGATTCAAAATTAAATACGATTTGTGTACGATTCCAAATGATATTGATCATGGCTGGATTATCTGTTGGTAATAAACGAGATACTTCAGCCAACGTTTTTTGTAGGAATGATAGCGCGCATTGGAGTAGTTGCTGGCTCATCGATAGTGTTTTTTTAACAGCCATACGGTGTGTATCGGTAGCAACCATAGTGACTTCGTTTTCATTGATTTCAAGAAGAGCACCGGTAAAAACAGGGACGATCTTCATCAGTAGCAGCTGCATAATTTGTTAAATCGATGAGTTCTTTCATAGCAAAGCTATCGATGTTTACATGATCTTGGTCGTGAATTTGTTCAACCAAGGAGAAATCATCTGGGTGTAATGTAACAAGATTTAAATTCGGAAGATCCAGATGTGATTGTCAAAGAATTTCCGTCTTCTGGTTTGTAAAGTTCGATAGTATCGCCAGGTAATTTACGAATTAATTCTTGAAATAACGGGAACCTACTACTAATGTGCCAGGTTCTTTGATGTCGCCGTCAATTGTTAAACGGATACCAAGTTCAAAGTCGTTACCTTGCAATTCTACTTGACCATTTTTTGTAGTTATGTAAATAGCGCCTGGTAAGTTGGAACTTGTTTTATTTTTGAGATACCTTTTGCAATACGTTGATTGCTTTTTGGAGATTTGCTTTTGGGAATGTAATATGCATATGTTACTCCTTTTTGAAATTTTATTATTTGTATAATTGATTTTATTATTAACTACTATATTATTTCTAATATATATGTTGTTTGTGATTACGATTTATATATATTGTAGAAGCACTAATAATTACTTGTTTTGTTTGTAATATTCTATGTTTGCTATCGTAGATGCTCTATATATATTCGGATAGATCTGTTTCTACTATTTTTTTGATTGTTTGTTAGTTTTAGTAGTAGTAATAGTAGGGGCCTGTTTATATGTGTAAAAGTAATTTGGCGCCACTAATTGTGTGAATTATGGTTGTGTATAACTATGTTGATAGTTTGTACCTACTTATCCACATATTAACATCAAAGTATGTTTTAGGATATCCACAAAGTTATTCACCGTATATCCACAGAGTTATCCACAGGTTGTTAATTTCTGTTTAATTTCTGCAACCATTCGTTTAGTTTCTTCGTTTTTCAATTTCCTTCGTTATTTTATCGTACGCATGGAGAATTGTCGTATGGTCACGAGAAAAAGCTGCTGCGATTTGTGGATAGCTTTCATTGATCATATCGCGGCATAGATACATGGCGATTTGCCGTGGAAATGCGAATTGGGCTTTTCGTTTCTTACCGAGTAGGTCTTGCTTTTTAATATTGAAATAAGAACTAACAAAATTCTGGATGCTTTCAATATTAACCATATTCACCTCTTCGGTATGAACGAGGCCCGCCAAGGCGTGTTTTGTGTATTCTAGGTCGATAGATTCGAGACGTTGATCGATGGATGCTGTACCGATGATTTGGTGAAAGCACCTTGCAATACGCGGACGTTTTCGCTAAATTGCAATGCTACGTAGTTAATTGAATCATTATCGATGCGAATAATGCGATTCTTTTATATTCTCGTTCGAGCAGTGATCTGAAGATGGCAATGCGCGTTTCTAAATCTGGATTTTCCATTGTGGCAATGTAGCCAGCTTGGAAACGAGAGCGAAGACGATCTTCGAACTGCTCCATATCGTTTGGCATCGTATCAGAGGTAAGAACGATTTGCTTGTTGTTATTTAATAATTCATTGAATGTATTAAATAGCTCAGTTTTCGTACTTTCACGGCTTTCAAGGAACTGAATATCGTCAATCATGAGCACATCTATATTGCGGAATGTGTTGCGGAACAATTTACCTTGATTGCGCTGTAATGTTTCAACGAAAATATTCATAAAATTTTCGCTCGTAATAGACATGACCTTCATATGTGGATGATTTTCCTTGATAGCATTACCGATGGCGTGCATCAAAGTGTGTTTTTCCGAGGCCAGATGGACCGTAGATAAAGAGCGGATTGTAGTCACCACCTGGAAATTCAGCTACATTTTGAGCGGCCCCAAATGGTATTCGGTTCGCATTACCTGTTACATAATTATCAAAACGGTATGCCGGATTGAGATTAGATAGTGATAAATCTACAGGAACATTATCAGACTGCAATGTTGACATTGTTTCTGTCGGTTTCTTTGGTGTCGCTACCATTGGTTCGTCTGGAATATCCACAGGCGCTGGCGTGCGGTCGATATAGACAGGATCTTGATAGACTGGTGTGTAAAACTCCTCTTGATGAGCCTTTTCCTCTACTATAGGTGGTAAAGGCATCGGCGGTGCTACAACAGGCGTATCGATGAGACTTTCATCAACAAAGGTAGTATCTACACTCTCTTGATTAAAATCGAATAACACCATATCTCGATGGGAACCGATGACCGTAGTAATAGCATCCTGCAAAAGCCTTGCTAATCTGCGGCTGCTGGTCGATTAAGTTTTTTACAAATGTTTGCATGACCCCAATATGGATCGAATGACTTTCGAGAGACATGGGAATCAACGATGACGTGACGCGCAAATACAATGCGTCAGGTAAATGCTGCATATTCTTTTTTTCGCCTCTTGCAATATATGTTCCCATATATTATTTAAATCAAATGACTGCATGACGTGCCTCTTGTGAATAACTATTGCGATAAATGTGTATAACTTTAGGAATAATGTGTATAACCATTGTAAAAGCTGTGGAAAAAACTATTATTCCTGTGAATAACTTGTGTATAACCTGTGAATAAGTAAAAATAAAAGTCTATTCCAATAGATAAATACTGACTTTTTAGTTTTTATAGATTAAAAGAAAAAATGTGGATAACCTTAAAAGTTATCCAACAAAAACTTATAAAAATATATACTTTTTCCTAATTTCAAGTTATGATTGTACCAAAAATAAGTAATTTGTCATTCAATCTGTGGATAACTTTTATAAACTGTTTATAATGTATATTTTAAAATTCCTTGGGTATATCTATTACTTTTTGGATAGGAAGTGAAACTACTTTTATCGCTCCATCCGACACGTAGGTCGCTCAAAAAGTAGTTTCACTTCCCCTCCTCCAACCATATAATTTTATAATTTCTATACATACAACTGGAAAAGTAATAGATATCCCTTTTAGCAATCTACATTAGACCTGTTTAAATAAAACGTTATCTACACAACTTGAAAATGAAAATTGGGGAGAGAAGTTAGAAATTAACAGCATCTACTTGCCCCTCTTTCCTCAAATAGAGATCAAAACATAAATTTGTCATTATATAAAAGATTAAGTGTGAGTTCTTGTATTGCTGTAAATTGATGTTACGTTTACATCGTGTAGTGGTGTGTAAGGTGACATTAGGGTTTACTTAGGGAGGGAATATAGGGTCCTTTTGAGCGACTTTACGATGAGTATGGAGCGATGAAGGAGCCCTATATTCCTTGGAAACGTAACATCGGTTATCTCCTTCCCTTCAGAGAATAAAAGGTAAAAATTTGAACACATCCTTAGATCCGTATTCTGAAAGACTTTTATTAGATTTGCTATAAAAACTGATACTACTTTTTATACTGGTGGTAGGTGTTATTAGTAGTCATTAGAGTGTGTTGGGAGCAGGAATAGATGTGGATTTTTGACCGACTTACGTGTCGTATGGAGGGAGAAAACCACATCTATTCCTCCCCTCTTCAACTAGAGATTAAAAAAGGTAAATTTGACAAAATATAAAAAGATTAAATTGTGAGTTCTTGTATGCTGATAAATTGATGTTACGTTTACATTGTGTAGTGGTGTTGAAGGTGATTAGGATTTTTTAGGGAGGGAATATAGGGTCCTTTTTGAGCGACTTTACGATGAGTATGGAGCGATAAAGGAGCCCTATATCTCCTCCTGGAAACGTAACATCAATTACAGGATAAAATGTGTAGTAGAATTATTAAAATACAAGAACTCACGGCAGAACCCCTTTATTATATTGACAAATTTACGTTTTATCTATAATTACCCTGTTATGGTATAAGTAAAACAATACAGAATGACGAGGAGGTGTTTTACTAATGAAACGTACTTACCAACCAAATACTCTTTGGAGAAAACGTACCCATGGTTTCCGTGAACGCATGAAAACTATTGGTGGCCGTCTCGTTTTGAAAAGAAGACGTGCAAAAGGCAGAAAACGCTTATCTGCATAATATAATAGCTGTTAGGCAGGAGAAAAAAACTTGGCGCTGCTGCCAAGTTTTTCTATTCTTAGGACTTAAGGACAATGCATATGAATTATTGCCTTGATAAAGCAAGACGACTGACGCACAACAATGAATATCGCCTTGTGTATAAGCACGGAAAATATGAAGTAGGCCGTATGTGTGTACTGTATCGTATGCCCGTGGCAAAGCAACCTACGCGCATTGGTTTTGTAACAGGTAAAAAGGTTGGTTGTGCAGTGGAGCGCAACCGAGCTAGACGCCTGATGAAAGAGGTATATCGCCTCAATCAGCACGCCATTCGCGAAGGGTATCATATCGTAATTGTTGGACGTGGCCCTCTGAAAAACGCTACCTACGAAAAAGCGGAAAAGGAGATTTTGTATCTCTTGCGTAAAAAAGCAAATTATTGATACAAAATGATAAATAGGACCACAAGTTAGAGGCTTTGGTCCTTTTTGTGTATATGGAGGTTTCCATGAAACGCTGTATAACCATGCTTTTACGACTTTTAATTAGGTTTTATCAGCTCGCCATATCTCCCTTAAAACCTGGATGTTGCCGTTATTATCCGACATGTTCTACATATACTCTGCAGGCCATCGAAAAATATGGTCCTTTGAAAGGTAGCTGGATGGGTTTAAAACGCATTCTTCGCTGTCATCCTTTCCATAAGGGTGGCTACGATCCAGTTCCCTAACCCACGTGGGATTAGGCTGGATGTGTTCTGTGAAAGTTAACATTCACAAAACCATCGAGCACAGTTTTGGAAATACCTAAGCATCTGTATGGATGAAATTTAGACCATACCATAACGATATATAGATGCGCAAAGGACGATTTCGGACTGTATGAAAAAGGAGAAACAATGGACTTTTTAAGTGGTATTTTCCAACCTATCGTTGATTTAATGAGCACATTGGTAACCTATGCGTTCCAATTGACTCAAATGATAGGTTATCCAAGCTACGGTGTGGCTATTATCCTTTTAACAATCGTTATTAAAGCGATTTTGGCGCCACTTACTGTTAAGCAAATCAAATCCATGAAGGCTATGCAAGAATTGCAGCCTCGCATGAAAGAATTGCAAGATAAATACAAAAATGATCCTGCAAAACTGCAAGCAGAAATGGGTGCATTGTACAAAGAAATGGGCGTTAACCCATTGGCTGGTTGCTTGCCATTGTTGGTACAAATGCCATTCTTGATCGCGATTTACTGGGCTTTGAAAGATTACCCATACGATCCAAACTTTGTACAATTCTTGTGGTTGCCTAGCCTTGGCGATCCAGATCCAATGTACATCTTACCTATTTTGAGTGCATTATCCACATGGGTTATGTCTCGTCAAACTAGTAATGGTGCAACTGGTGCTGCTGCGCAACAACAAAAGATTATGACAATCTTTATGCCTTTATTCATTGGTTACATTTCTTTGAGCTTCCCATCTGGTCTCGTTATCTACTGGGTAGTTTCTAACGTATTCCAATTTGATTCAACAGCATTTCATTTACAAAAATTTGAACGCTAAGTAGGAGGCAATTATGGAATTTATCGATGTATCTGCTAAAAAAAACCATTGAAGATGCCATTGCTAAAGGTGTAGCTCAATTGGCCGCTGAAGGCCAAGAATTGGTAGAAACTAAAGTCTTAGAACAACCTTCTAGTGGATTTTAGGCATTGGTCGTAAACCAGCAGTTGTTCGCTTATTCTTCACTGCTTTGGCTCAATCTGCTACTAAAGAAGTAGCTAACGCAGAAGAACAATCTGTAGCTATTGCTTCCGAACCAGTGGCAACAAGCGAAACAGAAGTACAAGATATAGCAGTTGAAACTTCTGAAAGTACTGTAACGGAAAACCTTCTAAAAAAGAACTTTCAAAAGAAGATCAACAAGAAATTGCTGAAAAAGGTAAACAATTCCTAGATGATATGTTTACACAAATGGGCCTCACTGTGGTTATCGAAAAGATGATGACCAAAGACAAGATTACATTCCAAGTACACGGCGAAGATTTAGGTATTTTGATCGGCAAACATGGTCAAACATTGGATGCTATTCAATACTTAACAAATCTCGTGGCTCACAAGGATGTATCTGGCCACTGCCATATCGTTGTAGATGTGGAAAACTATCGTTCTCGCCGAGAAGAAACATTGGTAAATCTCGCGAAACGTTTGGCTTCTAAGGTGAAACGCAACCGTCAAAAGGTTTCTTTAGAACCGATGAATGCTTTTGAACGTAAAATCATTCACACTGCCCTTCAAGGGACAAAAACGTTGTTACCAACAGTGAAGGGGACGAGCCGTTCCGTCACGTTGTGATTTCGTACAAAAAAAAAAAAATATAGTGGTGCAGCTTTCAAGTAACTGATATCCTCGGTTGCTTGAGGGCTGTTCCCTTTATTCTTTAGGTTATGGTGAAAGCTAACCTAAGTTAATCTTCGCATGCAAAGATTAGTTTAGTTTAACTTTCACAGGCGAAGAACATATACAAAAACAAATACTAGATAATCGAAATACGGAGATATGTATGTATATAGATGATACAATAGCAGCCATTGCGACACCGCCCGGCATCGGTGGGGTTGGTATTATTCGGGTCAGCGGCAAGGATAGTTTTCCTATTGTAAATAGCCTGTTCAAGAGCACTGGCACCGTTCCTTTGATGGACCGCCAAAATAGAACGATTCAATATGGGACCATTGTGGACCCAGCGACGAGCAAAACCATCGACGAGGTTCTTGTGTTATTGATGAAAGGGTCCTCATTCCTACACGGCAGAGGATGTAGTGGAAATTCAGTGTCACGGCGGCATTGTGCCAGTTCGACAAATTCTAAAATTGCTCGTCAATCACAATGTACGCATGGCTGAGGCCGGCGAATTTACGAAGCGCGCCTTTATGAACGGACGTATCGACCTTACCCAAGCGGAGGCGATCATTGATATTATTGAAGCAAAAACGGAGGACTCCCTCTCCTCGCTGTATCTCAGCTAGACGGGACCGTTTCGTTTTTGTGAAAGATGTGCGTGAACAGCTCATCGCCATGATTGCTCATTTAGAGGTAACCATTGATTATCCTGAGGAGGATATAGAAGACGTAACGAGCCAAGAGGTTCGTGAACAGTTGCAGCCTATTTTGAAAGCTATGGATGATCTTTTGTCCACAGCGAATACAGGTCGCCTCATTCGCGATGGTATTACGACGGTTATTGTAGGCCGTCCAAATGCAGGTAAATCGAGCCTTATGAACGCTCTTATTGCGCGAAAACCGCGCTATCGTAACGGATATTCCTGGTACGACACGGGACAGCATTGAAGAATATATGACCGTAGAAGGCATTTCTCTTACGCCTCATCGATACGGCAGGTATTCGCGACACACAAGATACGGTGGAAGCCCTCGGTGTGGAGCGTGCTCGCGATTATATTAACAAAGCAGACATCGTGCTCTGCGTTATTGACGGATCTACTTCTTTAACTCCTGAAGAAATCGAAATTTTGACCTCTGTGAGCGGTTTAAATACCATCGTACTCCTTAATAAGTCCGACGTGGCACAAGTCGTTACAGATGAAAATATTAAAGAACATGGGAATTTTACAGCTATTGAACGCATTAGTGCTAAAGAAGGGGAAGGCTCTGCAGTTCTCTCTAAATGGGTACAAGAACTCGTCTATGGCGGTCGCGTAAAAAACAAGACAACAGCGCCATGATTAGTAACGTGCGCCACATTAGCCTTATGGAACAAGCAAAGGCACAAGTCGAACAAGCCCTCTCCTCCATCGACATGGGCATGCCAGTAGACTTTGTAGCTACCGACCTGCGCAGTGCCTGGGAACTACTGGACATCACAGGCGAACCATCCGAGAATCCATGAGGCGACTCTTCAGTCGTTTTTGTTTAGGTAAGTAAAAGCAGGGCAGTAGGCGATACCATCGACGAGAAACTGCATCGCTTTGTTGATAGATGAATTGTTTAGTCGTTTTTGCCTTGAATAAAAATAAACTTTCACAATAAGATAAGTAACAAATATAAGGAATTTAATTGATATGTACACAGTAGATAATTATGATGTCATTGTCATCGGCGGCGGTCATGCTGGTTGTGAGGCGGCTCTCGCTACTGCCCGCATGGGTCATCGCACGTTGCTGGCGACCATCAGTTTAGATAATATTGCGCTTATGCCGTGCAACCCTGCCGGGTGGTCCTGGTAAAAGCCATCTTGTTTACGAAGTTGACGCATTAGGCGGTCAAATGGGTATTAATGCGGATGCTACAGCTATCCAAATGCGTATGCTCAATATGGGTAAGGGCCCTGCCGTGCATTCTTTGCGTTGCCAATCCGATAAAATTAAATACCAACATTTGATGAAACATACATTGGAGAATACAGATAATCTCAATGTTAAGCAAATCATGGTGACAGAGCTTAAGGTTGAGGATGGCAAGGTCACAGGTATCGTTACGGAGCTTGGTGAATTTTATGGCGCTAAGGCGGTAATTCTTTTGTACAGGTACCTATTTGAAAGGTAAAATCCTCATCGGTGATATCGATTATGTGGGCGGCCCAAATGGTCAACGCGTAGCGGAACATTTCTCTCGATCCTTACTTGATAATGGTATTGAATTAATGCGCTTTAAGACGGGTACACCAGCACGTAGCTAAACGTACTTTAAACCTCGAAAATATGGTAGTTCAAGAAGGCGATGCACATCATCACGCATTTTCCTTTATGGATGAATGGATTAACCGTAATGAAGATGTATGTTGGTTGACCTATACTAACAAAGAAACGCACGAAATCATTCATAGCAATATTCACCGCGCTCCTATGTATAGTGGCAAAATCGAAGGCGTAGGCCCTCGTTACTGCCCTTCCATCGAAGATAAAGTAGTGCGCTTTGCCGATAAAGAACGCCGTCAATTATTCGTAGAACCAGAAGGTAGGGTACAAATGAAATGTACGTTCAAGGCATGAGTACATCCCTTCCTATGGACGTACAATATGCATTCTTGCGTACTATCCAGGCCTTGAAAATGTTGAAATTATGCGCCCTGCCTATGCTATCGAATACGATTGCTTGAATCCAACACAATTGACACCAGCCCTTCAAGTGAAACATATTGAAGGCCTCTACTCTGCAGGTCAAGCTAATGGTACCTCTGGCTACGAAGAAGCTGCTGCTCAAGGCCTTATGGCGGGTATTAACGCAGCCTTGTGGCTTGAAGGTAAAGAACCGTTTCATCCTTGCTCGTTCTGAAGCGTACATCGGTGTTCTCATCGATGATCTTGTAACAAAAGGTACAAATGAACCGTACCGCATGATGACAAGCCGCAGTGAATACCGCTTATTGCTTCGTCAAGATAATGCAGACATGCGTCTTACGGAAAAAAGGCCGTGAAATCGGTCTTGTAAAAGATGATCGTTGGGATAAATTTACAGCTAAAAAGCTGCTATCGAAGAAGCAATGGACATGTTACGAAATACACCTGTCAATCCATCCAAAGAAACACAAGCTTTGCTTGAAAGTTTAGGTACAGCACCTATTAGAACAGGTATTCACGCTTTATGATTTAGTAAAACGTAACGAACTCTCTTATGCCGTCGTAGCCGATGCATTTGGTTTGAAACGCTATACACCTGATGTAGAGGAAGCTGTCGATATTTCCATTACCTACGAAGGTTACATCAAAAAGCAAATGGAGCAAGTCGATAAGGTTCGTAAACTAGAAGAAAAATTCTTCCAAAAGAATGGGACTATACACAAATCAAGGGTATTTCCCTTGAAGCTCAACAAAAGCTCAACAAAATTCGTCCTCACTCCATCGGCCAAGCAAGCCGTATATCTGGTGTATCACCTGCGGACGTATCTGTTCTGTTGATCCAACTCGAACAATACAACAGAAGTAATAAAAATAGCATGTAATAACATGCATTTTATATGAACTTTTTAGAAGATATTTCTTACAGATTTTAAAAGATATTTCCTACAGATTTTATTGTCCTATACATATTAGACAATTCATTAGGAGTACTTATGAAAGAAAAAATACGATGCCTATAGCACCTCAGTCTGAATTTGTTTCGTACATGATGGAGCAATGAGCCATTTTGGCTTGCCTTGTACGGAAGAGCAAGCCAAAGACTTTACATGTATTATGCGCATATGATTGAAACAAATAAATATCTCAATCTAACGGGTATTACGGATATGAAAGAGGTCGGTTAAGCACATGATTGACTCCCCTCTCCTGTTATGATTCTGAAATTATCAAATCTGACATGACGATTATCGATGTTGGTACCGGTGCAGGTTTTCCTGGTATTCCATTGGCTATCTATGACCGTAGCCTCAAGGTTACCCTGTTTGATTCTTTGAAAAAGCGGCTTACCTTTTGGAATCGGTTATAGATGAACTAAAACTGACGAACTGTACTACCTTACACGGACGTGCGGAGGATTTGAGTCATCAAGATTACCGTGAAAGCTTTGATATTGCTACGAGTCGTGCCGTGGCACGCTTGCCGATTCTTTTAGAATGGACTGTGCCATACGTAAAAGAAGGTGGATACATAGTTGCTTTAAAAGGCGCTATCTACGAAGAAGAAGTGAAAGAATCTAATAAAGCCCTTAGCACACTAAAAGCTACTATCGAAGAAGTAAGGACCGTTACTTTGCCAACCTTAGAGGATAAACGAGCAATCGTGTATATAAAGAAAATTGGAAAAACACCAAAAACAATATCCACGAAAACCAAAAGAAATCAAAGACAAACCGTTAGTATAGCAGTTAATGATTTAGGCGTAGAAACTAATATAAATAAACTCTATGCTATATTGTTACATAAAGAGAAAAGAGGATGCAAATCTTAGATCTGCATCCTCTTTTTTTTCTTAGTAACGAATTAGTTCGTATTCCTCCCCCACCCTATATCTATTAAATGATATCGTTTACGACAAAATTATATATTTTGTTCACTATATGGGGTGGAGATAAAGATACATATAACACCTTTCCCTAAGAACGACTTAGTTCACTATGGAGGTCGTGGGAAAGGTGTTATATGTTAATCTTAGAATGACTTTATACGTGGTCAATAATATATAATGTTGTATCGATATCATTTAAAGGCATAATATGTACGCCTGCTGCTATTTTCTTGATTTGTTCAAGTGTTTCGATTGCGATTTCTGTACCCGCCTCTTTACCACCTTTTTCCATGCGGTCCAAGATTTCTTGAGTAAGATTGATTCCAGGCACTTTTTCATGGAGGTATGTAGCCATTTTAAAGCTTTTAAGTGGAATCAAACCTAGCATGATAGGTACATCGAATTCAGACATCTTATCAATGTAGCGTTTTGCCTGTTCTAAATCGTAAATTGGTTGTGTTTGTACAAAGTGAGCGCCATTTTGAATTTTAGCAGCTAATTTTGGCGTTCAATCTCTAAATCTGGAGCACCAGGATTACCAGTGGCACCGATGTAGAAGTTTGTAGGTGCGTCTAGGTCATTACCTGCAAGGTCTTTGCCTGCATTTAATGTCTTAGCGATGTTGAGTAGTCCCATACAGTCGACTTCAAATACGGATTGTGCAAATGGATGGTCCCCATTATCTGGTTTATCACCAGTGAGTGTTAAAATATTATGCACGCCCAAAGCTGCTGCACCGAGTAATTCAGATTGCAATCCGATAATATTACGGTCGCGGCATGTAAGGTGGAAAATAGTTTCAATTTCTTTGTTATGTTGTAATAAATAAGAAAGAGAAATTGGGCTCATGCGCATTTTGGACATAGGGCTATCAGCGATGTTGATAGCATCCACCTTCCCCTTTCAAACGGGCTGCTTGTTCGAAGGTCTTTTCTGCAGAACTGCTTTTAGGAGGATCCAATTCAACAGTAATGGTGAACTGCCCTTGTTGATGTTTTTCTCTTAATGTCATCATGTACCTCGTTACTATACATTATTTTTCTAGTGTTTCAAAGAAATCGTTCGCGTGGTTTACAGCCGCGATGCCGTCCTTGGCGTAAATATCTGCGCCCGCTTGGTCAGCGTAATCTTGGGATACTACGGCGCCACCAACCATGACCTTCGTTTTAAGGCCGGCTGCACGAATAGCAGCGATGGTATTGTCGATTTGAGGCATTGTGGTCGTCATCAAGGAACAAATGCCTACGAGGGCAGCTTTGTTATCTTTAATGGCTTGTACGATAACTTCTGGGTCAACATCCTTGCCGAGATCGACGATTTTATAACCATTGTTTTCGAGCAATGCAGCTACGATATTCTTGCCTAAATCGTGAATATCGCCCTTAACAGTGGCTACAACAACGGTTCCTTTATCTAAGCTTTCACTAGCAGGAATAATTTCTTTGATAGTGTTGAAAGCAGCTTGCATCGTTTCGGCAGCGAGCATAACTTGTGGCAAGAATAATTTACCAGAACCGAATTTATCGCCTACTACGTTCATGGCTTCAGATAAGCCTTTTTCGTAAGATCTAATGGATCGATACCATCTGCTAAGGCTTTTTACAAGATCAATGATAGCTTCTTTTTCGCCTTGTTCTACACATGCGCGAATATTGGCTAAAGGATCATTACTATCGAATGATTTTTTTTCTGGCCCTTTAGGAGCAGAGTTACCAGGAGCAGTCGTTTCGTCTTCATAGCCGTATTCTTTAATAAATTCAGCAGAACCTGGATCCCATCCTAGTAAGGTAGTACTGGATACAAATGCTTTTTTGCTGGATAATTGAGTGGATTCATAATCGGTGTTGTTAAGCCACATGCAAGGGCCATTGTTAGAAATTGGCCGTTCAAATAGGGACGCTGAGGCATACCGAAGGAAATATTGGACAAGCCCATTACTGTTGGGAAGCCAAATTTTTCTTTATATAACTGTAACGTACGCAATGTTTGGCGTGCACTATCTTCACCACTGGCAAGTGTTAATACTAATGGATCGAGTAATAAATCATGTGGGTGAAGACCATAACCGTAAGCGCGATTTACGATACTTTCAGCTAAAGCAACGCGGTCCTCTGCTTTTTCAGGTAAGTCACCACTACAGATTGGCAAGCAAAGCAATGCTGCACCATACCGTTTAGCCAAAGGCATTACGTGCGTAATAGACTCCTCCTCCCCATTTACAGAGTTGATGAGGGCACGACCTGGATAGTTTTAAGAGCTATTTCCATAGCTACTGGGTCTAATGTATCAATGGATAATGGTGTTTCTACGAGCATGGATAACTCAAAAATGGCACGTTCCATTAAGGGCGATTGATCCATGCCAGCTACGCCCATGTTTACATCGAGGATATCTGCGCCAGCTTCTACTTGATCCAACGCATCACGTTTAACACGGATGAAAGAGCCATCGCGCAATTCTTGAGCGAGGACTTTACGACCAGTTGGATTAATACGTTCGCCAATGATAAGTGGTTTTGTATGATGGCCTAATTCTAAAAGTTTAGTACGGCTTGTAATAATTGTTTTAGGTGCAATGTGGGCGCGTTCTTTTGGCGTATGAGCTTTCACAGCATCAGAAATAGATTGAATATGAGCTGGTGTTGTACCACAGCAGCCACCAACATAACTTGCACCAGCATCAACAATTGGAAGCATCAATGGCCCCATCTCTTCAGCTGAAAGTGGGAATACAGTTTGTTTATTTATTAATTGAGGCATACCGGCATTTGGCTGACAGCTTATTGGTAAATTTGTAACGCTTGCAATCTCTTCGATAAGTGGTGTGATTTGCTCAGGTCCAAGGGAACAGTTGATACCAATGATATCTGCACCCATAGCTTCTACGATAGTAGTTGCTACTGCTGGTGGTGTACCTGTAATAGTACGACCGTCTTCACTAAAAAGAAAATTGACAGATGATTTGTACATCATCTTTTGTCTTCCCTGCTGCTTCACGAGCATCTAAAGAGGCTAATAAAGCGGCACGCATTTCTGTACGTCGATGATAGTTTCAATGATAATAAAATCAACGCCACCTTCGATTAATGCTTCGGCTTGTTCACGATATGTATCATAGATAGAGTCAAAGCTCATATTGCCTAATGGTTGTAAAAAACGGCCTGTAGGACCCATAGAACCTGCTACACGAGCAGTTGGTTTATTCTCTGCAATGGCTTCTTTTGCTACCTTCACAGCTGCAATATTGATTTCTCTTACGCGATCCTGTAAATCATAATCTTCTAATTTAAGACCACAAGCACCGAATGTATTGGTAGTGATTACATCACTGCCATGAAGTAAATATTGTGCATGAATATCCTTTACTACTTCTGGTCTTTCAATATTAAATAGCTCTGGACAATAGCCCTCTTCTAAGCCTGCCGCTTGAAGCATTGTGCCCATAGCACCGTCAAATATATACATAAACATCTTCCTTTAACATCCTAAATTACAATGTTTCACGTGAAACACTATTGTATTGGTTGCCCCTTCATGGCAATACCAGAAATGTCGGCAGTAGTTTTACTACCTTCCTCTTCTCCCCCATCTTGGGTGTTGACTGTTGCCTTCTCTGGTAATTTTCGAGATGCACAGTTTTGTTGTGAACAAGATGTACAGCCTCGTTTAGTTTTAATATCTTCGTTTGCTGGCATTAAACCGATGATAGCCGTTACAGACTTACGTGGGAATAATAAATAGTTCTCTGTTACTTGTAAGCCAATCATCTCTGTTTTGATGATTTTAGCTAATTGTGATTGGATTTCTAGTGGCCAGTTGCCATAACCAGGGCTAAAACGCCAAGTTGGCTTATAGCCTTGTTTTTTAGCAATTGTATTGATTACTTCGTTTACCTGATCAGCTACCTGTTCTACAGCAGTTGTGGCTGCTGCATCAAGTAATAAGCCTACCGTATAGTTACCTTGTTTAAATAACTGTTCACTACGAATTTCTACATCTTCTCCAACTGTTACGCCTAATACGTATACTTTAGTAGATTTTTCAAGATGCTTTTCGATGATGGATCCTTCAATTTTGAGCGGCGGATTACTTAAAATAACTTTATTTTCCGCATCGTAATCATATTCTTGATATACACCCCTAGGTGTAGCCAATAATTGGATTTCCTTACATGCTTCGTCAACATAGTTTTGTGGGAAATCTTCAGCGTGACGAAGTCCTGCGTATCGTTTTACTTCTGCTTTATCGATGGCAGGAAGCATTCCGTTATAGATGGGCATAGAAACGCCTCCTCTTCAAAATAAAAAGCTCTGCGTATCCGTAGAGCGTGTGCTTACTGTTATCAATTGTATATATAGATCTTATAAAGTGATTTTTCTAGACTCTTAAGATTATCAATCTAATTACTATCTAACTAATAGTATATAGATATGAATAATACCTGTCAAAGTATATGGGGTCTGTATTCTCATATAATTTAGTAGTATATAGGTATAGTTTAAAGTTATATCAAAATGATTTTTGATCGTAAAAGTTATTGTCGATGAAAGGTTTTATATGTTTAATATTAATGATAATGTTTCACGTGAAACAATTTATTAAATATAATCTAATAATTTGTTATGAATATATAAGTATATTAATATTAGTTCATTACATTTCGTATATTATTGTTATATATAATGTTACCGATCAAAAGTTGATTACTTTATACCTTTTCGCTAATGGTGTTGTTCTATAAATAAAAAAGATGATATAAAATAATTTTGTGTATATTTGTCTATTGGTATAGATTTATATTAATATGATAATTTTTTACTGTAAAATTTTTTATTAATTTTATAACTTAATTTTTGCGTTAGATTTTAATCCTTTAAATGTTTCACGTGAAACATTTAATCGTAAAACTTATAAAACATTTGATGTAATTTTTCTTATTTTGTGTTGTACTTATATAGTAAAGGAATAAATTGCTATGTTTCACGTGAAACAATAAAAAATAAATGCTATAACCATATTAATAAAGTTATTTTTCTATAAATTTATGGGCATAGTATAAATGTAAGAGGAAAAAATGTAGTAGATAAGTAAAATAATGTAGTAGATAAAAAATTAATGAGAATTTGATTTATAAATACCGTAATTAGCATTGTTTTATGTTATAATGGAAAAGAAATATTTTGAACGAAGATGTGAGGTGAATTAAGTGGGCAAAGTTATAGCTATTACTAATCAAAAAGGCGGCGTTGGTAAAACTACAACATCAGTAAATTTGAGTGCTTGTTTAGCTGATGCAGGTAAAAAGTGTTACTGGTTGATTTGGATCCACAAGGTAATGCTAGTTCTGGGTTAGGTATTGAAAAGGATGATTTAGAGCTCTGTGTGCATGATGTTCTAATTGATGGAGAACCAATTGCTGATATTGTACAACCTACAATGCTTGAAAATCTATTTGTGGCGCCTGCAACAATTCAACTAGCTGGTGCTGAAGTAGAACTAGTTTCCGTTGTTTCACGTGAAACAATGTTGAAAAAAAGCATTGGCGCCAGTACGAGATACATATGATTTTATCGTCATTGACTGTCCACCATCTCTCGGGTTATTAACATTAAATGCCTTGACTGCTGCTGATAGTGTATTGATTCCAATTCAAAGTGAATTTTACGCATTGGAAGGGGTTAGTCAATTAGTTAAAACGATAACAATTGTACAACAAACATCAAATAAGGATCTTGAAATTGAAGGCGTGCTATTGACTATGTTTGATGGCCGCACAAATTTATCTATTCAAGTAGCCGATGAAGTAAAAAATTCTTTTGGCAATAAAGTATATAAAACAATTATTCCTCGTAATGTACGTTTAAGTGAGGCTGCCTAGTTATGGGGGAGCCAATCATTGTATATGATCCAAAATCCAAAGGTGCTGATGTATATACGAAATTAGCTAAAAGAGGTAATTAAAGCATCTAAAACTAAATAAGCACTAAAGATAAATAAGTACTAAAGCTCAATAAACACAAAAGCGAAGTAAGTACCTAAAGGTAATAAGTATCTGTTATATGTATGTATCTAATGCTAAGAATATTAGTTTTTGGTGGTTTGCGTGATTTACATATTTTAAATTTGTAAATATTTGTAAGGCCGAGAGAGGTTAGTTGTATGCCAAGAGAAATTAAAAGCAAAAAAAGCAAAGCGTCTGGATTGGGGAAGGGCCTTGAGAATTTAATGAAGGTTGACTCTGTAGAGTCTGTATTGCCTGAAAAGGAGATACATGAACTGCCAATTTCTGAGTTAGTTCCAAATGTAGATCAACCGCGTAAAAGTTTTGATGAAGATAGTCTAGCTACATTGGCTGAATCAATCAAGAATCTTGGTATTTTCCAACCGATTGTAGTTCGTAAACAAAAGAATAAATATCAAATTGTAGCTGGTGAGCGCCGTTATCGTCTTTGCTATGATTGCTGGATTGAAAACAGTACCAGTTATTGTTAAAAAATATAATACCGAAGAAATGACAGAGGTTGCTCTTGTAGAGAACCTACAACGTGAAGGATTAGATCCCATTGAAGAAGCATTGGCTTATCAAGGATTGATGGATACTTATAAGCAAACGCAAGAAATGATTTCTGCTCGTCTTGGCCGTAGCCGTTCATATATTGCTAATATGGTTCGTCTTTTAAAATTATGTGATTCTGTACAAAAGGATCTTATCGAAGGTGATTTGACGGTTGGTCAAGCTCGTCCATTATTAGCGTTAAGAAGCGCAGCTCAACAAATGGAAGCAGCTGAACGTATTAAAGAGGGTGAGCTAAATGCTAGACAAGCAGAGGCCCTTGTTAAGTCTATGCAAAATAAATCGTCTAAAGCAAAGGCTGGTAAACCCTCAAAATACGGCAGAGGTTCGTGCTCTAATGGACCGTTTAAAACTAAGCTTAGGATCCCCTGTGAATATTAAATTCCGTGCAGGCAAAAAAAGGTACAAGGAAAAAATTGAAATTGCTTTCTCCTCTGAAGCTGAATTAGAAAGACTTATTGCATATATGGATGGGCAAGATCAAACAGAAGATGCGGAAACAATAGAGTTTAGAGTATAAATTAGCAAAAGCAAAAGCAAAAGCAAAAGCAAAAAGCAAAAGCAAAAAAAGCAAAAGCAAAAGCAAAGCAAAATAAAACAAAAGCCAATAGCAATAGCAAACAACACCAACAATAATAGTAACGATAATAATAACAACAATAACAATAATAACAGCTATAGCAATTGCAATAGTCGTAATAGTAATAATAACAATCTGCAGTAAAAGTGTAGTCTACGGGCTGCGCTTTTACTGTATTTAAAGAGATTATAATAAATAATAGGACAAGTTATTAGATAATTTATCAGAAGCTTTATAATATATTTTGTAATATATGTGAAGGTTAAGTAACAAGGATAGGTTATGGAACAAACACCTAAGGCAAACCGCATACATATTGCCTTTTTTGGCCGTTGTAATGCTGGTAAATCTACATTGATCAATATGTTAACTAATCAGCCTGTATCGTTAGTATCCGATGTGGCAGGGACTACAACAGATCCTGTAAGCAAAACTATGGAAATCTTGCCACTTGGTCCTGTGGTGATTACTGATACTGCTGGTATAGATGATACAACTGAATTAGGTGCATTGCGCATGGAGAAAACCGAAGAGGTCGTGAAAAAGATTAACTTGGCTGTTTATGTGCTTCGCACCGATGAAGAGCCAACCTCCGATGATATGCACTGGTTAGGTCTTTTGAAACAAAATAATGTACCTGTCGCACTTTTTATTAATGAGATTAATGCGACTACAAATAATTTAACGGAGTCTAAAGCTAGTGTAGGCAGAGATATACTGGGAGAGCGTTATATAGCAGATCATACGGGTTTATCTGATTTGGTTACTGTCATTGGTTCTGCTGACTTCACATCTGATGCGAAACGATTAGAATTGCTTGATCTACTCGGTGGGCTAACACCACTTGATGTAGAAGGGGAGCAAACTCTTTTACAAGGTTTAGTTGAAGAGGGGGATACAATCATTCTTGTATGTCCTATCGACAGTGCCGCACCAAAGGGACGACTCATCTTGCCACAGGTGCAAACTATCCGAGAAATTCTCGATTACAAAGGTTTAGCGTTAGTATGCCAAACAGAAGAGTTACCTTCTATGATTAACACTCTTAAGAATCCCCCTAAAATGGTAATCTGTGACTCCCAAGCGTTTGATCGGGTTGATGAGTTGACGCCTGATTCGATTCCGTTGACGTCCTTTTCTATTTTGATGGCGCGGTTCAAGGGAAAATTACAGGATTTAGTAGCTGGTGTTAAGGCTATTAAGAATTTGAAAGCTGGTTCCAAGGTACTTATCAGTGAAGGTTGTACACATCGTCGTCAATGCGATGATATTGGGACTGTAAAAATACCTAATCTTTTTAAAGAAGCAAGGCTATACAGATTTACAGTTAGAATTCACTAGTGGGGGAGCATTCCCTAAGGATGTATCACAGTATGATTTGATCATCCACTGTGGTGCTTGTATGCTAACACGCCGTGAGGTGTTACGTCGTATAGAATGCGCTGTTGTACAAGGTACGCCTATTGTAAATTACGGTGTACTCATAGCAGCTCTACATGGTATACTAGAACGAGCAATAAGCCCATTTGTTGACGAACTAAAGGGCTAATAAATAGCATTGTAATATGTATGTAACACATACATTTAGATATACATTACATGCTTGTTATATACATTGTTATATAGGTATCATTTATCTATATTAGATATATTAAATATTAGATATATTAAATTAAATTGCATGCAGTCATTTAACTTTCACAATAGGAGTGGTATAATTAACTGTTGGAGTTTTGATGATTGTATAGGAAGGAAAATACATGTTCGAATCGATTCAACCGTGGATAGGCATGGTTACCATCGTTCTTGTTATAGTGTTATTCGTATATTGTGTAATCTTACACATCCGTTTAGGTAGTTTGAAAAAGAAATACGATTTCTTTATGCAAGGGGAGCATGGTGCGAGCCTAGAACGTAAATTATCTGTAGAGGTTAGTGAGATTCGCGATGCTGCGAAAGGCCTTGAGTCCTTGTTATCCGAGCAAGTGGCAATCCGCAATATTCAGAGTAATACGATACAAAAAATTGGCTTTATTAAGTATAATGCCTTTGAAAATATCGGAAATGATTTGTCCTTTGCGCTTACCTTGCTAGATGGCAACAATAATGGTATCTGTATCTCTAGTATTTACGGTCGTAGCGAATCTCGTATTTTTAGTAAACCTATTGTGAAAGGTAAAAGTTTAGTAAGTCTTTCACAAGAAGAATTAGAAAGTTTGAACGAAGCGTTGGGTGAGCGTACCAATGAGGAAGCGTTGACAAGCGCTATCGTCTCGAAATAAGGAAGTTTTATGTTGAAATTACCGGCATTCATTTCAAACAAAGTTGAAAGAAATGGTGACAACTGCATATTGACATTAACTACCAAAGCAAGCGAAACTCGTTGCCATTATTGGTTCTGTAGTATTGGTCTTGGCATTGGTACTCGGTATTTGGGGCATCGTGCGCCAGGCTGAGGTTGTGCAATTACGTCAACAAACGCAATTGCAATCGGAACAGTTGAAATTGTTACAACAAAAAACAGAGGTTCTGGATAAGAAAATCCAAAACTTAAATCAAATTAGTGAAGAGAATAAGCAAATGCTGAAGGGCGCTGAATCTGGCACACCAGCTCAAGGTGGCGGGGATGGTAGCGACCCAAAGCAGGAAGCCGCTGATAATAGTGAAGCACAGACGTTAACAGCGGCACAATTATCGGCTCGACTATCCAAAATGGATAAGGAAGCACAGAAATTGCTTGTTAGTTTCTATACGATGCGCAATATCCTTCGTGATGGTGGTGCACAAGATTTGATGGCATTACAGTCTATCAATTTCTCCGCTGGTTCTGGTGGTGCCGTGAATAGTACGACACCTAGTATTTGGCCAAGTAAGGGCGTTATTACATCTCCATTTGGTAGCCGTGTTGACCCTGTTACGGGTGCTATTGGTGCATTCCATGAAGGTATCGATATTGCCGATGACTATGGTTCCCAAATCGTGGCTACTGCAGCAGGGGTGGTAACCTTTGCGGGGTATACAAGCGGCGGTTATGGTAACCTCGTTGAAATCGATCATGGCAATGGCTTTGTTACCCGTTATGGCCATAATAGCGCCGTATTGGTAACGGTAGGGATGAGCGTGAAACAAGGTCAAACCATAGCCTTTGATGGGTAGTACTGGTAAAAGTACGGGTGCTCACGTTCACTACGAGGTACGCCTTAACAATACGCCTGTAGACCCTATGATCTTCTTACCAATTAGCAATTAGAAATATAAAAGCTTATATAAGACCTAAAAGAACTTGTTATGCGTGCACATGCACTCATAGCAAGTTCTTTTTCTTTCCTTTTGTATATATATATTGTAAAATAAAAAAGTATATGAACGGAGGTATATCTATGAAGGCCTATGTACAAGTTTATACCGGCGAAGGCAAGGGCAAAACAACTGCCGCAATTGGCCTAGCTATTCGTGCCATCGGCGCTGGCAAGAAAGTCCTCTTCTTACAATTTATGAAATCTAAAGTGTATAGTGAACATAATATTTTACCTACCTTAACAAATTTAACGTTAGAAACTGTGGGCAAGCCATTCTTTATCATCAAAGAAGGCATGAAGAGTAAGGATGAACTTGCTAAATGGGGCGATGAAGTCGTTGTCTTTGAGTCTGGTAATCCTCCGAAGGATTATGTGGCTCTCATTGAAAAAGGCTATGAACGTGCACTCGCTGCGATTAGCAGTGGTGAGTACGATCTCGTTGTACTTGATGAGTACAATATGGCTCTCTTCTTTGAACTCATTACATGGGATAAAACTAAAGCCTTACTCGATGCTCGTCATCCAGAAACAGAACTCGTATTTACGGGCCGTGGGGCCTCAAGAATTAATTGATGAGGCCGATCTCGTAACGGAGATGAAAGAGATTAAACATTACTACCTACAAGGCGTAATGGCTCGAAAAGGCATTGAAAAAACTAATCATAGGAACACCTAAGGAGGTGATGTGGTTGAGTACAGTGGCTATTGTGGCCCTCGTTATTGTGGCCATCATTGTAGCACTCATCTTGACTATCCTACTGGCACCAATCACATATAGCATCGAAATTGATGGGCGGACGCCATATCGTGGCGAACTGCGCATCAAATGGCTGTGGCGCGTATTTTCACTCCACTTAGCGTACATTCAAAATAAACCATTTTTTAAGGAATTATACGTTTTAGGTGTACTTAAGATCGGTCCTGTGAAAGATTATGAACAATGGCTTGAAAATCGTGTAGATGAAGAATATCAAAAGGTAATGGACGATGACGGCGACATTACAAGCAGAAGCTTTTGCAAAGGCTATGCAAGGAGGCGGACAAGGTCCGACTGCAAGCTAGCGGCACAAGCTTTGATGACTTGAAGAGCGCCCAAGGCTCCAATACAAGCTTTGATGATGACGAATCACCAGGGGCGGGGAGTGCGCCTAGGGCAAAGGAGCGCATTGAGCGACCTGATGCGGTTTCTAAGGATATGGATGCACAAGCTCGTGCTGAGCGGTATGACTCGATTCAACAAGATCCAACGGCTCACATTCAAGATGATGATGAAGTAGTAAGTCATGTTACTTTTCAATAGTGACGGATCTATCAAGGAAAAGGTATTTACAAAGGTAAATGATATTAAAACGACTGTGAAACAACGTTTTGGAAAGCCTGATCCCAATGATCCGCTAGCATCATTCAAGTCTGAAATTCCTACATTCTGGTTCATGAAACACTTGAGAAATACAGAGTTGTGGCGTCAGATATTCCTTTGTGTCGAAACGATGCTATAACCACTCTAAACCACGTGATATGGCTATAGAGGGCCGATTTGGTATTGGCGATCCGTATCGGATGGGGCTTATTGCATCTATGTTGTATAGCATTTGGCCTGAGCAAGCAGAGTCTATTGAGATAGATTATGTGAACTGGGTAGCTGAAGGCAGCGGTTATATCAAAGGTCGTATGATTCTTGCCGTATTGGCGTGGTATGGTACTAGATTTTGGTATCTAAACCTATGCGTTCCCTATTAGGTGAAAGTGCTCGTGTCTTCTGGGTTAAACGGAAGGAAGCAAAGCAGCTAGAAAAGCTAAAAGCCGAACAGGGTCAAACAGCGTAAGGATATATAAAGTCAAATTGAGTAAATATGAGCTATTACATCAAAACTATTATAGCTATAATTGAACATACAGCTACGATACACAAAAAAGCGGAGGTACTGTGATGGAGAACAGTAATGTAAAAGAGAATTTGGAAGTCCTATTCGAGAAGTTTAAAATATGATCAAAGTGGAAACTGTAGTTGGTGAAGCTGTGCAAATCGGCGATACTACACTCGTTCCATTTGTTGATGTAACCTTTGGCTTCGGTACTGGTACAAACCATTGCACAGCCAACAAAAAACCAAGAATCTGGCGGCGGTGGCGGTGGTGCCAAAATGGAACCAAGTGCAATCCTTGTTATTAAAGGTGACCGCATCGAATTGTTCAACATTAAGGGCAACCCTTACAGCAGCAGCTTTGATCGTCTTATCGGTTTGGTGCCTGATCTTGTGTCTAAATTGAAATCCGATAAATACATCTATTTAAATGATGAACAATAATTCGGTGAATAATAAACCATAATTTGATGACAAATTATAAATAATTGGTGAAAGCCGAAATGCCCACATGTGTGTTCTGAATATGTTTGTATCGACTGCTTTAAGGGTCTCAGAGTATGCTTGTGGGTATTATTTTAAGTTCTAATAACTTTCATAAGTAGTTCATAGGTCTTTATTATGCTATTTATCATAGTCTTGTGAAATTTAGCAAGATTTGTTATAGTAAAAATAGTACACTATTGGATTGTATAGTGACACTTTTAATCGAGGAGGATTTCAGATGAAATTATCTAAAAAAATTGACTACCTTAGCTATCGTTGGTGCTATGTCTGCTACTGCTGCAGTAGCAAGTGCTGCTAACATTGGCTTAGTAAATATGAGCCAAGTAGTAAATAGCTACCCTGGCTACGGTGCATTAGATATGAAAATGCAACAAGTAGACGCTCAATACCGTCCACAAATTGAAAAAAAAAGTACAAGAAATTGAAAAATTAAAGACTCTGCACAAGCAGAAGCAGAATTCAACAAAAACTGTAGCTCCATTGCTTCAAAAAAGAAAACGAAGAAATCAATAAAATTGCTCAACCTATGATGCAAGCAATTCACAACACTGTTGAAGCTATCCGTGTTGAAAAACAAATGGACGTAGTATTGGATGATCCATACACAATTCGTGCTGCTGACGCTAACAGCAAAATCGAAAACATTACTAACGAAGTAATTAGCCGTCTTAAAAATAATAAACATAAACCCCCTAACTGAGGTATCAGCTAGGGGGTTATTTATTAAAATACATTTTAATAAATCCGATAAAGGAGTGAGATTTAATGAAAGATTTTAAAGTATTAGCCACAGAGCGGTATTCGGTTCGAAAATTCGATACTCGACAAGTGGAGCAGGAGAAGGTAGATATGTTATTAGCAGTTGCTCGATTAGCACCTACGGCGCACAATTATCAGCCGCAACGACTGCTCGTGTTAAATACAGAAGATAGCTTAAAGAAACTAAAAAGATTGCACTAATGGTCACTTCAATGCACCGTTGGCAATTATCGTTTGTTACGATAATACGGTGAGCTGGAAGCGAGAATACGATGATGCAGATATGGGGGTTGTAGATGCTAGCATTGTGGGATCCCACATTATGTTTACCGTAGCCGATATCGGTTTAGGTACAACGTGGATTGCTCATTTTGATCCTACTAAAGTACGCAAGGCATATAACTTGCCTGATAATATCATCCCTGTAGCCATCTTCCCCATTGGTTACCCTCATCCAGACTGTGTTCCTGCACCAGGCCATACAAAAAACGCTTTGATGTGAGTGAATTTACAATCTATAATTCCTTTTTAAAAGAATGTTTTTAGACTATGTATTACTCTATAAGTATTTAATAACTATGGATATAACTGAACTATTGAACAGTTATATAAAACTTAATAACTATATGATTTCTCTTTTAATACATAATTCATATAAAAGGACAGTTGCTTGTATCAACTGTCCTTTTGTATTTTATTCTGGTTTATGAATGAGGTTTACAACGAATTCGCTGTCTTCTACGAGTGTAGCTTGGATGTAGTTGTCGCCGTTGAATTCCAATACTTGGCCTGGTACAAGTACATGCTCTTCCGTTTCATTAAGGAACACTTGTACTTTACCTTTACAACTGTAAAAATGACATTAGCTTCAGGGTGGTTATGTTTTTCCACCTTTTCACCAGCCTTTGCCGCCTTTTTTTACGATTACATAGTTAGGACCTTGGAATAATAAACCTAATTCTTGATTAACTGTGCCTGCCATAATGGACCTCTAGTTCTAATTTTTATATTGAAAGTTTAATGTAATACATACTATGTTGTATATCTATCTTATAATTGTATTATAAATGATATTGTTTATCAATGCTGTGCTTATGGCTACAGTTTTGAAAAATAGTTAAACTATTGTATAATTTATATAAAAATAGGTATGAAAAAAGGAGCGTAAGTTACGCTCCTTTTTCAGTACATATATCTGAGAGTAGATAGTTTATATTATTTTTACGAATTGTATATAAACGTGTACCGTTTTCTTCTGTCGTTACAAGTTCAAATGCTGGATCGATAGCTTTTTACAAAAGGCCTCGAACCATGTTTGGTAAGCTAATGCCATGAACTTAGGGTCAACGCCCGCTGTACGCCAGTAGCCTGCTTGTAATCTGTGGTCGCCAATCCAGGTAAATTCTTCTGGGCTTTCAGAAACCACTTGGTCACCACCATCGCAAGGCATGCCATTTACGTAGAAGTTTTGTAACGCATTGTAAATCGCTGGTGCAGTGTGTTCTTCAAAGGTTATCTTGAGCCACAACGCCACATGCTTGGCCTTGTACTGCAAAGGCATCTAGAATAGCGGTTACTACGTGTACTGCTTCATCACCGGAATTTGTGTCGAGCATATCTTTGATGAAAGCCGCTTCGCGAACGGAAGCAATGTTGATTTGGTTAGCTAACCAGCCGTGAATATTGCCGTGGTCGATGATGTTTTCCAAAGGAATGCTTGGGTTAATTGGTTCGCCGTATGTATCTACGGAGATGGAGTGTAGTTCCTCCGCCAAATCATCAACAACTTTAGAAGTTTTTTTCTAAAATCAAATTTTCACGCTCAACGAGCAATTGAATTTTTGCGATATAACCAGTAATGGATGTGACCTAAGAATGCGGACATATTAAGCTCCCTTTTCGTGCTGTTTCTAATTTTTCTACTAAATCGTATACATTAAAACCGTGGATTTCTGCGGCTTGCCATAATGGCTCAGCTGTTGCAGATGGGCAACCTAGGCAACCCATACCAATACCTTGTAATACAGGTACAACATGTGGATAGGTTTCAACGATGTCGCGAATAATTGTGTCTGGAGTGATAGGGGAACCTGCTTCGAGGCGTGGTGCTTCTACTTCAGGATCGTTACCTTGACCAGGCAAGAACACAGCTGGTTCTTCGGATTTGCTTTCAGCTGGAGCCCCTTCAAGGTCGCCCAATACAGCTGCTTTGAAAGCCTCTAAACCAATGCGGTCGATGAATTCGCCCATGCGTTCGATTTGTGCGTTTTCTTTATAGTATGCGATGATTCGATCAACTAATGCAAGAGCTTCTTTTTCTGTTTTAACTTCTGCGATGAGGTCGCCGATGCGAGGATGCGCACCGCCGCTACCGCCAGCGTATACATTCCAACCGTCTACAGTACCGATAACGCCCACATCTTTCATGCGGCTTTCAGTACAAGAGTTTGGACAACCGGACACGCCGATTTTCATTTTACTTGGCATTTCAAGAGATAAATATTTGCGTTCAATTTGCATGCCAAGGTGTACGCTGTCTTGTTTAGCACGTTTACAGAAGGTAGTACCTGGGCAGATTTTTACGCTGCGCACGCGGTTGGACACAGTGTATGCTGGCTCCATGCCAAGCATTTCCCATGCTTTATCTACGTCTTCTGCTTTCAAATTCGTAATCATAATGCGTTGGCTGCCAGTTAATTTGAGAACAGCGCCGAACTCATTTGCTACGTCGATATATTTTTGTAATTGATCTGGTTGAATGAAACCTGCAGGAACGCGAGGTGTAATTGCATAACGGCGTTGACCGTTTTTATGCGTTGTAAATTTGCTGCAATTTGTGCCATATTAAATCCTTTCTCGAGCCCTCTCTGCGGAGAATAGTGGCTAAAACTACTTAGTTAATCTATAAAACTCTTTATATATTAATTATTTACGCCCTAGGGTTTTGTGAAAGCTTCGCACATATATACGGACAAGTGGGATGAGATCAACTAGGCGATGCCTCATCAAAACCCGGCGTAATGATCAGTATGGGTATTTAGAATACTGACCCGACGCTCTTAGTATAAACCATTTTAACAAACAATAATGTAACTCAAGCTACAAAAATAGAACTTTTTAATATTAATTATTGATTGTTTACTAACTATCATTATATACGATACTGTTTACAGATGAAACCCAAGGTTACATATCGTATAATAGACATATAGAATGTTCTTGATGTAGGAGAAACGATGAAAGTCCTTTACGATACTATTTTAAAAGCAACATATATAGGTCGCCCGAATCGTTTTGTGGTGACCTTAGATCTTAATGGTGAAAGCGTACTTGCTCATTTGCCAAATCCAGGTCGTATGTGGGAACTGTTATTTACGTGGGGTCACGATGTACATCGTGCCTCATGATAAGCCGGATGCGAAGACGAAATATCGCGTGGTAGGCATCGAGCGCGATGGCGTTGTTATCATGCTCGATACAAACTACAGCAACGATGTAGCGCAACATTTAATTGAAAATAAATGTATCCCTGGTTGGGAGATATGGCGCATAGTTAGACGAGAGTATACGGTTAAACTACACGGTACATCTTCCCGTTTTGATTTACTCCTCACTAATGATAAGGGCGATGAGTTCTTACTAGAGGTTAAATCCTGCACCTTGTTCTCCAAGACCGGTGCCATGTTCCCCGATGCCATTACAGAACGGGGACGCAAGCATTTATTGCATCTGAAAGAATTACAAAATGAAGGCTACCACACGGGTGTTCTATTCCTCGTACAATGGGACCAAGCGCAGTGGTTCTTGCCAGATTATCATACGGATTTGGAATTTGCCAAAACCTTTAAAGAGGTGGCACCTTCGCTAGATTGGAAAGCCGTGGCTGTGGCGTGGGATGAGACTTTCACCATGCCTACGGTGACACATGAATGTTCCTATCCTAGTAGTATCCTCGATACAGAGGCTCATGATAGTGGCGTGTATGTGATGGTCATGCACCTCAATCACGATCTAGATCTCGAAATCGGTTCTAAAGGGATGATGCATTTCAAACCTGGTTACTATATGTACGTTGGTTCTGCGAAGGCAAATTTGACGAAACGCATTGAACGGCATAAACGGAAACGGAAGAAAATGCACTGGCATTTAGATTACTTCCGGGGGCACTGTGAAATGATAGCGGGCTTACCGATTCGTACTAGTGGAAGGCCGCAAGCTATGACAATTTCTGCTCAGGAACGGTGTAAAGGTAAATTCTCTGATGATGATTCCGCTGCTCGTGAAAGTGCAGATGTAGATCTAACCAAAATCGACGTAGAATGTGCTCTTGCTGATGCAGTGCGAGCTATTGCGGAATGGAATGTACCGAACTTTGGGTGCAGCGACTGTGACTGCAATAGCCATCTATTCGGAATGAGCGAAAATCCGATACACAATCAATTCTTTATGAATGTAATAGAAATTTACGTAGGATGAATATGCTAGATGAACTAGTTAATAGGTAATTATTATTGATGGGGCCCGAGAACTATATGCTAATTAATTAAAAGTGCTATTACCTATCTCTTCGCTCCATAGTGACCTAAGTCGCTCATCAATAGGTAATAGCACGTTTTTAAAACATCCCTAGCTATAGAGGTGTTCCCATCAATAATAATATAGTCCTATCCATAGTTATCCCAGCATATTCATTCTATAGTTTATACATAGAGAGAGGGGAGGTTTTGTGTATGAGGTTGTTTGTTAAGTTTGTGTTGTTAGGTATCGTTGGTGTTTGTAGTGTTGTGTTGAGTGGTTGTTCTTTCATTTGGACGACGGAGAATGGTGATCCTGCTACACCAGAGGATATCAAGTCTAGCGTGGAGAAGGAATTTTCGGTTGTACATCCGAATCTTGTTCTTCAGTCATCTGTGGTGGAGAAGGAGAAACCATTCCAGCGAAATGTGTATGTGTTTTATGATGAAAGTAATGGTATTTCCTTTACTACAAATTCTGTAGTAAAAGTGGCCAACATTGCCGGCCCCTGGTGGCGAGCGAAAAATGATGCGGATTTTGCGTATTCACAAGCGTATTTAGTTCATTTGAATGGTTCGTTAGTGGAACGTGCTAAGCAGTATGGCATGCGGATGGCGACGCACGAGGAAGTCTTGGAGTTAGCTAAGTCTAAAGCGACACGTGTAGCAGGTACTAATAAGATATCTTTATTCACATATGATGAGATTATCTTTGTAGACGAATCTGTAAAGGGTAAAGATATTCTAACCTTTATGAAATCTATATATAGCCTGTATAAACCGCAAGACAACCCAGCGTTATTGCACCCTCCTTCTGATAGAAGCGTAGGCTTTTATTATCTACCAAAAGGAGAAGCAGACAAAACAAAAGCTAAGTATTTGATCGCTTTTCGATTTATGGCAAAAAATGATTGGAAAGAAACCATGCTAACAGGTATTGGCAGTACTGGTAACGACACTTCGGCTGTAGAACGAGACTTTGCTAGCATTTTAGATGATATGATACAACATGCGGCTCATTAAATAAGAGATAGAGGTTAATATATTTTATAGAATTAATTACAGTTGGGCAACAGTTGTACAATTGGGCCATGTAATGGAAGAACTTTATAAAATATAGCGTTATATACGCAAAAATGCTATAATTATATGATGAATTAGTATCAGTGTTAGTAAAATGAGGTGAGATTGTGGCAGACCAACAATGGTCCCACGGGAATATTCATCCCGTTCAGATTGATAAAGAAATGAAGAATGCGTACATCGATTATGCAATGTCCGTAATCGTTATGCGTGCGCTTCCAGATGTGCGCGATGGCTTGAAACCAGTACATCGTCGTATTTTGTATGCGATGCATGAAACAGGCATGATGCCAAATAAACCGTACAAGAAATCCGCTCGTATCGTCGGTGACGTACTCGGTAAGTATCATCCACATGGTGATAGCTCCGTTTACGACGCGACGGTTCGTTTGGCGCAAGATTTCAATACGCGCTACCTCTTGGTAGACGGTCATGGTAACTTTGGTTCCATCGACGGCGATAGTGCCGCTGCGATGCGTTATACCGAAGTACGTATGGCGAAGATTACAACGGAAATGCTTGCCGATATCGACAAGGAAACTGTTGATTTCATGCCGAACTATGATGAAAGCTTGCAAGAACCAACTGTATTGCCAGCGAAGATTCCTAATCTTCTCATCAATGGTTCCAGCGGTATCGCCGTAGGGATGGCGACAAATATTCCACCACATAACCTCAACGAGGTATGTAATGGCCTAGCGATGCTCATCGACAATCCGGATGTGACTGTAGATGAATTGATGACCGCTATTAAAGGTCCAGACTTCCCGACTGGTGCACTCATTTTGGGCCGAGAAGGCATCAAAAAAGCGTATTCCACAGGTCGTGGTAGCGTTAAAATGCGTGCTCGTGCGACCATCGAAGAGATGTCCAAGGGCAAGCATAAAATCGTAGTGACTGAGATTCCGTACCAAGTGAATAAGGCTCGCGTCATTGAAACCATTGCGAACTTGAGCCGTGATAAGGTCATCGATGGCATTACAGCACTTCGCGATGAATCTGACCGCCAAGGTATGCGCATCGTTATCGAATTACGGGCTGACGTGCAACCAGACATCGTACTTAACAAATTATATAAACACACTCAACTTCAAGAAACATTCGGCGTGATTATGCTCGCTCGTAGATGGTCATCCTCGCGTATTGAATTTGAAAGAAGTATTGGGTTACTACTTAGATCATCGTCTAGATGTTATCGTACGCCGCACTCAATTCGAGCTTAACAAAGCCGAAGCGCGTGCTCATATCTTGGAAGGCTTGTTGATTGCTCTCGACCACATCGATGAAGTAATCGCTACAATCCGCAGTTCCCAAACTGACGAAATTGCACGCAATGCATTAATGCAAAAATTTGGGCTTTCAGAGAAACAAGCGGTTGCCATCCTCGACATGCGTTTACGCCGTTTAACAGGCTTGGAACGCGAGAAAATCGAAGAGGAATACAAGGAATTATTGGCATTGATCGAAGATTTGAAAGCTATCTTGGCTAGCGAAGCGCGTCAACGACAAATTATCAAAGACGAACTCGATGATATGAAGAAGAAATACGGCGACCCTCGTCGTTCTGAAATCACCATCGATACGTCCGACCTTGATGTAGAAGACCTCATTGCTGACGAAGAAATGGTTATTACCTTGACTAAACAAGGTTACATCAAACGCATGAATGCGAATGTATATCGCAACCAACATAAAGGCGGCGCTGGCGTTATTGGTATGAAGACGAAGGAAGATGATTATGTAACGCAAATTATGCATGTGCGGACCCATAATACATTGTTATTCTTCACATCTGCAGGCCGTGCATATCGCCTCAAGGCGTACGAAGTGCCGGAAGCAGGCTCCCGCAACTCTCGTGGTACCGCTATGGTTAACGTATTGCCACCGCAGTAGGCGAATCCGTTACGACTATGATCGACCTTGAACGGGTCCATGAAGATGTAAATTTATTCATGGTCACTGAGTTCGGCGTTGTAAAACGTACAGCTATTGAAGAATACCGCAATATCCGTCGCTCTGGCCTCAATGCAATTAACCTCGACGAAGGCGATCGTTTGATTTCCGTTAACGTAACGACTGGCAACCAAGATATCTTGATTGGCACTAAGTTGGGTATCGCTATTCGCTTCAGCGAGCACGATGTGCGCCTCATGAAACGGGCAGCTCACGGCGTGCGCGGTATTAAATTAAATGCAGGCGACGTGGTTGTAGGCGCTGGTGTTCTTAATACTGATGAAAGTGAAGCACAAGTGTTTACCATCTCTGAAGAAGGTTTTGGTAAACGCAATGATGCGGAAGCTTATACATTGCAAAAACGCGGTGGTAAAGGCTCTAAGAACTTCAAGATTACGAACAAAACCGGCGATGTAGTAGCCGTAGAAGTTGTTCATAACGATGACGAAGTTATGCTTATTTCTGAGCAAGGCAAAATCATCCGCTTCAATATGAATGACATCGCTGTGAAGAAAGGCAAAGCTATCTCTGGTGTGAAAACACAAAATCTCGACGAAGGTGATAAGGTAGCTAGTATTGCTGTTATTCCAGGCGCTGAAATCGAAGAAGAAGTAGAATAATATAAAACACTATATTAACTATTGAGTAACCATGGGCGACCATCTTAGATGGTCGCCTCTAGTGTTGGGGAGTTTAAAAATGAAAAAAATGGCTAGCTGCTATGTTTGCAGCAGGAGTTTTCTTTGTAGGTGGCTTTGGTCAAGCTAGTGCTGCTGAGATTCATTGGTACTATATCGATGCTGATGCTGACGATGCGGCATGGTTTATTGACAACTCTTCTGTATATAAAACAGATGATGCGGCTACAGTACTTGTTAAAATTAACAATGTAGAAGGCTTTACATATATCTACACAGTACGGATCGATCGCAAAGAAAAACATGGACAGAACTTGATACAACAGTATATAGCAATGCTGGTATAGCATTGCTATCCAGTAAAGAAGCACAAAAACCTACGAAAATTGAACCGGACACCATGGGGGCGGAAGTTATGCAGGCCCTATGGGGAAATAATCCTTCAATTGAAGGAATGCCAATTCTAGACTGTGTATTTAGATAGTAGAATTTCAGAAATTCACTGCTATGAAAGCCTCCAAAGTGACCTAAGTCGTTTTCATAGCAGTGTTGGGTCTTTTCTATATTATTAAATTACCTTAGCATTAGTATTGGCATCCCTTAATTACGTAAGAATATATTATTTTATCCCATAGGGAGGATTGCATACCACCCTCTAGAGAAAAAAGTGACCTAAGTCGTTTTCAGAACAGTTCGGGGCTTTCTATATCATTAGTATTTTTACAAGGGCGAATATCAGCTTTCAAATCCGTTGGATCACACACGGTAGAGAAGTAGAGAATTATTTATTCCTTATTTTATGTTATAATTTAAGGGAATAGTTTTATTTATAAAGGGATTAGAGCGGAATGGAGGTGTGTGTATGCGTCGTTTTGAGTATGGTCAGATTCAATGATTTTGTCGTGGGATATGGATATTTTGAGTCTTATTGGGGGATTTATCGGGTAAATGGCAAGGAGGAGGTTTTGCTTTCACAGAGTCCGGCCATATTAGACTCGCTTGTGCAGTTAGCAAAGGTACAGAGTACAGAGGCTTCAAATGCGATTGAAGGGATTGTGACGACGAGTACACGCCTCCGGCAGTTAGTGGCTGACAAGACGACACCTCATAATCGGGATGAGCAGGAAATCATGGGATATCGTGATGCATTAAATGTTATCCATGAGAGTTATGATTCCATATCGTTGTCGTGGAACCATATTTTGCAGTTGCACAAGATTTTGTATAATTATCAGTTTAATGCACGTGGTGGGCAGTTAAAGAGCGTACAGAATTATATTAGTGCTACGTATCCAGATGGTCGAACAGAGATATTATTTAACTCCGCTAGCACCTTATGAAACGGCGGAGGCTTTAGATCAATTTGCGCGGAATACAATCGGGTTGTAGGTAATGGCGAGGTGGAACCACTTGGTCCTAGCGATTCCCATATTTATTCATGACTTTTTATGTATTCACCCTTCCATTTAATGATGGGAACGGTCGTATGAGTCGATTGTTGACGACGTTATTGTTGTATCGCAGTACAAAATTTTATGGTTGGTAAATATGTGTCCTTTCAATTAATTAAAATTGAGAGAATAAAATAAGGACATGTATTATCCAACTTTACGCGAGTCTAGTGATGCGTGGTATGGTGAAAGCTTAAAAGATTTGAAAAAAATACGGCAAGTGTTTCATTCGGTATTGGTTACAAATGTTATTGGCCGCTTATCATGACTTTGAATGGTGGGATAAAACAATCTTCATTTTGAGGGAAAAGTAAATAGAGGTTCCATTTACAAATTGATGAATCAGGTGCAAGCTTTGCCATTGATAGGCATTTCATGGGGTTTTACAGGAAGTGACTCTAATGTTGTTACCAAGATATTTTAGAGAATGGTGTCCAAAATATCAGTGATAGTACAAGTTATTGAAGGCGGAGGATTTAGTGCGGACTTTTAAAAAATTCAGTGCGGTTGCAAATTATGAATTATGTTTGGAAAAACCAAGTACGACACAGTCTTTAGCGCAAATTTATTAATGACTGAATCAAGCGTATCGAGACACTTAAATTTTAAACGATAGCCAAATTATTGAAACAAGAAAATTGTTATGAACCGACAGAGTTAGTTACTTCAACTTATATATCCTTCTTTCGAAATAAGAGAAGATGAATTACCATGTTTGGGTTGATAAAATATTTAGTTTTTCCTTATATACTAGTTTGTATATTTTTGTATTTTCTTTGAGAGGTATTAATATGAAAAAAACATTGGCAGCTGTTTTGGCAGCAGGTGAATTATTAATCGGCGGTATTGGTAGTGTTGATGCGGCTAATTGGTATACAGTAGGCACTGATAGTAATGGTGTTACTTGTCTATCGACAATGATTCTGTTAAAAAGATGATAAAAAAGCGGTAATGGACATTAAAGCTATGGACTATGAAGGTTACCATTACATTGTGACTGAAGAGTTCAATCATAAAAAACGGAAGTTAAGGATCTTAAGGTGACTCTTTATAATCCACAAGGTTATGTTGTGAAAGAGGAACAAGTTAATAAAATAGCCGTAAAGTTGAGCCAGGTACGCCTGCGTACGCTGTATTCCAACTTATTTGGGGCGGTAAATAATTGAATCCTACAGACGAGTACACTGTTGATTAGTTTAGGATTGTCTAGATTGAATGATTTTGTGAAAGCTTCACACACGCACGTTCTTTTTAAAGAGCGTGCGTTTTTTTATGTACAATATAATTTTGTTTTAGTTCTTATAGTATTAACAATTAAGCCATTAGAGCTAATAAGTAAGTCACTTATTAAAGGCACGTTAGTTAACGCCCTTAAGATAGATGAATTATTCATCTTTCTATGTTAAAATGTGATTTAAATCACACTTTTTCGGAGATTTTGTGCAAAAGTGTAACAATTCTACATAGTATAAACTTTCACTATAGCGTATACTATAGGTAAGATGCAGAAGTATGGCTTGGGCGCAGTGCTCCGTAGTTTGGCATATTTCGCCCCAATAGGTTTGGTAGTTATAGTTTGTTAGAGGAGGTCCTCATGTCTCAATACGAATTTATCGATAAACGCGTGCCGATTGCACTCGACAATCCATCCATTTATCACGACATTTCCAAGTGTAAAAACTGTACGTTATGCCGTCGCGCTTGTGCGGATGTAATGAGCGTACTTGATTACTACGACCTTGATGCAAACGGCGATGTGCCTGTATGTATCCATTGCGGTCAATGTGCGGCAGCATGCCCATTCGACTCTATGCATGCTAAATCCGAGCTTGAAAAGGTAAAAGCAGCCCTTGCTGATCCTGAGAAAATCGTCGTTATCCAAACGGCTCCGGCTGTTCGTGTAGCCATTGGTGAAGGCTTCGGTTATGAACCTGGCACATTCTTGGAAGGTAAAATGGTCGGTGCCTTGCGTGCACTTGGTGCAGATTATGTAGTAGATACTAACTTTGGTGCGGACTTAACCATCATGGAGGAAGCGTCTGAGCTTGTGGAACGCCTTAAAAATGGTGGTCAAATTCCTCAGTTTACAAGTTGCTGCCCAGCGTGGGTTCGCTTTGCGGAAATCTACTTCCCTGAATTGATTCCTAACTTGTCTTCCACACGTTCTTGTATCGCTATGGAAGCGGCTATGATTAAAACGTACTTTGCAGAGAAAAAAGGCATCGATCCTCGTAATATCGTATCCGTATCTGTAAACCCTTGTACGGCTAAAAAAGCAGAAACGAAACGGGAAGAAGAAAATGCGGCGGCTCGTTACCATAATGATGACTCCCTTGGCATGGATACAGATATTTCCATCACAACTCGTGAGTTCATTCGTTGGATCCAAGAGGAAAACCTCGACTTCAACGCAGTTGAAGATTCTCAATTTGATGACTTAATCGGCATGGAAACTGGCGCATCCATCATCTTCGGTAACACTGGTGGGGTTATGGAAGCGGCGATGCGTACGGCTTACAAGCTCATCACTGATAAAGAGCCACCTCCATATGCGTTGACTCACCTTGAAGACGTTCGCGGTATGGAAGGCGTAAAGAGGCAACTGTTCAATTGGGTGATGACGTAACATTATCCGTTGCCGTTGTTCACGGTGGTAAAAATACACGTGACTTCTTGAATGCATTGAAAGAAAGCGGTAAACACTACGACTTCATCGAAGTTATGGCGTGCCCAGGTGGTTGTATCGGTGGCGGTGGTCAACCGCGCACTAAATTGCCTCAAGCCGTTAAAACTAAAGAAGCTCGTATCGGCGGTCTTTACGAAGCTGACGAAAACTACAAATGGGTTGCGTCCTATGAAAATGAAGAAATCCAAACCTTGTACAAAGATTTCTTAGGTGAACCATTGGGCCATAAGGCACACGAACTTTTACACACACACTACACAGACCGCAGCGCGGTTCTTGGTACTCGTAAAGACGTGACACCTGAAACATGTCCAACATCCCTAAATTCATAAAGGTTAATGATAGCCGATTGCTTAAATATGGTGCAAGTAAAAAATTTAAGATTAAATAGTCCATATAGTAGCGTTAGCTATTTAGGGTACAACAATATAAAATAGAAAATCCTACGGGTCATGAGTGACTTGATACTCACGTAGCCTTTGTTACAGTGCGGTCACTTTTAAACGATCCGTAGGATTTTTTTATATAATTATTCAAAATTCACATATTTTTTACTGTATAACTTTATTATAATAATCCAGTATAAAAAAATTATTTTATTATGAGGAAAAGATGAATCATTTAGTGTATAATATAAAATATACTGTACGGATCAAGAGGGGACTTATGGGTGTTGCATTGGGAGAGCAACATAGAAAGCCCATAATATTCATAATATTGCGTAAGCATTAAGGAGCTTTTAGGAGAGATGAACCAGTTTTTCGGCGGGTCCTGAGTGGCCTTGCCTTACTAGTTGCTGTCGTTGGTACAACTGGATGCCAACATGAGAGTCAGGCAGAACAAGAAACGGTACGAACCGTATCGTACCGTGCCGTCCTGGAGTCCAACAAACCTGTGTCTGAAAAGGTGGACACTTGGATTGCGGCCATGTCTCAAGAGGATAAGGTGGGGCAGCTGATGATGATCAGCCTTCATGGTAGTACGATAGGACAATCCCAAAAGGATGTGATCCGAAAATACCGTGTCAGTGGCGTTATGCTAACGAATGAAAATCTTATTAATAAGAACCAAGTGAAAAACTTTCACCAGCGATATTATGCAAACGGCGATAACCTCTAGCATGGTGACACCTTATATTGCGGTGCATCGTGATCGCATATTGCATGGGAATGAAAGTTTCTTGCGGTTGCCGAAGCCCAATCGATGGGGGGCAATTGCCTATGGATCGTATCATTAATTTGGCCACGCGATCTGCCATTGAAATGCGGGATATGGGCTTTAACTTGGTTATTGGGCCTAATGCTAACCTTGGCGTACCGAATATGTCCTATACATCTGATCCCACGTGGGCAGGTCATATAAACCTTGCCATGGTGGAGCGTTACCAAATTAATCATATGTGGTCCGCTTATAACTACTTTCCGGCGGTGACCTTAGGGGATGCGTCCTTTGGATCAGCTAATGAGGCGAAAGCGTATCTCAGCAATAATGATGTAGCCGTCTTTAAACGTCTCATTGCGCAGACGACGGCGAATAGCTATATGCTTGTGATGAGCCACATTCAGATTCCCTGCTATCGATAACGAACACTTGGCGAGTTCCTCTAAGCCGATTATAGACGGTTGGCTTCGCAAGGAGCTCGGCTATAAAGGTATCGTTATGACGGATCGTATCGATGTGGGTGCGTTGCAATCCAATCAAAAGATAGGCGATTACGCTGTGGCTTCTATTTTGGCGGGCAGTGATCTCATTCTTGTTGATGCGGATACGATTCATATCGATGAAGTCCATCGTGCGCTGACGCAAGCGGTGGCGGATGGAACGATTACGACCGAGCGCCTTAACGAATCGGTTAAGCGCATTTTATTGATGAAAATGCAAACGCAAATTGATCCATAAGATATTTAGGAATATCAGATTTTGTAATCAGGAAATTTACGAATTAGATATTTACAAGTTAGATATTTACTATTAAGAAACTTAGTATAAGAAAATTCAGTAACAATTTAATATACTTAATATGCAAATGACGTGCTATACCTTTTGGTTAGCACGTCATTTTTTAAATATATAGATTAAACTATATAGATTAAATTTTAAAATATATAGTTTAAAATCTATAGTTTAATATGTATATCTTATAATGTATAACTTATATAACCATGCCTTATAGGATATGTTGATATCAAAGGTATATGAAAATAAAGTAATCATAAGGCCTTTTATGATGGTAAGGCAACACGTATCGCATGAAAGCTCTGATTTGATGCGTAAAAAAATTAACATAATAAAAAGCTATGTTAACTATATGAAAAAAGTTTAATAATGATTTAAAATTATGATATAATAATTTCCGTAAATAGTTGGAGGTGAGTATATGAATTTTGTGGGACGTGCTGAAATTATAGAGCGTATCCAGTCCCGAATTGCAATGGGCCAAATGAGTTTATGTGTTGTATATGGTCCTCATCGCAGTGGTAAATCCTATGTGGCTTCGCAACTTGTACGCCGTCATAAGGCGATATATTTGGCGGGGCGCATGGCTAATGAATCAGTCCATGTAGCTGATATAAATAGAGCTCTTGAGGCACGTTTTGTTCCTGCTAATGCTCAAGATACATTCGAGCCTGTAGAGAGTTTGCAGCAGGCTTTGTGAGACTTTTTGAAAGCAGTGTGAAAAACACCTCAGACTGTGGTGATTGACGATTATCCATCCTTGGTGGAAGCAGTTCCTCAGTTTCCCATTCACTTGCGCGATTTGTTAGATACCTATAAAGATACGAGCCGTTTGAACATCATTTTGATGGCGAATGGTCTGGAACAGCTCGATGGCCGCATCATTGGCGATCGCAGCCTCATCGCTCCTTTCGTGTCCGAATATCTTGAGGTGAAACCATTTTCCTTAGTTGATATGAAATCCTTTGGGCCTTCACTATGCAAAGGATGATTTGCGCACCGTCTTTGCCGTAACCGGTGGGTTGCCTGCCTATGTGCAATACTTTGATAATGGTGAAAGCATCGATACGAATATTATTAATTTGTTCTTCTCAGTAACGGGAGCTCTCTTTGAAGAAACACAATATATCTTGCATCGAGATATGAAGAATATAACCGGTGCCAATGCCATTTTAACGGGTCTTGCTAGCTTGGAAAGACCGTACTACGTGGAGCTTTTTACAAGAAAGCCAAATTAAAAGTGGCACCTTTTACATCTCGTTTGAACGATCTCATGTCCATGGGGCTCGTGGGCCGTATTCAGGCAAGTAACCGTGGGAACGCAAAGTACGCGGATTACCATTTTCACGAACAGTATGTTCCATTTCTGGTACCGCTATGTATATAAATATTGGGGCGATATCGTGCGCGGTTATGGCGCTGATGTATATTATAATCATGTAAAACCGCAGCTAAACGACTTTGTTCAAGCCGCGTGTATTGCGATTTAATCAGACAATCTCAGATTGAATACTATTACTTAAAGATTGAATACTATTACCCAATGATAGTATATATTTCCTCTAATAATGACACCACATTGCGTATGTGGTGTCATTTTTAGTAATAATATATTTTCAGCAATTACCCTTTGAATCGCATAGGTACGGTGTACTATGGATGGAAATTAAGGTTCAAATATAACAGAATATAGGGAAATTCCGAGGAATTGCCGATTTGTCAAAAATACTCTTTCCGCGGTATTGTGTACATAAGCGCTATGCCATGGCAGGAAAGGGGGATTTATGTTATACACAAACGAAGAACCTTTAGTACAAAGAACATGTATTAAAACTGCAAACTTACAAGGTGACAATTATCAGTCAGAAACGTTAGAAACACAGGCATTACCATCTCATTCTTTACTATCGAAAGCTAATGAGTCTAGGGAAAGTATTCCAGAGGAATTGAAATTACAGACCCTCGTCTGTGGTCATCAAGTTTTATCGTCCTTGTCGGACAAGAGTCTCGTGTCCATTTGTCAAAAAGCCAAATATGAGGATTCAGACGGTAGGGTATCAACCGTGGTCCGTTGATGAGCTTCGTCATGATGCGGCACAAATCGAGCTCTGTCGCAGGTATCGACCGCTCATCTTGCACTATACGAATCGCATGGGAAACCGTGAGTTCCCGCGAGGACGTAGAGAGCTATCTTTGGGCCATCCTCATAGAATCGATTTATAGCTTTGATTTGAAGGGACCGTACCGTTCCCAGGCTTTGTGAAAGCTGGCATTATGTATGGTTACATGCGGTACTGGAAGCGTGAACGATTGCGTTATCGCCGTGAAATACACATCCCAGATCGCACCACCGATGATGGAGAAGTCGCCTTTGGTATGGATATCTTCGCATCTGGCGAGAATGTAGCGGATATGGTGATGAGTGCCGATGAAGAGCATAGACTGCGAGCGCGCCTCGTATGGGCCTTGGGCAGACTATCTCCTGATCAACGAGACCTATTGCGCCGTGTCTACGGTGAGTGCCAAAGCTTGGTATCGGTTAGTGAAGAACTGAACTGCAGCCGCCAAGCCATCCAACGGCGTCACGAACGAGCCATTCGGAAGCTGCGCAGGTATTTGAGTACGGACTTTAAGGACGTGCGTGTACATTAGTTATTATAATTTAATTTCTTATTTATATCCTATATATTGCATATTTCTTTTAATCTCGATTAACAAATATACATAAAATATGCAATTCTCAATTTAAATGAGAAAATAATGACACATCAAGGTATATATAACTTTTACAAGATCATAAAGTCTTTAAATATACGTAAATTTCTATAGTTTTGTATATATATTTACAAATTATACAGGCTGATATACAATTAAGTCAGCAGCAGATTAAAGCATGCTAATCTGCTTTCACAGAACACGTGTTCATTGTATTGTTGAAAGGAATGTTCCTGATTAGATTGGAGAGGATTCCATGGCAATAGATGATAAACTAACAGATTTGATGGCCGCTCGGCTATCTAAGGGAGAAGATTTGGATTTGATCTATACGAATCCAAAGAATCACATTGTTTGTTTTATTCCTACCTATCAACCTAGTGGTGGGGACAGTACGAAGTGTTATTTTGTGGATGGACGGGAAGAAATGGTCCATCTGCCGATGCGCACGATTACGCGAGAGCTAGCGATGCAGGAAGGGCTGAGACCCAATTACATCATGACCAGCGACGGTCGACGCAGCAGCTATACCGCGCCTAAGACCTATGGTCCGCATCTAACCTTTGCTCATATTAAATGTCGCCGCCCTATCGGCAAGGACGTGGTGTACGGCCTCTTTAACGTGGCTATACCCTATGAATATATCGTTACGGAAGGTCCAGAACCGGATACGAGCTATATTCATGTGGCGGACTTTGCACCAATCTTGGTGTACCAATCCCCGCGTCATGTCAAACACAAATTGAACGAAGCGATGCTAGAACACTGCAACTACGTGCGAAAAATGCTAGCCCGCATCAAACTCAGCCAAAACCCTCAAGTCGTGGCCGAACTATTTATCGCCTGGAGAGACCTAACGAGATAACTTGTTGGACGGTGAAAGTACAAGTAGGAGGGTGGAGAGAAATCTGGGAAAGGAGGATAGGAGTATAAGAAAATAAACGAAACTGCGGGAGCAGATGAACTATTGAAAATAAGTTCATATGTTTTTCATTAATGCTAGTGAATTAAATAATCCCCTGATGGGGACGGAAACAATTATTTTAATCAAATGCTTTATGAATTTACAATTGCATGGGGCGGAACTTCACAGTTAAATTAAATAATCCCTGATGAGGGGGACGGAAATTCTTTCACATTAACACTCTTGTTAAAATTAAATAATCCCCATGATGGGGACGGAAAACCTCTTTCTCCGCTTTGTTCAGTTTAATTCATGTTAAATTAAATAATCCCCTGATGGGGACGGAAACGGTTGGGAGATAAGGAAGCACACAAAATGGTTATGCAAATACCACATAGTATTTACACCTAAGTATAGACGTAAAGTTATATATAATCAATACAGAAATAGTTTACGTGAAATACTGAGACGTTTATGTGAATATAAGGGCGTCAAGATTATAGAGGGGAGCTTATGGCGATCATGTGCATATGCTAGTGTTAATCCCACCTAAAATAGCAGTTTCATCTTTTATAGGATATTTAAAAGGTAAAAGTGCACTTATGATGTTCGATAAACACGCAAACTTAAAGTATAAATTTGGAAATAGACACTTTTGGTCTGAGGGATATTATGTAAGTACGGTAGGATTAAATGAAGCTACCGTAAAAAAAAATATATACGTGAGCAAGAGTTACATGACCAAATGAAAGATAAACTTAGTGTAAAAGAATATGAGGACCCTTTTAAGGGTAGCAAGTAATACATATCCCCTTTAAGGGGCACGTTACGAGTCAATGGCTATGTGGCTTGAACGTAGTGAAAGCCAGCGCC